>OMLO01003326.1_pt1 | contig 13278 bp, 2 predicted proteins | sample 1674811 | NCBI WGS metagenome assembly OMLO01 (sample SAMN06265003, study PRJEB25207) | coral metagenome | isolation source: Coral host | place: Mexico:La Bocana,Puerto Morelos, Mexico | collected 2008-11-13
TAACTTGATTATAACCCCAATATAAGTAGGTTGTAAGTCCCCTAAATAGGTGAAATAACCCAACTTACTATATAACTACTTACTAACTTCCATGAACATCCTAGTATTCGTTTTCTGGTGGCTCGCATGGAAGGTACCAAAAGCATCCGAAAAGCCCTATAATTTCTTGTTGACGGAACCAAAAAACTATGGTTCTCGAACTTTTGGTAATATACCCTAGTCTTCCAAATACCTCCTGACAACGTGTTTTAGGTATGTTTTTGGGGTCCAAATACCTCCTCACGTTTGGTGTTTGGAAGCCTAGGGAAAGTAACAAAGGCAAGTTGAAATTAGATCTGCGTAAAGTGATTGGAACCAAAGAGCATACGTCCTGAAATATCTCAATGGTGCATGAAACCGTGCCACGTTTAAGTTGCAAAACAACGACATCACCATCATTGGATGGTTCTAAATGGGGTGATTTCACTATAAATCGCCATATAATGGGTTTCATTGGGGTGATTTCACCCGTAATAAATCGATGTGACCTCATGGGCTCCCATTTTTTCGGCCCACTTTGTAGATTCCCATGATATTCGTTCACCCGTAGCCGGGCTATGCGTCATAGTGGTGGGTTTGATCCCACGGCCAAGTTTTTTCCCCAAGGAAGCGAAAACAGCAACACCAGGCAGGGTTGAGAGAGAGAGTTGCTGGAAAGCCGGATTTTGTTAACTTATGAAAAAGCCCTGGTGAAAACCATTGAGGTGTCTTGGAGTTTTGAGTTGTTTGAAACATGTTTTGGTTTTTGATGGATTTTTCTTGGGGGGTACTTTTAAATTGTACCGGCCAGAACAAATTCTCTTTAAACACACATCACCACGAACCACAGAGAAATATATGATTCCGTTTAGTTCTACAAATTGTTTCCATCCCTGAAACTCCGTTTTTCAGCAGGTTTTGTCCTGCGAAACGTGTTCCACAAAAATATCTCAGAACCGAACTGTAACAAAAATCAATCCACCCTGGCCCTGGCTTCTTCTGAATACCCCTTTGCCCCTATATGCGGCCACCTTGTATAATCTTGTATATCAAATTTGCTAGACATTGAAACACCTCAACTGAGAAGATATTTTGACACCCCAAACACACCTAAACCACCTTCTCAGTAGGTATTTGGCTCAGGATTCGGTGTTTGATCGGTATGTTTGGGGAGTCCAAATTTATCTTCTCAGTTTCGGTGGCCCTGGATGTCTAGGGTACTCCAAGTTCTGCCACAGGCTTATTTGGACAACTTCCTCCTAAAGCACAAGTTTACCGATGTGAACAAACCGCTACTTGGAGCGAATTTGAATCACAACAAGGGAAAACATGTTTAGGGTTTTCAACAAAGAAACAGTGCAGTCAGTTACATGTTGTCTAGAATGCTCATGTGCGCGCTTTATGTTCTTTAATTTTGATCATATCCTTCAGTTCAATGAGTTTTACTCCTTATATGTTTGCTCTCAACATGATAAAAAGATATGTAAACCATTCATGATTTGATTGTATTCCCATCTGTTCTTCCGGAAAAAAACCACCAAGGCGCCAAGGAACCAGCTATTTTGCCTTGCCTAAGAAGGACAGAGATTTTCGGATTTTTCGGGCTTCGTTGGTGGGGTTGTCTTTGAAATGGAATAACCTCAGCCAACTCCCCCTCACGAACCCCCTTAGAAATACGGCCTGAATAATAGGGCTTTATTAACTATTGGTTTCCCTGAATAAGGCCTTGTTCAACCCTTATTTCTTAGGGGGGGTACGCGAGATTCCCATAAGAAGCAGGGTTGGCCATTTGACCTTGTTTTTATTTTTTTTGGGGGGGGTTGGAAACTTCTGTTTGGGCTGTGATGATCGCAACGAGCAGCCCGGATAAGCAATTTTCATCGAAAGTAAGTAGGACAAATCATCCTCACTAGAACTAAGCCAGTTGATGAGCAATGATTTTGACAAATGTGGTGTGAACGTGCTATAGTATGCATGGTACTGATGTTTACGTGCATGGAAAACAACGAAAAACATGAAACCAGCCGTTTAATTAAATATACTAGTTCCATGCGCCTTCTGGGAATTTCTATGTTACTACTTAGGCTGCAGGCTCGTCTATCGTGGCTCTATACTGCATCAATTTATCAACGTCAACTGAGCGCAGAGATCTGTTTTCTGAAGCAAAAGCATAATATAACATACAGGTTCCCGACAACGTGGGATCTGAGGGATCAAATCTGGTGATCCAGAGATAGGAATCCCAGATTCTCCAGAATTAGCTGGTTCCATACCCTCCGCGAAACTAACTGCAAAAACTCTGAAATTGATGGTTAGACATCCAAAATCCTCCAAATACCTGGTGAGTAGGTGTTTGGAACCCTTAAAAGCCTTCTCAGGAGACGTTTGGGGTTTCAAACATCTACTCACCAGGTATTTGGAAGACTAGGGGATGGTTAGAAGACAATCCTTCTGGGAAAGAATTCTTTGAAAAGGTGCTTCTGGTGTTAGTTTCAGCAAGGCTTTCTTGAGGGATTTCTGAACCATCAAAAGTAGAGGTGGAAGAAACCCTTTCAAACTTCATCTACCTACAAAACTGGGTAGTTTAGGGGGTAAAGGTATAGGTAAATACACCACAACTCAACGTGCCTGAGATAGTCGTTTTTTTTTCGCCGAATTCCTTGGGGTCATCTCCCCCACCAACATCCCAAGGTGGGCCCCGAGGAAGATCGGATCATACATGGAGTGACATGGAGTTCCGTTATACATGGCCGAAAATAAATGAGCAGTGAAAAAAACCCTGGTGGTTTGGGGTATATAGGGGATTATACTACCCAATTATATAGGGATTATACTAAGCCATAATAAGGATCCCTATAAAACCAACCAGTATTTAATGGAAAGTAAGGCCAGGGTTCTTTTCGTGGCTCAATTGGCTTTCACTGGGCTTAGAACCAGGCTCAACTCCGCAAGCCTTTTGTTGCTGATATCTTACCACCTTTGGACCCCCAAAACCATGAAAAAGGTAGGTTTTAGGGCCTCGATATATGGGTCATAACCGTCATAACCACTAAAACTAAGGGTTGTGGGTTCCCATGGCAGGAGGTGATGTATCCCATTCATGTCGCCGCGGCCACTCGGCTGTTGAGTCCATGTTTTTTTTGAGTTTTGCGGCCGGCTTTTGGCTAGCACTGTGGTTTGGATTTTTGTTTGCAATTTTTTTCAGGTCAGTCAGAGCCAAAAATTATACTCGTAAGTTCGACTTCTAAATGATCTGTTTGTTGAGTTTAACTATCACTATCTAACAGTAAACTAGTCATGCAAAGCATGGTTAGACATTTGTTTTGGCACTTCCGCCAACGAAATCATAATCTAAAAACAGATAGATTCACTTTTGGAATGGAATGGCATTTTCTTCCAGCCGTGATCCTACGTCCATCGGATCCATGTTGATGGTATATTCCCGTACACGAAGGGCCTAGTTTTTATGGTAAATTACTGTAGATTGGTAAATATACCAGTCCCATGGATTGTTTCGGTACCCTAAGGATCCAATCACCTTCTCAGATTGTGATTGGGGTGTATAATCACCTCCTCAGCAAGGCCATTACCATTCTCAGGAGGTGATTGGATTTTTAGGGATACCAGTCCCATGGATTGTTTCGGTATTTTTTTTTGGGGAAGCCGGAAATTTTGAAGAATTTGATGTCGTGGTTTCGTCATTTCGGGAGTTGCTGTGAGATGGGCCCCGAGCCTACCCTACTTTGGCTTCATTTTGGACTTATGTAACTTATAAGTGAGTTATGTAACTTATAAGTATAGTTATGTTTCATCTCTTTTGAAGAACTTATAAGTCTAGTTATAAGTAAGCTAAGTAGAAATAACTTTTTTGTATGTTTTTTTCATGTTTTTACGAAATAGTGCGTTTTTTGTGGATTGGAGGTTTTTTTGTTCATTGCACATGGCTGCAGGAAACAAAGTGTGAAAATTTGTGAAAAGCTGCGCGACCTCGCGGTCAAAGGGAAAAACACGTGAAATCCACGCGGACAACTGAGTATGGGGTCGCGGACATGCGCGGACAAGTAACCTATTTACTTTATATTATATAAAAGATTATACGAAAACTATTGTTTTTAACCGCGGACAACGGCCCGCGGTCAAGAGCGTATATATGTTAAAATCCCGCGGACAACTGCGGTCAACGGCGGTCAATCGCGGTCAACTGCTTTCGAGCCATTCCTGTTAAAACCCCTGGAAAAACCAGAAATCATTTTTCAACGAATTTCAATCAAAAATGATGATTTTTCATGGGAAGTCAAACAAAAACATTAAAAACAGGAAATAACATAAGTTCCATAAGTCCAAAATAACTTTTCTACACGCCAGCCTTTATGAAGATATAAGTCACTTATAAGTTCATAACTACCGCACAACTTGACATTCCAAACTCATGAAGTTATCTATACTTAGCCTCCTGTAACCCAAGTTAGCAGGGTTATAACCTAACTTATTTGTACTTATAAGTCTCATAAGTTCAAAACGAACCCAAAGTACCAGTTACAAATGGAGTTACTACCCCTATAAAGTGCCGAAAATACTTGGGTAACTGGGGTTATATCCCCTATAAGATCCTATGAGTGGAGTTGTGGGCCGCTACTTACAACCGGTGATGGGGCCCACCTTGTAGGTGTTTTTTAGGTGAGCAAACCTTCCCTAACTAAGTGTTCTAGTATAGAGTTGTACACTATGATTTGCTTTGACCTTTAGGAATTCCCATACCAGCACGTTTAGAACATCATTTTTGTTGGCAATGACACATGCCGAGTTCTTCGTTTCAATGGCACCTAGAACATGACAAGAATAGGTCGGATAGGTTTGGTAAACTTCGCTGGTTTCATGGTGCCGACCCGAAAGTTCATTCACCTCCCAAGGGAAATGTCACATGAACGTGATCAATTTCTTATTTTTCTCTACACATTGGACACATTTATTTTATAAAACATTTATATAAACATATCATCTGTACATGTCATACATCAAATGTCATTCATTACCGGGTTGGTGCAATAGTATCATACAACATGCTTGGGGCCTGCCTAAACCCTGTAACAGCGGGTAAGTACGGCAAATAATCGACTTTTTCTTATGAAGGGATCCCTGATAATATCCACTGTTACAGTAGCCCACGGTATGCCCAAGCTTCCCAGGAGAGGGTAGGATTCAACAGAGTTGGGTGTGTCCATTTCTTTTCGCCATGACCGAATGGCTATCTACGATTGATCCTAAGAATGATCCACACTACTCAGTTCGACTGACACGTCATTTGGGTGGTGATGAAGCAGGATGGTGGCAGGGTTTCATTCCTGAACGAGGGTGCGTGGTGGTGAAGCTTGATCAAAGTTTCAGCAGTCATATCAAGATTGGCCAGACGATTTGGATGTGGGGATACCTTGAGCCACAACCGAATCTCTTCAAGGCTTTGACATGCGATGGTGCCATAGTGATTTTGAGACCCCCTGAATCGGACAACGAACGCACTGGACGGACGGTGGAATTGTTTTCTGGTTTTGGTGGTTGGGCTATGGGTAGCGAATTGTTGGGGAGGAAACCGACAGTTTCAATCGAGCGTGATTCATCAGTAGCACAAGCGGCTGGCATGCATCACGGATGCAAGGTCTATGATATCGAAGATGTTTGGTGTCAATTCATCATAACTGGACAAGTGATGGTGGACTGCATTTGGGTGGCAGATGTCTTTGATCCTAAAGTCATGATGTTGCTTTCGATTCTCAAGATTGACCATATTCTGGGATCACCCCCATGCCAACCATGGTCAAGCATGGCTACACAGGCTGGACTTTCCACGAGTGAAGGAAGGTATATCCCCCAAACTTTTGTTCTGGGCTACAAGTTGGGAGTTCAATCCATCACTTTGGAAAATGTGAAAGGTTTTCGAACTCACAGTCATTATGAAGAGACCATGCAGTTTGCCGAGAAGGTTCGCTTTTGTAGAGCCCAGGAATCTGTTGATGATTGTACAGGCGTTCTTCCTTTGAGCCGCAACCGATGGTTAGGATCATTTCTGAGCCAAAGTGCTCTGGTAGAACACGTTGCAGTTGACAGCATCCGTCGTGCCCGTGAGATTCGTATGCCTGAGGACCCATTCCTTGGAGGTATGCGAGGATGTGACGCGTTGTTCCATGAAGCCCCATCATGTGACCACACTGCATTGAAGCCAGATGACAACGCCATGAATCTCCTTAGTGACATCAAGTTGATTCCAGCATGGTGGAAGAGTAAGCCTACCACACATGAGTCAGCAATCAAAGCTAGGATTATTTCCCCCAAAGGTCCTTTGACAGGAATGGTTGCTAGCTATGGTAGACAGCATGAGTTTGATTATCAGTACTTGGTTGACAAGGGACTTCACACCATGTTGATGCAAACACCAGATGGATATCGTTATGTCAGTCCATGGGAGCAAGTTGCATGTTTGGGATTCCCCGCCAACACGATCTTACCGGGTGATCATTTCCTTGCATGGCACATATTAGGCAACTCCCTTAGCATGGCACATGCGGTATTACAATTGTATCGTTTGCACACCATTCTTGGTCGAATATCACCATTTCATGATTCCGTTCCTGCACTGCCCACATTGTGTCGAAAGATGCAAAGATTGTCATTGAGGTTGTCCATGAAATCCCCAATTGACATTGGCAATGGATTCATTCAGATGAAGTCTTCGGAATCAATCATGTGTGCCAAGACCATTGAAGATGATGCCAAATTGAACGGGGAGGGTTTGGGTGAAGATGAGGGCCATGCAATTAAGAGAGCAAAGATTGTACATGCCGCAATTTCCCCCACCATACCGTATGTGGTTGACATACCTCAATCAAAGCCAATGGTCGAAAAGGTTTTGAAACAAGATTCACCAAGGAAGGGGCAGGGGATTCAATTTTTGCCTGCTGCACAAGATGTTGAAATTGACCGTATGTTGGTAGAAGCTGAAATGTTGAGTGTAGGGGATGAGGTGGGGTCTTTCCGACCGGCAGCCATCTCTAGCAAGACAAGTAGGTGGGTTCAGATCGTTTGGGGACCACCACAGGTTGAAGTGAAAAGCCTGATTAGTTTTGCAATGCCACATGCATCGGCCGAGAAGATTGATCAGATCGAATCCCGTGGACAGACCGTGGACTTCCGTAGCGTGTTGCACCAACCACCACATATCATCAGATTTCGTCCGGTCCATGTAGTTTGCCAGGTTCGTATTGAGTTTGCATCCCAAGACGTCATTGAAGAGGCGTGTGTCACCACCACAGTTGATCAATGGTTGTCTGCATTCGCTGCCAAACTCCACGTTGATCCCATGTCACTGACACTTTGGGGGGACGGGAAACTGAGGGATTCTGATTCGTTCATTTTGGAATGTAGTGACCTTTACAGTTTTGTCATCAAATGGAGACCTGTAATGCAACCATGCCCCAAGTTTTGTCAGACTTTAAGGGAATCTGAAACCACATGGCCTGAACCAGGACAGAAGGGTGGGAACCGAAACTGCAACGCAGCCACTCCATTGATGCGTTTTGCAGTCGTGCATCCGTTGTGGAAAAGCATCCGGACCATTGCAATCGACAGCAGAGCCACCATCCATCAGGTGATCAAAGCACTGTTGCCAGACATTGCTAAGGGAGACCCCATTGTAGAAATTGGATCTAGGATCATAGATACCAAGATTGAAATTCACAATATCGGATCTGAAACATGCATGATGGTTGATTTGAACAATATGACTGCCACCCCCAGATTGGCGATTGAAATTGTGCCCCAGCATTTGGATCCAAACCTCAAGGATTGGGGAGTAGGACATGTGTTGGCACCACATAAGAGATTGATCAGATCACCCTTTAGGATCCATGGGAATGAGTTTCGCCTACCAGGTGATTTGTCACTTCTCAAGTTAGGTGCTTCGTTCTTTTGTCAGTCAGAAGCATGCCAGACATTGATGGTCACAAGCAATTGTCGAACAGTTGACCCTAGTTTAACCATTAGAGAGACATGTGAAAAGGACGTCATTTGCTTTCGTGCGGTGCCATTGCCGGGAGGTGCAAAGAAGGACCTGGTACAGTTCCTATCCAAGCAACTGCAAAGTCGTGGTGTCCCCAAAGAGACTTTGGATTCCAGGGTCAAGCACATCTTGGCTGAAATTCCCAACGATCAGATCAAAGCGCTGCCGAAAGAAGATGACACAGTGTTTTGGCAGAGCCTCAAGAAGATCGCCACAGAGCACCATGTAAGGTTGATCACTAATGGGGAACTCAAGTTGCACCAGAAAGATCAACGATCTAAGAAAGACATTCCTGCCAGTTCCAGCATGTCAAATATGAAGCAGACCAAAGGCAGCAATCAGAAGATCGACATCACACAAGTCAAGGTGGAACTCCTATACTTGGAAGCTGATGATAAGACACCTGTTCGAATTCTGACACCGGAAGAGTTTGGACAAGATAAGACAGGGGTTGTTTTGATGACTGCTGATGAAGCATCTCACTACCTGCCAGTGAAGAGAATGTCAGTACAGCCACTAGCAATACTCGTTGTTGCCGGGCCAAACACACCAGCTGATCAGGTTCAGATGTTGCCAGCGTTGGACAAAAACCAAGTCCCTATTTTGTTGCCAATCCAGATTGTTAACTTTGGGGACGTCAACATCAAATTGGTGCCAGGTAAGAATGCAGCGTCCACGACAACAACAGTGACGCATGTGGTTGAGACTGTCATTCGCCGCAGTTTTGTTGAGGATTGGATTTCCACCAAAGACCCAGTACAATACATTGGCAAACATGTTGCTGGATTCACAAGTGGAGCTCTGGTTGCACATTTTGCATTCAAGACCTATGGACCTGACAAGAAAACGGTTCAACATGACAAAGGACAATACCACCATGGATATCTTCGTATCAAAGATGGACCCCTAGAAGAGATCTTGAAGTCATCAGGTAAGGCTGGAATATTCATGACACCTAAAGGGGATAACAAGAGACCAGATCCTGCATTCGTCGCCATCCCATCATGCGGAGAGACACTGGAGAAGATGGTTGCTCAGTGCAAGAAATTCACGGTGTCATTAGGAGTTGTTGAGTATGGCACAGGGTATGCATATCGGGTACGTCGTGAGAATGTCGTCCATGCCCGGAAAGTCCTTTTGCCTAATGCAGTTTGGGCGGAAGAAGGTGAACCCCGTCCGGGGGATAGCATGTGGGTGGTCAAACACATTCCACACGATGTTGCGGGACCTCAACTCACTGAAGCCTTTCGTTTGTTGGGTTGGGATGCGGTGGCAGTCAAGCCATACAGTGCCACAACATGGAGTGTTTCAGCCAAAGAGAAGCCGCCATCACCACACATTTTCATCAATGGATCATTTGCAGTTGCAGTCCCAGCCGGAAGTCCCAAAACGAGGACACTAGCAACTTTCATGCAACATGGGATATCGAATACAACAGCCATTCGTGCCAGCAGTGAGAGGACGGCGCCATGGGATGTAGAGATGGACTCATCGACGTTGCCAAGTCGAACTGAGGAGATCAGAGGTGAGATGACCGACCAGATTGAGCAGGCAGTCCAGAGCAAGATTCAAGACACGCAGAATCATGTTCAATGTCTGGAGGAAGTCATCAAAGCCCAGGATGCGAAGTTGAATCAGATAGAAGCATCTACGACCACATCCCTGCAACAGGTTCAGATTCAGCAACAACAGACTGAAGAACGGTTGGGGGGTATCGAACAGCAAGTTGGTGGAATCAGCCAAACAGTTGTCCAACAGATGGACAACATGTTGAAGACTATGACCACAACGTTGATTGGTCGGTTGGATGCTTTGGAGGGAGATGCAAAAAGACAAAGAAGAGCAGATGGAGCCCCCTATTGACTAGGGGATGTTCCATTATTGATCAACAAGATTGCAAGTCGACATGAAAGGTGCATCCAGCACCAATGCCATGTGTACATCCTCTGGGTTGCTTTAGTGTGTTGCCTCGCTTGTCGTTATGGGCTGGCTAGATTCACATGCTGGGCTTTATGGGCTCAAGGGTGGACACTAAAAATCACCGAGAAATGTTTGGACAAGGGAGATTTTGTGTGTTGTGTGACACGCAATCGTTTCCATGCAGTTCGTGTATGTACTTCCTTGAGGAGTTGGGCGTACTTCTGTACCTTATTAATTTGTTTGTGTAGTTTGATGTGTGCATGTGATTTTGCATCAAGCGTGCAAGTTGAACATAAAAATAGAATTAGTTTGAGCAATAGTAGGGATCCACTGATCACCTCATACACTGTTGCTGCACGTATCGGATATCAGGTTTGGACTCACTGTCCGAAGTTTTTTCACAGTTTTTGCAAGTTTGAGTGGATATTCGTAGTGCTTTTAGGCATAACGTGTGCCAGGAGTGTGATACCCAGTTTTCGTCGCATCCTGCATCCGCCAAAATCTTTTCAGAAGAAATCCAACACCAGCCGGAACCGTGGCTACAGTAAATGTGGTAGGGGTGTCGGTAGGTGTAGGAACCATGCAACAAGGTGCATTGATTTTTACATGAATGATTGCATTGCACAACATTATCAACATCCATGGGTTCAACAAGGTAACCTTTCAAGTAGGAAGTGTGTTTCGGGACAACATCATGCACCACGTAAGGCAAGATTCCTCACCTTAGCAATCCAGATTTGCTTTGCGGGCATGTTGTTCAGTTGTGCAAGTTTTGCGCAGCAATGGAAATTCATATGTGGTGACCAACAGGGTCCCCTCCTGTACCAGATGCATCAATTGTGTCAATTTAAAGATTATTCCAATATGAGGAGAAAACATTTTTGGTGGAACTTCATTCAACGAGGATATCATCGATTTTGGACTTTTCCTGATTGGTACCAAAAAGCTATTGCTACCCATGTACATTTTTCTGGTGTGATGCGACTGGTTTCGAATAACTGTCATGGTGTGCTTACAACCATCTTGACTGCATCCAACTTCAGAAGCTTCGGACATCTCAGTGTGTGCCAGAAATGTGCTTGGATTATTGGCTACAACGGGATTAGGGTGGGTGAAGCGAAAAACCCTGGGCCCAAGTTAGTCGAACAGGATAATCCACAGACTGATGTAAATAATCTTCTGGACATCGGTTGTTTCAATCCAACACAACTCTATGGAAAAGAAGAATCTATTATACAATGGGGAAGGGGAATTTACTGTGCCTCGGAGACTAGTGCCACATTGGTTGCTCAGAGACTTACTCGTAACACCTTCAGAAAATCGGGGTTCAACATTGTTTTCTCTGAACCAGTACTCGCACAGAGACCTTCAATTTCCCAGATTCGAGGAAGAGCCAGTGGTACAGCCATCATTTCTAATTACCCCATGAGACCTTTTTGGGAACCAATGACTCAACCAATTGCTGACACGCATCGTGCTGTTGACACTGTGGTTCAGATACATCCCAATGTGGTATTATATGTTGCTTGCATATATGGTATATCACACATGAATCCACATGTAGACCCGATTAATGCCACCAATAGCATCTTCAATGAACTGGCCGAACGTGCTTTGTCTTTTCAGGGTCCAGCGGTCATTACTGGGGACTTTAACTGCAATATGACTGACATTCACGTTTGGGAAAACATGATGCGTCGGGGATGGCAAGATGCAGCATGCATTGATAGTATCTTGTATGGTAGGGAGATGCAACCAACTTGTAAGGAATTAACTCGGAAATCCTTCGTTTTGATCAATCCCAAAATGGTTGATGCATTGATCCAATGCCGTACCTGTGAAGATTATCTTTTTAGTGCACATCCTTTGCTTATTGGTCAGTTTCGTTTGCCAACATTAACTGAACCTACATTGCAATGGGTTTTGCCACCTACAACGGATGATTATATGTTTGATGATGCTGTTGCAGAGGTTCAAGCACAATTAAATTATACCAAGCATGAAAAGGCCTTTCACCAAGCACTTGAGCATAAGGAAAGCAATAAAGTCGCAGACTGTTTTGCTACCATGGTACAAGATACTTGGAAAGCATCATGTGTTAATTGTGATGGTGAACTTTCCAACATCAAACATGGTCGCCTTAAACGATGTGACATCAAATTGCTTAGACCACAATATTGTTCCATACCGGTTACAAAGAAAAGCCGACAGGGTGATTTTGAACCAGGGGTTGGACAAATGAATATAGAACAAAGACGACATACTCGACAACTCAGACGTATTGAATCTTTGTATGCACAGGTCAAGGCATGTTCACATGATCCTAAACCACATAAGATCACCAAGTGTCAAGAATTATGGGAATCAGTCCGGACAGCTACAGGTTTCCATCGAGGCTTTCCAACTTGGGTCGGCCAGCATTTGCAATGGTTCGTGCCTTGTGTATGCCCTCCATGTGAGTACCTTGAAGGATTAAAGGATGCGTTTCGTCAATGGCATTCAAAGAACCTTCAAAATTATTTCCTTGAGAGAAAACGTGCACGAAGATTGTCCATTGCACTCGACATTGCAAAGGGCGGATCCAGAGTTTATCGTGAAATCCGTGAAGAGTCAGCTTTACCGCTATCGTATGTGGTTCAAAATCTTGAATCACAGGTGTGCCCAATGAGGTGGTCAAAAGCTGGAATAAACAAGCTAAAGTTAACAGACCCAGTGAAGTTTGATAGCCAACAACCTGTCTTTTTCCAAGGACAAAAAGCATTCGTTGTCAGTCAAAATGGTGCCTGGATAACTTTGGATAGACGTTGGAAATTAAAAAACCAAAATTTCAAAATACAGCAAAAATATACCACAGCTAGGAATAGTGAAATGCACCAGATTACTTCAGAAGCATGGAACGTCCATTGGCAAAGGGACGATCCTAGGAGCTCTGATGGACTTTGGGATGATGTTATGCCACTGATTGAACGTATCCCTTGCAGGCCTGAAAAGGCATTTCGTCCTTTTACGTTGGAAGATTGGACTCGCCACAAAAAAGGACTTAAGGTAAAGTCTGCTAGAGGGGGGTGTGGATTCAGTGTCAAAGAGATGCTGGGTTTCCCAAATCAAATCGTTGCAGCATTATTTGAAATATGGGATGCTTGCGAACTAGGGAATAAAGTCGGATTCAGAAACTTCTCTGGATTCAGAAACTCGGATTCAGAAACTCTTGCCTTGGATTCAGAAACTCTTGCGTTGGATTCAGAAACTCTGTCGTCGGATTCAGAAACTTTTGCGTCGGATTCAAAAAC
>OMLO01003327.1_pt1 | contig 13277 bp, 15 predicted proteins | sample 1674811 | NCBI WGS metagenome assembly OMLO01 (sample SAMN06265003, study PRJEB25207) | coral metagenome | isolation source: Coral host | place: Mexico:La Bocana,Puerto Morelos, Mexico | collected 2008-11-13
AGTCTATTAATGTCTTTTTTACATACTTGGATGGATTTTTCATGATTTTTCAAAACGTGACCAGAATCTAGTCATCATTCAGACCTTGTGCTAGTCCAGACTTGGTGAATTGTTGTGATTCCATCGGTTTTCTTCCTGGGCATTTGGATTGTCCTGGAACCCTAAGACTGGCCCCTCCTGATTTTTGCAGACCGAAGCCACCGAAAAACAGCTTCCGCTTCAGGTTGACTTGGAGCAATTTGAGCAAATGAGTCTTGTTGATGATGCGAATTCCCTTCCTCAAATCCTTAAAGGCTTCTATACTGCCCCCAGCGCCCCCACGGAGGCGCTTTGGCAAGAGTTATCCGGGGAAAATTCCAGCTTTTGCAACATAAACACGAAAAAAACACGGAAAAAAACACCGGGAGGCAGATTATAGCATGAATATTTCAATTTGGGGAGGTTGAACATCACAATCCCTTTTTTGTGGGCTTGCTTTTTTTTTTTCGACAGCGGAAAGGGGAGAGTGATCGCAGTGATGTGTTGTTTTGGATTATTCGACATGGGCGAAACCTGAAGCAACTGAACGTTGACTTTCGGATGTTAGGCTGAAGAAAGTTCATTGGTTGACTGTCTCCAAAGATTTTCTGAACATCTTTTTTAAGACAGGCTTTGCGATGAATGTCCCTGAAATTGCAGAGGGGTTTGGCTGGAAAAATCACCCTGGAATGGGCTGAAGATAATGATTATCCACTGGTTTTTGCGATGTTTGGGACATGCATTTGCAAGTTGAGGGACATTCATTGCGAGACCTGTGATTTTTAGAACAAAGCAGAGGGTTGTTCGCACATACCCCTGGTAATTCTGTGACCTTTTTTATTGGGGATAAGAGTTTGACAGAACTTGGCTTATTGGAAATTAAAAACATTGTTAAGTGAAGGTTTCAAGGATCTTTCAGTTTTTTTTGCTCAAGATTCCAAGGTCTGTGGCATGGTGATAGCGGAGTCTTTACCTTGACAATCATTAATTATGCCATAAGTCCCGAATGTGTAGCGAAGGGTTCTCGTTTAACTCTGAAGCTCTGGGTTGGTTGAAGCCGTTTCGGAAACGCTCAGAGTTGCCCAACAAGCCCACAACACGAGGATTCACCGACATGTCAGCAGTGAAGAAAAGCCTGCTTGGTTGAATTATATGGGGGACCAAAGTACTATTGATATGGGGACAATTGTAAATTACTTGTAAGCCCATTGTGTGAATGTCGATCAAAGAATCAGGCAATTCCATGGGCTGTGTGCCTCTTCATCCTCTCTGATTATTGCATCTCTGCCTTTTTCTTGTAGTTTTTCCCCTCGCCCAAAAATCCGGAACATGCTTGGCCCCGTGAAAAATTTGAATGTTTTTCTCAGGTGGTTTCTTCATCCTCTCCTTATGAAACTCCCCACCAAAATCGTGGGCCTTTCCCGCATTTCCCGTTCAGGTCTTCCGTTGCAGAAGTGCTGCGGAATGTCCTGGTGGAGCACCGGGGTCCTGCTCCGGCGGCTTGATTGAAACGCCCTGCTCGTCATGCCCTGAAGGTTGCTTGGTATAGAGAACAAACGTCCACAAAACACACAGGAGGTTGGAAACAGTGATAGATAAATCACGTTTTTTCACAAGCATTCAGGCACCAAGGGGTCGGTTGGTTTGCTGCGTTGTATCTGTATCTATATGGTATATAATTAATAATATTATGTATCCATCTTCTCTCATGCATATGGACTCAAGAGGACCTTTCATTGCCAAACTGCTACACTTAGTGCACAGACGTGCAGAGCAGGACTAGATCTGCATACCAGCGATCAGCACATTACCCCAACATGGCAGAAGGCAAGACACGTCCACAGAAAACAAAGAGAAACATCCCCAAGTTTTGAAGAAAAAAACATCCCACCATATGAACTCATCATACAAAGATTGGAAGCACAAGTTCTGGCATACATAGGACGTCAACTCAGAGCGGCAACACGTCCAACAACATGGAGCAGAGTAGAGTAAAAGTTCCGGGCGACAAAGCCGACCGACGATTTGAGGTATACAAAAAGGGGAGTTGCGCACTCCTCGAAAACTCAAGATTTTCTTATCCCCAGATACTAATGGGACTGGTATATTTTGTGCCAAAAGCCCTGGAAACTAAGTGGGTAGCCACAATCTACTCATTTTTTAGGAACATATCTTGTTTTTAACCTTGACTGACTCCACTGTTTTTGGGGTGTTTATATAGACAGGAACCACGGCCTTACCCCTTGTCACTTACAACTTAAATTACCCATATTGCGCAGATGGATGGTAAATTTGAGGGATTTCCCTGCAAAATAGTGCATGAAGCTTGGGTTGGTACTATGATGACCCCTGTACAACATCATCACTACAAAAACAGCGTGTATCTTGGTATCTCGTGATGAGAATTATCAGAGGTGATCCACTACAACTCAGAGTGAGGGTTTAGACATCAAAAATCGGTGCATATTTAACAGGCTGTAGCATTCACTCCACAACTGGGGTATTTTTTTTTGGAAATCTACTTTACTTTTGATTGCCGACAGAACGGGTCACTACCTGCTGAGTTTTTTTTCTGTCGAAAATTGGAAGGCAAAAAAGCGTCTGAAGATGTCATTTTTGCCGGTCTTGGCAAAACTTGTTGCATGGAATGCCAGGTAGAACATGGACCGGCAGTTCTTGTGATGCTTGTGACGGCGGGCGTCAAGTGCTTTGGGAATCTCGGTTTTTAATCTGGGATTGTTCAACTTGTAGATAATCTTGTTCATATCATTCATATCAATTTTATATTCATCTCTATGCAGATGCTTCCTATTTTTTTAAAAAACATTCTCCAAAGTGTCACAAGAGCACTCAGTTGTGCCATGTATTTTTTGGAAGACATTCATCCCATTGGTGCGCAAGGTTCTGGCAGTTGCCGGAATCTTTGTATGCCTCACATCACTGTATTACCTCACAACCTCAAAGGTCCGACTCTTTGGAAAAAAATCCGGCGGATGTTCTCATCACTGAAAGGATGGTGGTTAATTAAGATGTACAATTTTCAGTTTTTTCCGTTTTTCCCATTATTTACTCAACAATATATATTCAGTTAGTTTATCCCATGACTTTTACGGTGGTTTTTTTTGCACCATCCTTTTGGTTATTGGGCGGGGGATGTCTGGGAAAAATCAAGAGTTATCATGGGGAGTTAGTGGCTTTTTGCAGTTGAGGGATAATTAAACAACAAAAGCAGACTTTTTCACATATGCATGGGATTTGGGAACCTCCGTAAAACTGGGAAAGAAAAATGACACGTTTTCTTTTTTGATTCGTGAGGGTGTGTAATGGCTGCAATTTTCGGGATTCCGGGCTAAAGAGGGAGTTGCCCAAGGGCAAACCATTGTAACCTCAAAACCAAGGCAAGGTTATGATTGGGTGATTGCCGGTCAACTACGCCATCTCCAGGAAGCCCTTTACGGACAAACATGTTACCTCATATGTTGAATAAATCGCCGTCATAGCAAGATATTTTCGAAATAAAAAAGCCCTCAAGGTTTTCCTGAATTGAAGACCAATGGGGTTTGGAAGACTTTGTGGTTTTCTATAAAGGGAATCCGGGCCTTTTTTTGGAAAAGGGGGAAGAGGACATGGACCACTTCTAGAAAGATTCGCCTAAAAAAAGGGCCCTTCAGCACAAGTAATCACCAATGAGCCAATGTAGCAAAAACTGTGTTCCAAAGGGAAGCTTTGCTGAGCTCAGACACATATTCCCCTTCAAGAACTTGACAAATGTCGAGCTTTGCTGAGCTCAAACTGATCCCGAAAAACAGGTACCAAGATAGTTATGTCAACCCAGGGACTAGTCAACTCCCTGTATTGCTCAGGGAGCTTGGAGACCTAAGGTTTGTAAAGGGCACGTAAGGGTGGTGTGATTGGGGAGTCATGTGTCCTGAAAACTTGACCATCCAAGTGGTGGTTTTTCAAGCTGCAAGAAAGATACCCTCCAGTAAACTAACCTGGCTAGCTAGAAAATCACTATTTTAAACAAAAAGAAATAGGCGATACATCTTCAAATGGTTGGAACTTTCCAGCCTGTCATATTAGTTTTTGGTGGTGTAGCTTTCATTTCTAGGCCTTGTTTGTTCCTTGATTTGTTTCACCAAATCTTTTGGACATGTCCAAGTTTCATACGAAGCTGAATTTCCAAAAAGCGACGACATGGCTGCCATTGAAATCACCCGTTAAAAAACTGAGTCGCAAATTTTTGAAACTTAAAAACACGAAAAGAAAAGAGATGGCAGGTGACAGCAAAAGCCACAGTTCTCTTTGCTACCACTGCATCTTTCGGGATGCTCGTGATGTCAATGCAAAACCTGGGTTTGATTGGTATGATGACGGTCGAGTGGCCATCAACACTGGATGGAATCTTCAACATTTGTAAGTTTCTCCTGCTGGACATTGACAGCTATGGTTTCAGCTGCATTGCAGGCTGGAGGGAGTGAGGTATCACCTTTAAAAAGACCAGACCTAGCAATTTGTTTGTGACCTCTTTGGGATGATTAAATGACCCTTTCAACGGCGAATCGTGACCTCCAACGATCGGGGATAAAAAGGTCACGGCGGCTGAATCACCTGGGAGGTGTATTTTACAATCAAAATATCCAGCATCTCAAATCTCAGTTGTTTCAAATGAAACTCCAACTGATCATCCAAACAGACTTGCAGCTGAAGACTCGAAAAATCAGCATTTTTGGTGGGCCTAAGGCAATTTCCAAGGCTCCCAAACCGGGTGACCGGTCGGTCAATTTAGTGGTTTTGGTCGGGAATCCTTCCAAAAATTCAGCTTTAGGAATGATGGTGACCTGAATCCCCAAATCTGCGATTCGGAGAGTTGTTGGAAGTGAGAAAAAACACACCACAACATCAGGGACTGCAATTCGCTGACCGGATTTTGTCGTTAACAGTTATGCTTAATTGTGTTGATACCAAAAATTGAATGGAAGTTAGAAATCTTGGGATTTGAGGTAGGCAGCTGCGATTTTTTTTCTTCAAATCTGTAGGGAGCAAGCGACCAATTTCAAACATCATTTGCAGCCTGGTCAAGCTGCTGGAACTTTCCACCTTTGATTTGCTGATCCCTCTTCTGACTGGAACACAGGTCAGTCCGAACCCATCCGCTACTTGATGAGCGCCTTGATTTTCCCGGTGGGTGTGGCTTGGCTCTCCACTTGCTTTGCGGTGTCCAAACTCCTTCCAGAGCGTTACCACTGGAATGGATCGAAAGTGACCAGTTGCATTGGCGCCTTCCTTCAAGTGGGATTTTCCACTATGAGTGCTACATCCTTGGCGCCGATGATGTGCTACAAACATCCCAATGGCCTACGTAGTATTCTGAAGTATCCCGGTGTTCTTTGTGGCTCTGCGGATCATGATATGATGCTAGTCATGGGTTGGATCCTCTTGACGGTCTTCGTGTTGGGCTTCGTGTCCCTTTGTGCCTTTGCAGTCAGCATGGATGCTTGGCGACAACAAAACACAGAAAAAAGATGGCCACTGTCACCAGTTAAAAATGAGGTGAAATTTCTCTTTAAGTAGGGTGATAATCCCAGTTACCTATTTATGCCAGGCCATTTACAGGGGTTCCATTTCACCCCATTTTGTGCCCATTTGTAAAAAAACTCTCGATGTGTTGATGTCGCCGGGTTTTTTGTAGAAGTTGCACCCAGACCATCCGTTTCAAAAAAAAATCTTGGTGATTAAAACGCTGGTGCGGATTTTACAGTGACGGCGCCAAAACGCCGTTGCTACTGGGGATAGGTGCCGAAGTGGAGTGCCAATAGGGATGACCATCTCGTAGCAGCCGTGCGCTTCTTGGTCTTTCGCTTTCGCTTGGACAGCTGGTGGTTTGGAGTGCCACTGCTGGTGCGAGGTCCCTTGATCAACTTGCCAGTGGTCTTGGCCACCGACTTTCCACCGATTCAGGTCGTTTGCATTGCCATGATCTTGACAACAATGATGGTGCCTTGGAAATGATGGGGCGGGTGGGCGTGATGGGTCAGTAGTTTAGCATGACAAGCTGGCTTTGCTGAACCCATCTCCGCTTCGGTGGTTTTTTGCAAGTGATACCCCCCCTAAAATTACACCAGTGTAGACAGAGCCCAAGAAGGCGGCGACACCAACCAACACCCACCCCACATGAAGGGAGCCAAAGGGAGCCAAGACCACATCAGAGCCCAAGAAGGCGGCCACGCCAACCAAAACGAAGGCGGCCAGGTCCAAGGTTGCATTAAGAGCCCCAACAGTAAACTGTTTTTGTTCTCCATTTGGCAGCGAACTCCAGGGCTGCTAAGACTGATGCTTGACAGTGTGAAACACCAGCCTGTACAAATTCGAACAAATCCATCAGCCTAATTCACATGAAAAAACTCTTCAAAGGGTTCTTAACAGGGAGTTTTCGAACCGTAGCCATGGTAGCTCAAGGGTAGCTCCGTACTGTCACCACTTGCCGGGTAGTCGAGCCATGCGGTGGAGCATGCTGCTGCTGACACTGGCGCTTCCGAGCCGCTTCAAGCCGCTGCTAGCCGCGACTATGGCTGATGCGACACTGGCCGAGGAAGTTAAGGGGATGTCTTTGGAGCTCAATTAGATAATTTGCTTTGCTGCGCTCAATTTGTCACGGATGTTGTTTTCACAGCAGTGAAATTTGATCCGTTGCAAGAGACTGGTTGTCTCAAATTTATGGGTGCTTTTTGAAATCCCCAGGTGTTTGCATTCATGCATGTCGGGAGGTTGGACTGATGAGAATTCCCAACCCCAAAAGTGGATGGAAGCAAAGACATCTCACTAGGTGTTGGATCCTGCCTGTTGCGTGCAATAAGCCAAAAATTGGGCCGGCAGGCCTTGGGCATACAGGGATGGATGACTTGTTTGCCACTGCTTGTTTTAGGTTTGGGTGCGCCTCGCATTAAGTCAGTAAATGGCCCAAACGGGGTGGACAGCCTGCCATTATGGCAAATCACGGGGCCTTCGTGCCCACTCAGGACTCAGCTTTGAAACGTGACTTAGCTTGGAACTGTGCACTAAGGGGAGGAGCCACGGACAACGAACTTGAATTGCTGAAAGGCTTGACTGCCCTTCGCAACCAATTTAGTCACCAAAGTGATGCATGGGCGAAGCCGCCTAGTAGCCAAGACAACCCCGCTTCAGGGCCCTAATGTTGGCTCCAAGTCACTCTCTAGAGGAAAGGGAAAAGGAAAGGGGAAAACCAAAGCCTCTCCGAACCCCAAAGGACTTGGAAAAGGGAAGGCTCCCCAAAGTTTTTTTCTTCAGGGGCAAAACACTCCCTCTGCGAATAGTGGTCAGTTGTTGCATGCTCTCCGCACTTTGATCGACAGAGCTACCCGTAAACCGGAAGACCTTCTCGCAAGACTTCAGAACTTGGTTCAAACTGCTAGTCAGGGAAAAAAGCTGACCAAGAAAGAAAAGCCAAATACAAGGTGGGTCGCCAAAATGAGTGCCCCAAAACTTATGCCAGGATAGTTGCTGACAACGAGTGAGTTCAAGTGAAAGGCAAAAAGGCTGATAAACCTCACCTTGTTAAACCTAAATCTAGTTTCCTTTTATCATCTTCTTTTCCTGAAGGACGTATCATCAGTGAACAGGGACTGCGGGAACAGCTTCAAAAAAGGAACTTGCCCCTTGGCTGCCATTTGCTGGATTTCTCACGCCTCTGTTGACCATCTTTTACATTTGGTCAAAATCTATGAAATTTCGGATCTGCATAAGGTTACCCTCCTTGTGGAGCAAAAATCCAAAGATTTGAGCCAAACCACTGGGCAGGAAGTTTCTCTGCCCATGCAGGCGGAGGGCCGGCACGAGCTCGCCATTCAAAGCCATCCCGTTGACTAAGGATTGCTGCGCTTTGCCGACTTGCACTTTGAAATCCTCTGCGCCTAAGATCACGAGAGAACTTGCTTGCTTCAGGATCACTTTGTGCAAAGCTTTTGTCACTTCTGACGTTTGGGGAAATTGCTGTAAGGGCCCCCTTCAACATGTTAGAGCCTTGATCCTTGAAAAAGCATTTCAACTTTGTTATGATTGGAACCAGAACAGATTTGAAAACAAATAGGGAAAAACTGAAACCCTTTTCCAGGCGATTTGTGCTCTCAGCGGGACGCGTGGATGGTTTTTGCAATGGTGAAGTCGTGAAGAGCCCCCTCCACCCTCAGTCGATTGGGTTGAACGAAACCGGGATGAACTTGACCGTCAGTATTTTGCTAGGGTCCATCAACTTTCTCTTTCGCAAAAGTTTCCTGTTGTTTTAGACGAGGAGGTGGGTCCTCATTGGGATTGCCTGGAACCTTGGTGGGACCGGCTGTTGGTACCCCTAAACATTGGACCCCTGAGGTTTTTGTTGAAAAAGCGGGTTTAAGTGACACTGTTGTTCTCAGCCCACCACGAAGGAAGCAACCTTGGTTTCTTCGAACTACAGTAAACCACCCCAAGGTGATGCCGCCTCCCCACTGGTTGGCATTGAAGGCGCATAAGGTACAGCGCTCCTTTCTGCGGCCCCCCCAAAAAACAGAAACAAACGGAATCTAGGCGGATTGTTCCTGGAGCTTGGAAGTCACATGACCCAAACTGATTCTCAGGAAGGCCCAAACAAAAGACACAAAGCCGAAAAGAACTTCCTTACACTGTCATAGATTGTTGTGCTAATGGCAAAACATTGCTTCGACGAAACATTGTGGAGCACATCAACGTGATGTCTCTTTTGTGCGGTTTTCCATTGATGATCATGAAGCTGTCAAAGGACTTCGAAAAGTAGTTGATGATGTGGCTCACCTTGGAGGAAACTATGAACCTTCGATGCCAAATCTTCGAAGATGGACGGAATTGAGAGTTAAGTCTCAACGTGGAGTATGTGACGGTGTTGTTGGTTCCAATGAGGATCAAGTTGAAGCAGCAGCAGTAGAACATGGTAGAGATGCTGTTGTTGATGGACATGAAACATTCGACGTGCATCTCCCATGTACGAAAATGTGCCGGCCTCTACATTTACTACTGTGGAAGATCATGAAATGGTTGGATTTGATTTTACCTACGAAGGTTTGATTCATGGCGCAGAATTTTGTGGGTCAAGGTATGTATCAGGTCCACCTGCAAAAAGTCATTGAATGGGAGAGTTGCCGGAAGTTCTAGATGATGATCGAATCAAGAACGATTTGCCTCAACTGGAGTTTACAAATGCTTTCTCTGTCTATGTGGTGTTGCGTGACAAACCTTCAGGCGTGCGCTGTCGGAACGAGCGTAATATGGTGTTTAGCTACGAAGTTGGAAAAGCACCTTTTGCTGCTATTGAAAGAGAGTGCACAATATCATCACGAGGCAGGAAGCTTTGGAACATCTGGAGGCTTGCAAAGAAAGCGTGCTTGAGGAAATTGGTCGTTGGATAAAACACAAGACATGGAAACGAGGACCACGTTCTGAGGCTCAAAACGTTTTGTCTTCAAGATGGGTTCTCAAGTGGAAGGACATTGGCCAAGGGACGGATAAGAAGAGACGCATCAAAGCTCGGTTGGTTGGCCAGGGATTCCGTGATAGACAGGAAGTTGAGAACTATGCTGGAACTACCTCGTGTGGGCACAACGTGTTTTGGTGATAGTTGCAGCTCAACAAGGATGGGATCTTTGGAGCGCTGACATATCTGAAGCGTTTCTTCGTGGACTGACGTTTGAGGAGCTGCAAAGGGATGGAGTGAATGAGCTTAGACGAGTTGAGCTTGAGCTTCCTCCTGGTGGTGAACAATTGTTATGTCTCGTCCCTGGTTACAGTGATTTCAATCCAGTGACGGAGGCGCTTGTTATGTTGAAGCCAGGGTTTGGGCTAAAAGATGCCCCGGGGTTGTAGTTGCTTGCATGAAGAAGAGTTCTGAATGCGATTGGAGCTCGACCTACGTGCATTGATCCACAACTTTTCTGTATGCATGACGCGGAAGGAAGCTGGGTTTTGCCGATGAGCATTCATGTGGATGATATCAAGATATGCGGACAGCCGGAGTTGATGCAGTTGGTGATTCAGAAGTTGGAAGAGAGCTTTGATTCACTGAAGCTGTTACAAATGACGATTGGCCAATATCGATCAGCCAAGAACACTACATTTCAGGGCTGCGAACGATTCCTGATGAATTGCTGAAAGTCAAGGGTAATAAAGATGAAGCGGTTGATGATGGGCATCAAGGTTACTATCGCAGTCTGTTGGGTGGGCTTGCTTGGGTTTCTCAAACAAGCATGGATGCAGCAGTGTTCATTGGAGCTCTACAAAGACGTCTTCACAAACCTACAGTTGGCGATGTGCTGAGTCTGAATAGAGTTGTGAATTAAGTTAAGAGCGCAAGCCTATGCGAATGACCTTCAGACGACTTGATCAGCCATGGAAAATCGTAACAATATCTGATTCTGGTTTCAACGGCGAAGATCAAGACCATTTGGCGATTCGGTCAGGTATGATCTGTCCGGTTAACAAGGACTTCCCGATATTTGGACGCAATCAACTACAGATAGTGGAATTCATATCCCGCAAACAGTCACGTGTTTGCCGGTCAACGTTTCTGCAGAGTTGTTGAGCTGTCTGGATTTTTGTGGTCTAGCCTTGAATATCTCGATGACTATGACGGAAGTTCTACTTGGTCCGAAGAGCGCGACCGAATTCACCAATGGCCTGAACGCTGGAAAGCTAGCGCTTGAAGCTGAGGTGGTGATTGATGCGGCGTCGGTTTATGATGCCATTGCTGCAGCGGACCCGAAATGTCCGAGTGATGTGTCAATGCATATCCACATCGTGAAGATGAAGGAACTTCTATGCAACAAGCAAACCAGTCGGTTGAGATGGGTCGACACGAGATGCATGTTAGCCGACGGGCTGAATAAAGGATGCATCGAACGGGATGCATTGCAAAGGGCGATGACTGAAAGAATCTGGTTGATAGAACATGAGATGAAAGGGCACGAGGAAAAGGAGCAAGATGTTACCTTGAAAACTTTGGTGAACGATGCCATGTGAAGGGACGCAACCTGCAACAAGATGTCGTGACAGGCAACCTGAGTTTAGAGGGAACGGCATAGCAAGTCCTGTGCATTCTTCATGTCTACAGTGGATCATTCAATCGCCGTGTGGCTATCTTCAGTCTCGAGACCTTTTCTTAGTGTTTTAACTTCGTTGCCCCTCTTTGCTTTTCACTTGTGCATGGATCTCTGAGTTCCACCGGCTGCCAGACATTGGCACTAGCCGTGGAGCTGACGATGCGACGAGGTGGTATCGTGGAAAAGGGTGTGAAGGCTGAACGATGGGCATTGCATCTTGGATACATCAAGGGACTGCGTGATTATGTTCCTTTATCAGTTTGCCAAGGAACATGCTAGACAATCTAAATCTGACTGGGTAATCTTTGGCATCGCATCTTCCTTAACCGCAGCAAACGCTGCTTTACCGCCATCGTAATACTGTGATTTCTCCGACAGCTGTTAATATCTAACAGTAAGCTGTTTGGGGAACTACTGGTAACATAGTTTCTGAAACGTGGTGGTTGGGAGACTACTTTCCTTTTGGGGCCCGGGTAGATTCTCGAGTTTTCTACAAACCCCAAAATCGATTCCATATAGTGCTGAGTCCACATAGGCTTACTCGTCACCACCAGGATGGCATGAAACATTTGTAGGTGACTTGGAATCCCAAGAGGGAGGTGATCCGAACCACTTACTATCTGGGATGATCCTCGAAGTAGATCCAAACCCTAAGGTTTAATTTCCCAAGTTGCGACTGACCAAGGTCCATAATTTGAAAATCGCAAACCAGCTTTCAACGTCATGGGGGAAATCAAGCAATCGATGCGACAAGATGTATCACTAGCATTTTTTGAGGCATTGTCCCTTATAATAATAGTGCATTGCTCGTTTGGGTAGATCATTCATCATGGCCCCATCAGTTGTGAGTAGGGGCCACAACTCCACTTGAAAAAGGCCATGTATTTCAGGCCATTTAAAGGGGCCCCATAATCCCATTTATAACTATAGTAGGGGCCCATCCCTTAGTAATGGAGGCAAAAGAAGTTTTAGCTTGGGAGTTTGGTAGCCAGGTGATTCAAAGACCTTTTGATTTTCTAATTAACCATCCCAAACAGGTCAAAAAAAAAGAGGGTTGTTCATTTCCTGTTTACATTTTCTTTCTTTCCCTTCCGGTCAAGGGAGCCTTCAAAAAAAATTGCCAGGAGTAGGTAATTCATCATGACCATTTTCTTCAAACTGAGGTCCTACAGATGTTAGCCTGGCCATGGAAGGCCATGGAACGCCGAACAAAACTACTTTTGATGGCCTTTTTTTGGGTGGCGCAAAAGCCGGAGATACATTTTCCAAACCAGAAAGTAGGATACCCTACCAATGGAAAAGGAAACCGATCTTCCCAAATACCTTTCGAATAGCTTACCTGCAAAATGTCTGAGATATCAGATGAGCAATGGCAACCAAACCCACCAGGGACATTGTATTCTACGCATTGGTTATTTTTTTCCCAACCATGGACCATGGAAGTAGAAAATGGCGTTTTTGGAGACATGCCAGGCATCTTCCGTTTGGCCCCTTTTTTCGGTTCCATGATTTTGGGAGGAAGAGTAGCATGTTTCTGGTTGGGATGTTTTGGTTGTTTTGTTTTGACATCCAACAGCTGAAACTGAGCAATTTGCAAGACATTTTTTGAAAAACCCTGAATGAACAAGACCAATGTTGGCCTCTGAAAAAAGAACGTCCAGGTACGCAAAATGGAAGTTGTGTCATCTAATCTAAGCGTCACCTTCTAAGGGAGAGCTGTTAGTAAAAACTTTGGGGATACTGTGGGACACAAATCTGATTTAGCCAGTTGGGATGGCCAAAATGGAAAATTGAATATGGAAACCAAACATGATGGTTTTGTGTTAAATGTTTCTCTTCTAAGGGGGGCTTTATCTATCAATTTTCCAGGACTCTGAAAACAGGGGACCTGGATGGTTTGTTCGATGTATTCTGAAGCTTGGTGGGCTTAAAAGATTTCAAAGAAGTGTGTCCGGAAATCCGCTGTCCCGCTCAGAAAATGAATGTACAGATAGCTTTGCTGAATGGGCTTACTTGTGAACTTCCACTCTTGCCGTCTTCTACGGTTCAAGATTTGAGGGCAGCGGCAAGTGAAGCCTTTCGGCAAAATTACCTCAAACTTGTCACTGCCGACAAGCGGGTCCTAGTCAACCCACAAGA
>OMLO01003329.1_pt1 | contig 13273 bp, 5 predicted proteins | sample 1674811 | NCBI WGS metagenome assembly OMLO01 (sample SAMN06265003, study PRJEB25207) | coral metagenome | isolation source: Coral host | place: Mexico:La Bocana,Puerto Morelos, Mexico | collected 2008-11-13
CGTATATAACTTTGATTGACTGAGTTACAACGCCTGGGGTGACTGTGTGCCTTAACAGAGGTTTGCACAATCCTTGTTTAAAAACACCTATGGATTCCCGTCTAGCGGTCAAGCTACTATGTTCGAGTGGCAAGAACAATTTCTCAAAGTTAACTTGTCCGGTTATGACTTCCAGTCACTTCCATTTCTACCCCAGTTTTCCTCTCTTTCAACAAGCGCACTATAAATTGATTATTATTATTATTATTATTATTATTATTATTATTATTATTATTATTATTATTATTATTATTAACAAGCCTAGGAAGCTTGGAAAGGACGAGACGAACTCCAGGCCCTATCAGTAAAAAGGAACAGGACTCTCGACTCTCAGAAGCAAAGAATTACGGCAGATCAGAAATGTTTCCGACACCACTGCGTTTTTTATTTCTATTTTGGGTACGTTCTTAAGTGTCGGAATGGTAATTAATTCAAATTGACCAATCTAAAACTGAAAATGTCGTGTCTTCTTACAAGAATAGCTTGACGCGACAAACTCGATTGTTACAGAGATAGTTTGCGTTCGATGAAATGCACACCTTCCTTAAACACATTCTCATTGGAAAATTCCAGAGATCTGATTGGCTCAGATAAATTCCTAGTCTTTTGCAGTCAACGCTCCGGAGTAAAGCGTTGGTTTGTTGGCCATTAAAAATAACGCGTTCGCAAGTGGAGGAAAGTTAGCAATCTGTGATCTCTGAAATGTTAATTCTTGTAACCAAGACACTTTAACGGTAAGTGAAGATCAACTCTACTTGTATCTCTCTGTAGTCGTCCATCGCATGTATTGACGGCATTTCGTTATGTTGAACGAAATTGTAAAGGCTGAGGGTTACCAATCCGCCAAACAGATTCACTGTTATGCAACGACGTTTTACAAAATCTGCAAAATGTCTCCACGCTTTTTCGTTTAACATTAATTCAAAGACAAATATTAATAATCAAACCGCAATCTCGAAGGTTTAAAGGCAATCTGTACAGTAACAAAGTTTTAGCCGAAACCTAATACCAACAAAGCCATTAGTGGTTAATTGCTCGAAATCACTTAGCTGATTCTTTTCATCTTAGCCAGCACATCGTGAGTGGCCGGGACTGAACTGACTCGTTATCGATAGTTTTCATACTTCACTCAAGCTGCAAAAGGGATAGCATGGCTTTCGATCATTTGGCGGCATTTCCACATATCCCTATACTAAATTATGCATGTCATCTTCCATTGTTGTACATGATTAATTAATATTCAAAAACTCTGTTTCATGGTTCGGCTCGTAACTTGTAGTCTCCTTTGCATCCGTTGTTAGGCGCTTCTCGGAGCGTTGGGCGTTGGGTAACGACCCTTATAACAGCTGCGAGGAAGACTACTCTATCTCCTCAGTTCAAATGAATTTACCGGTGAAGATATAACAGCCCAGTCCGTGCCATTATTGTCTGTTCTAAATCGGACAATATTTACATTTCAGATTTACTTTTGATCTTATCTTGTGATTTGAAGGCTATATCTACAGCCGTAATTGTCTAATGCGGGTTTTAACGACTTTGTGTCAGTTAACGTTTTGAATGCCGCTTAAACTAAAACACCATGAAGTCTTCACGCATTGACAGTCTATTATTCCACAGATCTCCTCTGGAACTGACATGACGCATTCAATGTTCAACTCTGGATATATGCCAGATGAAAATGATACTTTCTGGAATCAACATGATTTAAACTCGACCTTCAACAGCGAGCCTCACACTGGAAAACCTGAAGCTGTTTTCTGGTGCAGTCTCTTTATCATAGAAGCTGTCCTGATTGCCGCTGGAAACCTGCTAGCAGTGTTTGTTTTCGTCGGGAACAGGAGGCTCCGCAAGAGACGTTATTATTTAATGATCAACCTTGCACTATCGGATGCGCTTGTGGGGGCTGTCGCCATGCCACTGTTTGTTGTTCCCTTTGGGACGTCTCTCAAAGCTTGGCCAGCGGTTACTTGGATTCGTGGTGACGTCAGTTTGTTTTTCGACATGTTTGCAGGCTTCGCCTCTATCGTGTTCCTTGCTATGATCGCACTGGAGCGACTCTACGCTACCTTGCGGCCCTTTAACTATCGTGCTCTGAAGTCACGATGGTACGTCCTCTTCACGATCATAGCTTGGATGGCTGCCGGATCGGTGCCGTCCCTTCATCTCCTGATGATCAAGTTTCGTAATACCTTTCTCTCCTCAACTCCTCGGAGTATCAAGACTGGCATGTGGATCCCAGTCCTGGCCGCGCTGCTGCTGATGATCTGCGTCTCATACGCAATCATATGGAGGAAAGTGACAACCGTTCACAAGAACGTCAAGCAGCGATTGGTGGAGAAAGAGTCTTCATTGTCCCGTATTTGCCTCCTAATCACAGCAGTGTCGCTGGTCGCGTGGTTGCCCTTCGTCATTGTAAATATGGTGTACGAATTCACTGCCAGCCGTACTTTTCCATTTCATGTATTCTATGTTACTAAGTTTCTTCACTATGCCAATTCCTTGTTGAATCCTGTCCTTTACGTGCTAAAGATTCCTGACTTCAGGGCAAGTTTGCCACATTTCAGCTTTAAAAGAGAAAACGCTGAGACGAGTGCAATCGAGTTAAGTGCTCCCACGATTTCCCGAGCACAAAAATAAGGAATTGAAAGTCGACGTTGTGACGCGTTTCACGAAGAAAGGAAGATGTTTTCGCAAGAAATAATCGAACGTTCTTTCTCTACATTGTTCGTCACCATAACTATGAAGTATAGTATTGAGATATTAAAGGGACACGGTCACGGTATTTTACGTACAAAATCTAAATTGAAGGAAACCTAAAAATGGTCGTTTACTAAGATAGAAAAACGTCAAAGAGATAAACACAGAGCGATAAACACAGAAAGGAACAAAGATGGTTACAACAACGACAAAAGAAGATTAACACGGATTACAAACGACGAACTTGAAAAATTTAGGCTGAACTTTTCAAGACGAGAAAACCGCGACGTAACTTCTTTCAGGCTCCAGATCTTTAGGTCGAGGACAGAGAATGACGGCAGTGAGCATACGATTATGCATCGAGGGATTGTACTTTTGTTCTGTTCGGTAACCAAATGGTGCATCATGATCAGCTTTGTTTTGCTATTAGTATGGAATTTAATCGTGTTCACTGCTTACATCTAAAATACTTAGGTTTGATTGACTGATAAACGTGTTCTTGTATATACCACTATAAATACCTAAATCGCACCATAAAATATTTTGTCGCGCAATTAGAATTTCTCTCCACCCGCGGAGACGTTTTTATAAAGCAGGAGGCTGGCGAGTAAAAGGATTCATATATAGACCGCAAATACGCGCGGTTTTTCTACTCTCCCTGTCTGATTTTTCTCTCGTTTTACTGAAGGAGCCCGCTTTGCCGAAGAGTGGTTAACGTCCCCCGGCGTTGGGTTCAAAAATCAAGTAAGGTTGTTCTTACTGTCAAGAGATAAAACCTTAGCTGGCACCATTCACTGTATTGAAACCCCTTGAAATGTATAGTTAGAGATAGTAAGACTATAGAGATCTATAGAGATATATGTTGCTCAAATTTTGGGATCCAAGATCTTAAGAATCAGGCAGAAAATTCATGATAAACGAGTGCATGAAGAATATAAAAATAAATTAAGTTTTCGCTGCTCGAGGCGAGTAACAGAAAAGAGTCGTGTTGGTATGATTATAATTTATTACGTACATTATTGTAAGATCACTGATTTCATTAAAATTTTACCTGTGAGTTTCTACGTGGCTTGTTTGCCTCCCAAGAGTACATGTATGCGAAACAGAATGCCAATTTCCGAGTTACTTTGTGCCTCTGTTTCAGAACGAGTCTCCCTGCAAAACCTTTCATACGACAATGAGTTTCATTTGCATTAAAATAAATCTGTTGGGGGGGGGGGGGGGGAACCCATTTTTCCATAAATAGTTTCGTAGGAAGACTTGTTTTGACACAGAAGCAAAGACAACTCGGAAATGGCCTATTAAATAGTAGCTATTGTACTTAGGAGCCGCCAAACCTCGTGGTGGATTTTCGTGTAAGACCTTTGAAAAGACACACTTGTAATAAAATGGGACAGTTTAAAAAACATTCCTTCCGGACTAAATCGAATGCCGTTCTATTATATCTGACAAAATAGATTACTTCAAATCATATAAAAAGGTTCGAATCGTTTTTTCAGAGCGAAATCCATCTTATAGCTTTTAATGCCAGGTGATTGTGTAATGTAATTTCACTGAGGGACACCAATAAGAAAACACTTCTATGTTCTTGTCAGGGTCGAATCGACACCTCTGATTGGTTAGAATAATAATGATTGAGAGGATCATGCACACACCGCACGAGAATATTATCTCCATTAGCACGTTTGTGTTAATTTTCAGTTTTTCTTCTCGTCAATGGAAAGGGATTTAAAAACTCTTCTTTGGTTCGGGAAAGCAAAAATACTAAACATATGCGTTAGCTTATCAGTATGTCGTCAAATATAGCCGTTACTTTGCAAGGTAAGTTGTCTTTCTTAGACTGGTCCCCAAGCGTGTAAATTTTTAACAGAAGAAAAGTATATGAAATCTCAAGGTGTCTTCTTATCTTTGTCATTTAGCTAGGAGTATTTTTAAGGAAAATAGGCTTTCTATGATCAAAGATTAATAATTGATTCTTCATGATATGATTCGCTGTTCGCTGAGATGAAAACATTCTGGTTATTTCTAAGATTTGTCTGGTGCCTACCATCGTAATTATACGAGTTAGGGGATCTTTATTATTTTTAATAAGCATTTAGGACATTGTTTTAGGCCGCATCATCGAAGTGTTTGGTTTTTTTCTCTTCGCCATCAAATTTTCTATTTTGCAGTAAGCGCTTTATTGTTCTTCTCAATCTTTGGCTGTTTAGTTCTGTCGATTTCTATTTGTTTTATTTCTCAAAGCTTATTTGAGGTGCCGAGGTTAAGCAATTGCGATGTTCCATGTAATCAGTTTTGCACGGAAGCTAAAAAATGGGTCATTTTCTTGACCTAATTCATGGCTCGATATTTCAACTGACGTTTTAGAAATAATGAATTTTTCATTAATCACTTATCGTTGTTTATCAAACATAATGCGGTATATCTACAGCGGACATCCATTTCGCTTTCAAAAAACATGAACAACATGATGAGAAGGTTATCTAGCAAAATGATCCAGTTTTTATTGTTCTGAAGACACCTCGCGATAGCCCACTGTGATTAATTTTGTCCTGTGTGGTTGTGTGAAGTCTTTTTATCTAGCTCGCCGATTCGCAGATAACTCAACAGCACCTACAAAAGGTGAGAGAATCATTTGTGTTATATTCTTAACTTTAGAGACTCAGTGGTCAAAATGTGTTTAAACACGTTTTGACCAGTACTACAAGTTCATATAAACACCGGATATTGAAGACTTCCCAAACGATAATCAAGATGTGCAAAAACAAATAAGACTTTAAAGAGCCTTATTTTGCTCGTACTAATTTGTCCCTCGTAGAACTGCGGTAAATATTAATATCGCAATATCCGAATATTTATAAACATGGCTTATCTCTCTATTGTTTTTTATTAATGCTTTTGTCATTTGAAAATTTGCAATAGTCAAGGTGCAAAAAATCAGATGTCTTTGCGAAACGCGCTGAGAGCAACAAAATTTAGTTGAGTGTTTATGGAAATCAGCTAGACTTTTGTCTTGCTTTCTAAATTCTATATGCGGAATCCAGGAGTGCATGAAGTATGTTGAATTCACGTTTTATAGCATTGTGAGAGTGATATAAAGAAAATGTTCAAAAAATGAGTGACAAGATGTGCTACGTCGACCAAGAAGATAGAAAAAACCTCTTCCGGCTTAAAGTTTGTAATGATATTGATGTTCAAAAAGTAATAAACAAGGAGGTTAGAGGCTGGTGAAAGTTTAGAAATTCAGCAAGAACGAGTATGGGCGTGCCAGATTACGAACTAAGAAAGGCACGGTTAAGCAGACCAATGATTTTTAACAAGGAAACCTTCGCTTAATCTAAGATAGAACATCAACATATAATGAAGTAAAGAATCGACGAATTTGGACGAAGTTTGCTGTGGTATAATTAAATGTTTTGTTTATTGCACATTGTGTTCCGTAATGTAGTTTGTACTCCCTGATTTTTTCAAGGCCATGGTGTCTGGTATATATATAAACTGATTCAGTTCAGCGAAAAAAAAAAACATTTCAAGCGAGTGTTCTCTGCGTAAGTCGTTCGCCTTTCATGTTCACGGTGGAATAAAAAGCCTCTAACATAAAACACAGTTCAAATTAGTTGAATGAGTGTTGCTAATAAGACTGTTTGAACTGTGTTCCGGTTATCACCATCTTTATAATCAAAAACCTCCGAACCATTTAATAACATTAGGTATAAAACTCATCGATATGAGTCACTTTGGCGAGCTCATTTTCCAGTTTCAAAATACAGGATATTGAAGTTTTTTTGTGCTGGTAAATTAGCAGGATTTCAGCTTAATGGCATATTAAACGTTACTACGTGATTCGACGATACCAATTTTCTTTGTGTATAAAAGTGATATACTAATCTTCCTAAGATATTGACTTACCCGCTAGCAAATTTTAAAAGCTTCTTGGGGCAGATGTTTTCGATCAGCCGCAAAAATTAATTGTTCAATGATTGCTGGGCAAGTTGTTTTGAGACTTTCGTGTTAGCCCACGGGAAGAAATAAACATTGCGATATTCAGCTATAATTAGCCAATCAGAAAGTGGCAAAAGACTCAAAATTGCCATTATCAGATGGATTTTCAGATTTTGAAACCATTACGGCTGCTAAAGGCTAATACAAATAACACAAGTTACGATAAGATATTTCTTTTGTTGGAAATCTTGGCCCAGATTTTTATTTACGTGTCTGTTTGGTTTAGTTTTTTTCTTATAGCAGGGGCCTGGATATCCTTTGACAAACATATGCCATGACACTTTGGGAAAGCTCCTTGCTGTTTAGTTTAATTACCGATAAATTTTAATTCGAGTCTCACTTAAAACAGAGTAGGAAAAAACGGCTTGGTTTTGACGGTTTTCAACCTTTGACCCATAATCCCTCACTGGCTACAATTTTTGAGTAAAGGACGGCCTGGGCACCAGTCAGGCAGTCATCTCTTCAGTGGAGGCTTGCTCATTCAACCTGAAAACGGTCATAGATAACAGGTAATAAATTAAAACAATTAAAACAGTTTTTAATGGTTATTTTATTATTTGAAATTCTCCAAAAATAGGAATTCAACATGATTCCACCATTGACGGACTTTTCTCACAACAAATCGATTGAATAACAATTTTTTTCGCTGAGCCCGTAAAATGAAGAGGTTCTCTGATTCAAATCTTTTGCTCTTTCAGTCAATTAGATTTAATCTAATATGATCGCCAGCGGGGAAGTTTAATTAAAATGAAAACAAATGTGAGAATGGATGGCCAATGTCCCAATAGTGTGATGATAACAGATTTACGAAAAAATAGCAGATACTTTTAAGTGTACATTCAGCTACTGTTTGGATAAATGAGAGTTTAAAATTGTCGCTGCTTATAATGAAAAGCTTTGGTAAAAACAAGGAATAGTGACTTGTTTAAGTCAATATTCCTTTGAGAAATTAAAACGCAAGCAATCGAGACAAAGTTTATTTGTTCCGCTTTCAAGCAATCCAAATAAGCGATTACACATGTTAATGTCTTTTCAAAGTCCCACTTGCTGCCGTAACAGCAATGAGGATGTTCTCATTTTCACGAATTCTGTTTTCTTATTGGTTCGTTTTAAGCCTGCGAAACATCTCTGACAAAATAATTAATTACGAAAGAAATCATTTGATGACTTTTTTTGAAATAAATTCGACTTTTTAGGAAGTCATTAATAACCTTCTCTCGTCACATCACACACGATCGATCTCCGTTGTCTGGCCGATTTTGTCAAAAGTCGAACGATGCTCCGCGATTTACCCGGAAAAAAACTACATCAATTTGTCTAACAGGCTCCCGGCTTTCAGCTACGGAATCGAAGCAAGTTCAAAGCTTTTGAAATCTGCCATTTTGTTTTTTCACATCACTAATTTAAGCACATTCAATCTAGGTAAGAAAAACGGTTTTGTCACAAATTTAGTCAAATCGGTTAAACGAAGTTTATTTCAGAAGTACTATTTAACATGTTTTGCATTGCTTGTTCGATGTCTCATCTTTTACTTCCAATGCATGCTTGGAAATGCGTTTAGCTATTTCCATTTTCTAACATATAGTGAAAAAACACTGATCGACAATGATTTAGCAATTAATGTCTTAGGTTTGAAAACCACACTTCGGCTGACAGACAGACTTTTTCTGGAATTACAATTCTGCGACCAGTAAGTTTATTTTTTTAAGCCTATTTCGGGATGGCTTTAACACTCGGCCAGAGGGGAGCTAATTCAGATCAGCAAAACACAACTAACGCGGTGTGAATGTTTAATATTACAATCAAGGAAGTGTTTTGCTTATTACCATTTTTGAAACGGGGCTCAATATCACCATGGCGGCGAAAACCTTTGAGGGAAAAGGACAAGTGTATCTTCTTTTTTAAAATAAAAACTTCAGTGTGTTTGATAAATTAATACGCACCTCTATCATTACTAAATGACAAATAATACCTAAAATTGCCGGCACTTCCAAGCAACAATCGAGTAGCGCGGTTACCTGGTGTAAATGATTAATAGGAACTAACGCCGTAGGTTCAAGGCTGTCGAGGTGATGGTCTTATCATGTATACAATAGAAAGTTATTATTTTTCTCTCATCCCGGAGAATAAGCTTTTTTTTCTTTGGTTGTTCCGTGCGTGTCGTTTTGTCGGCTTTCACAGCTGAATAAATGTTCCTTCGAATGGAGTGGCAGGCTGAAGAGCGAAATAAAACACTGCAGCACGGAATAAAATTAAGAAATTACAAAATGCATTAATCCAAATGATACTGCTTTTGGCCAGTGAACTATCGAAAGACGATAATTAGCGGAAGATTGAGGTATTAGTTTTTCATTTGGTTTAACTCTTCTTTCTTCTTCATTGTGTGTTGGAAAACATTGAGGTTTAGGTAGCAACGAAGGGTGCTATTTGGGGGGAAGAAAAAAAACATAAATTGCGTTTTGAATCAGTTAATTTACTCATCAAGAACAGAGAGGATCCTATCAGAGCGCGATGACACTTTCTCTTTTTTTGAGATGCAGTGTAAAAAGGAGTTGAACTGCCTGTTTGTGTGCTATCGACTTGATGCCGAGATGATGACAGACTCAAGGAATCGATTATTGTTCAAAATGGCACTCTCGTTGAATTAAAATAAAGTGATTTAATCCATTTCGTTTGCAGATTTTGCAGGGGACGTATAAAGAAGAAAGATTGAAAAAGCGCAGAAAAAGGTAAGCTTTGTTAGCTCTCTTTTTAAAACGTTAGTGTCTCAGTTGTGGTTTAACCTGTTTTTTCAGCGTTTGTTTTATAATTCGTTAGTGCCTCAGTTTTGGTTTAATCCCGGTGAAATCAATCTACTACATTATCAATTAATTTCGGCGATCCCGTCATTTGTATCCGGGCCGAGTCTGTCCTGAAAGATACGAAACAATCAATAGTCCTTGTTTTGTGATGAAATAAATGTCGATGTAGTCACTTATGCCTGAATGTCCTCAAAACCGTGTAAGAAATATCACTCATCTTCGTACAAGATACTCAAGATATTAATATATTATTCTTTATTTATTTTTTTTTGCTTATGTATACAGCTGTTGATTCGTAATTGAACTCGGCAAACGAAGCTTTTAGTGTATGGCAAAAGACAATACATTGAATAATACGGCCGACACATAGTGTTTTTAATATTTAGAGTTTGTCTCTTTTAATGATCTGCATTTGATGTATCAAGGCCTTGAAGGCACAATGCAAGGTCACTGTATAATTAATTATATACTGAGTTATCTTAACTCCGAAGCCTTTCTTCCTCGTATATCAGTCCCTGAAGCATCCATGCAGACCGGTAAGCTCAATTTGATATTGTATTCCGTTGTTATGTTGATTATACGAACGATGTTGTACGCTAACCAGGTTGTAAAACTCACTTTATTTTCGGGATTACAGGATGGCATAAGAACACCGGCCCCAAAAACAAAATAAAACCTCTGTACGTAGGTGTGAACTAAATGTTGCTCGGCATCTTTAAATGCATGTCTGGTGAAACCCCCTATATCGAAAGTTGGAAATTAGATCACTGAATGCGCCTATCTAAGGCCTCGCCACAAGTATCCGGATACTTTTTAATTCATAATTTTTTTTTTCCGGCTTCAAACATTTCTCCGTCCACATGTAGCGTATTGAAATCGAATTCGGCTGTCCACACGCATACGATGGTAGCTGATGGTATCCGAATTCAGTAGTACCTAGTCTTCAGAGCATGCGCCATAGAGCGCGTGATAGTGGCGGCAAATATTCCTCTGTTTTCCGCTCGGCTCGTGCTTTTCCACATTTTCTATTGGTTTCTTGTTCGGTAAGAGACTGGACACGATTTTCCTACGTCATCGGATTCGAAACTATCTGGATTCACATCTTCACACGTTATCGGATTCGTTGCGGAGAGCGGATTAAAAAATATCCGGATTCACTGCCGAATTTGCAAAATGCATGTGGACGGAAGCCGTACCGGAAAGAAAAGTTGCGGATTAAAAAATATTCGGACACATGTGGACGAGGCCTATACATAAGCAAGTCTTGGGCTTCAGATTTGAGAAGTCTTTGTTATAAATGTTAAATTTTTGTCGGGCTAATATCTTTGAGAAGTATTTATTTTCTTACTTACCGCTCTAGTTCGAGAACAAAATTCGAGTTGCTCAATGTCCTTAAATTTCACTATATTTCGTACCGCGTTTATGTAAGATACGACGAGTTACGCGGGAAATATTCACAGTCATTTTCTTTTTACTGTTAATGAAATATTTTCACCACGCGTCTTCTTTGAAAGGAAAGAACCGCTTTTGCTAACTGAATTTATCCTGGGCGACACTCGCATTGGAAATAAGGTCGAGTTTTTTTTTGTAGTTCCGTACGGTGATTCCTTTTCCACATGAGGCACCATTTCTAGACAATCGGTTGCCTTCGCGGCTCCATAAAGACGGAATTTTAGTTTAATGATTGCAATAACAATCAAAATGGTATTATCATCAGAAGCATTGTCTATCCTCTCAGAAATGATTACACCTGCGTTTGCTTGTGAAATACGCCAAACATCGATAATGTTCACTGTTGAAAGGGTGCACATTACACTCAGATAGTGCCGCGGTCCTTGTAAAAAGAAATATTAAAAAATATGGATTTCTACTTCATTATTCCGTTTCATTGATTACTATGTGATTAGCAGGTTATTGAAAATTTCCTCTACTTTCTTTGCTTATTATTCTAAACAAAATTCGCGACAGTTTCACACCAATGAGGTAACTCGCAGGAAATACAATTGGCGCTATTCTTATTTAGTTGAATCAGCTAACACCGCCTATTCCCACAAATTCAAAAATGAAATCTTCTGCTCATTACCGTTTTCACATCTTGAAACTCGTTTATTGATTGAATGATTGTAGTTTTCAAGCTGACACGTGCGACTCAACTGACAACGAGAAATGACCCCACGGTTAGCCATTTTAAAATTAATTAGGCTGACGCGACTACACCAAAGTAAATTAATCGAGAGCTGCTCGAACTCTTTTCCTCTAGATTAAAATTTCAAGTTTACTTTCTTTGACGCTGTTTTGAAGTAAAGAAAGTAAATATTTCGATAATCGACTTTCTTCTCAAGAGATGCCGAAATTACCAATAAATCAAAAGTTTTTTCGAAGGAGTAAAATAATCAAATTAATACACCAAACGCAAATGGAGTCTTCTTCAGTTCCGTCGCGCTAAACGCATTAGCAGCGGCGTATAGAGTTCATTTGTAATCATCAAATAGAGAATTCTATTCTTGAGTTTGACAAATATTGTCAAATTTACCGTTAGAGTATTGACAGAAACTTCCGACGGATAACTCTCTTGTCGGCTTCTTAGTTTTTCTATCTGGGATCAAGGCGGACTCAGAGAGTCAATTCGTGACAAAGTTCTTTTAGCATTTGGCAGCTAAGGAAGACTGATTGAATCAGACAAAGGGCTCGTCCGCTTGTCGAGGTAATGAGGGTTTCTTTGCCATGTTGTATTTGTGCTTTTCTTTTCGTTCGTCGTTTTACACAGTTCGTTACTTAATGATCCCTTTTTTGGGCCAATCTCTGGAAAAACACCGAATGTAGGGTGCTGCAGACAGAGAAATTGTAGTTTTATCTTTGGAACGGGCCTTGATAACATCGTGCCCGGCGTATATTACCCAACAGTGCAAAGAAAGAAACAAAATAAAATTCATATCTTTGCATGCAAAGCTGAATTTGAATTTGTCATCTGCCAATTCGACCGGCTGAAACTATTTGCCGTTTCGAATTAAAAGTCAGAAGTAGAAATTGCAGCATAAAATCAGCTAAATACCCTAAATTTTCCAAAAAACTTTTTTTAGCTGCATTCAAAACTATCAATTTGCACCGAACACTTGCGTAAACTTGTAAAATGATGCTATGCTTATCCTTTGTTCAGAAGTGAATAACTCATCACGTGACTTTTAATTGACACCAACTTGGTATTAATTTAAAGGTTCCGTCTTGACAGTGCATCTCAACGCAATTACTATGGAAAACGTTCACACGTGCTTTAAAAGTTTTGAATACAGCTAGCAAATGTGTTTGGACATTAGGTAAGGATGTATAACTGATTTTGTGCAGTTATTGGTCGAATTGGCAGACAGCTTCAGCTTGGTGTGCAAAGATAAGAGTTTTATTATTAGATTGGTAAAATATTGTTTTATAAACGATTCATATTTTCAGCCACGGTGTAATTTTGTGCTATAGATAAGCAGATAACTGTTTGCTGCAGAAAGAACTGTGAAAAAGCGGACAATTAATGAATACGCCACTCTGTTCCCGGATGTAGTTTCATGTTTCACTAAAACACGCCTGGTAATTGAAAAACAAGAATTTAAAAATTTAGCAGCCTCACTGTATGTATACTTGCAGATGATAATTCGAATCAGTAAAATCCATCATTTATTTTTTTCTTGGCTTGTGAGCGGGCGGAATTCTCTAAATCCTGCAATCTGATTGGTTCCGGGAGCGGG
>OMLO01003331.1_pt1 | contig 13268 bp, 10 predicted proteins | sample 1674811 | NCBI WGS metagenome assembly OMLO01 (sample SAMN06265003, study PRJEB25207) | coral metagenome | isolation source: Coral host | place: Mexico:La Bocana,Puerto Morelos, Mexico | collected 2008-11-13
AGGGGTTTATCACCACCCAAAAGGAACCGCCATCTTTAAGATGGTGGTTGACTTCCAGGGTCAATATATGTATATATATATACAAATATGTATACAACTTGCATTGATCATACTTCCATTCAATGTGCTCTTTGGCTCTTCTCAAGATTGGCCAATTTCACTCCAGAATTTCAACCGAGATGCTCGATCTGTTCTTCAACGTTAGCATCAGACACATTGACCTTTGGGATTTTTTGCTGCCACTTCACAGGGGATCTGGAGACAACGTTCAACAACCAAAAATTGGGAAAACAGTTGCAGCAACAACAACAACAACAACAACAACAACAACAACGACAACAAAGAATGATTTATATAAGGGGAACCCATACTGGAGCATCTGGAGCACATCCTCTGCCAGGGTAGGCCGTTCTGAAAAATAAATGCTAATCGATGATTCATCCTAACTTCCGTTGCGGGACAATCCCTACAAGGTGGAACCCCCCGTCACCACTTATAAGTAGGGGTCCCAAAGAACTCCATCTATGAGGGGTGGAGATCACCCCAGTGAAACCTATGTATTTTCGGCCTTTTATAAAGGGGCCCCATACCACCCGGTATAACTCCCCCATTTATACCAGTCGAAGGCACATAGGTTTTGATCCAATCCACGCTGGCGTCGGTTAGCGTCACCGCCCAAACGTACCTCGTTACCGGAAGGAAAACCCAGCTTTCAAGGTAAACAGTTGCTGGAAAAGTCATTCTTCCCCCGAATATTCTAGCATGGCGATTGCTGGAAAGTCACCGTAGTAGATACATATACATCCCCGAAAACTAACATGAAAATAGCAAAACAACTATTTGAAGATGTGTCTCCTATTAAAAAAATGTTGTTTTTTGTTCCCATGGTCATGTTACTTTTCGGGAAGAAATTCCAAATGTAGCAGCGTTTTTGGAGGCGAATCTTGGTGGATTGTTGCCGCATCCACCCATGGCTGCATCCCGCCCAGTTCGCTGGCCAGGTCACATGATCAACATAAACATCACCAGTGCCCACAGTAACTGTCGTACAGAATCCGCCACCTCAATGGAAACATAGCAAAAACAGAAACCAGGGGCGGTCCTGCACCAAGCGGTGGAAGAAGACTACTACTACTACTACTACTACCACTACGACTAATACTACTACTACTACTACTACTACTACTACTACTACTACTACTACTAGTACTATGACTACTACTACTACTGCTGCGGCTGCTGCTGCTACTACTACTACCACTACCACTACGACTACGACTACTACTACTGCTACTACTACTACTACCACTACTACTGGTAGTACTGCTGCTACTGCAACAACTACCACTACTACTACTACTACTACTACTACTACTACTACCACTACTACTTCTCCTACTACTGCTGCTGCTGCTGTCAGTACCACTAGTGCTAGCACTAGTACGAGTACTGTAGGTACCACCCCAGCACCCACCCAAAGCCCGCATACAGAGTTGCTGGGCCTCACTTTTCCCACCCGGTTTTAACTTTGGTGCCGCTTCTGTGGTGATCTCCCACGCCTCCCCCAATGTTGTGGTAGACTTCGCATCCTCCAGCTGTTTGAAGATTTCAGAAGACAGATGCAGTTTCCTCTGCCGCGCATTCCCATCAGCCCATGCAATTCTTCTTACAATGACGATAAGGCATCCATTTCCACACGCCGCACAATATGACCAACACATGTTGTGAATGACAATGACGGATTCACTGTCGCAGCGCCATTCTCCAGCCGATCTTTGTAGGCGCTGTGGAAAGATCTACAAGATCTAGAGCTGAAACTCACGTGGGAAACCCAGCCTGGCACGGACAGAAGAAATTAGTCCAAAATCCTAAAGCATGTAAGAGCTCCAACATGCTTCAGCATGGTTTAGCAGCTCTGTTGAACCATATTGAACTTTTGATTGCTCCAGTGCTCCAGCTCCTGACATCATGAGATAGATTGCATGTTGTCATGTTGTTATGTTTTGCATACAATACGCCTGCTTGCTTCAGCATCTCACTTCGTTTGCAGCATACCCGCCTATCAGGCCTGCCGGAGTTGACGCCAAGCAGGCTGATTGCTGTAGTTTTCGTATAGATGTGATAAATAAACCATTGCAAATATTACGCACCGACCGTTATGACCGATTTTGAATTGTATGATTGTTGTATATCATTGTATATGTCCATATCGGATTAGTGTCAGCGGTAATGTTTGACATCTTGCATACAAACTTACGCAGTGGAAAAGCATCCCCCCTTCACCGCTATTTTTTTCAGAGAGTCTGCATTCATCCTACATAGTCTACATGATTGGTAGAGGGGTACCTTTTGATACATGTCCAGACTAGTCAAATGTAGGTTTGTGATTTTCTAGACTCTAGTGGTTTATCTTAAGATGTATTTTCACTTGCTGCTTTCTGATTTTGTAGCGGATTGTAGAGGCCGCGGATTCTGTAGAAAAATGGAATGAATAATAAATGGCAGTGTTGCACACCAATGGTGAGCATCCTCGGAAATTCATTTTCTAGGTGTCTTAGGAGGTGTCTTGTATAGAACATTATAGAACTTGGCTTCACATTTTCTCGTCCGATTCTGTGGGGGAGAACTATTCACCCCTGCAGGTTCTCACGTTGTAGAGAAGTGACTGAAGTAAGTGTCACCAACGTGATTCTCCTTGCATTGGAGGCAGATCTCCTTGCTGAAGCTGGTTCAGAGCTGGTTCTCAGGGGACACAGAGGCACTCCCCGGGTTGGTACCATTTCTTTCACCTGTTCGGCTCGTTCCAAGCGATGTTCTGTAAGTAGATGTGCGTATATAATGTATAGTGGCACAGCTACAGAGCGAAACAGAAACCTTCGCACCAAACACACAGGATCTTCATTTGTGTTGCTATTCTTGTTCAAAGAGCACTCAGACTTGTCAAAGTCTTCGGAATCGTGTGGTTCTCAATTTAAACTTCAGCAGCAGTGCCATGCCGCCAGTCAAACGTGAGGGTAGTGGAGCTATTGGTGGTAGGAAAGCTGCCAAGTTGTTTCAGGCAAATGGGCCTGAAGCAGAGGCCAAAGTCAAATCAGAGGAATGCGCTGAGAAGGTGCACCAGGTGAATCTGGATCGCTTGGCTGCGCTCAATGTGGCCAAGGACACCATTTTGAAGCATCACATTTTCTCTGACATCTTGACGGCCCAGCCTTATGGTTTAAGCAATGGTGGACACAAGGCAGGTTCTGTGCGGCAGATGTTTTGTAAGTATTGGGAAATAAAGAAAAATTCGAAAAAGGAATAAATCTATAGTGGGGACGGGTTAGCGCATACAGTTCCGAAAGACTTTGCGTAAGCCTTGCGGCCTGCTTACGGGCGCCTTGAGGTCCACCGTTAGAGCTCAGCAGTCGTGAGCGCTCACGACTGCTGAGGGCATAGGGTGGGACTACGATTTCAGGCAGTGCAGAAGATAGGGCAAAATTGGCCCTATTCCCTCACCGGTCTGACACCATAGTCCCACCCTATGCCTCTAACGGTGGACCTCAAGGCGCCCGTAAGCAGGCCCAAGCCCTTCAAGGGTAAAATCTTGAAAGAGCAAAAGAGCGAAAAGGTAGAACTTGAATTTTGAAATCGTGAGCGGTCTGGTTGTTGAGGGTAAGCAGTCACGATTGCTGAGGGCGTAACTGCGTCATTGCGCTTATAACATAATTAGAATAAGACCACCAGTAGCCATGAACATGATGATGATTCGAAACATCCAACAGCCACGATACATGAGATGAAATCATCCATAATTATTGATACAATGCGCCTGCGGGTGGTCTCGTAGCTAACATGTTGTCGAGCCACTGCTTCAACAAAACTTGCGCCAGGCGGCTTTCAAGGACAGTGATGCGGCCAAATGTTTGGCTGCAACTGGGATGTATGATTGTGGCTTCAATGTGTTCTGGTTGAAGCTCACCCACTTGAGCCAACCTGGGGTGCCATTGGCGGAGCGTTCCATCTCCATCATCAAAGAGTCCAGGTTCAGAAAACCGAAACCAGAGACCTTTGTTTGTCATGTTGCTGACCCTGCTCACTCCTTGGCAGCAACAAAAGGAAATTGGGAGATGCTCTGCCCAGAAGAACCATTGCATGCAATGATCCTTCGGATTGCTGAAAGGATTGAAGATCCAGAGGTTGAAGAAGAGGAGTTGCAAGAATGGCGTGAGTGCTGTCTTCGATGCACTGCAATCATTGAAGTGCAGAAAAGTGTGGAAGATCGCTACTGGCGGTCCATCAATCTTCGAGAGGCTACGGTCGCAGATTTTGAGGCGTTGTCCCGAGACGTTCTGCAACGCATATTGGAATTGGTTGCCTACAGGGACTTGCTGAAAAATCATGGAAACCGAGACATTTCCAATTCAGAGCTGGCAACCCGCTTCCAAGAGCGCGTGGCCCAGGTGGACTCCAAGTTCAGTGAGCGGGTCACCTTCAGCTTTGTCGACATGGCCATGAAGGTCCACAATCGCCTGTTGTCGCCGCAGATCATTGATTTGATCATGAAGGCCTGCGGTGATGGCTGACATCATGTCGCAATTGGTGCTGCAAAGTACTACCGCTGGTGCTGCAAAGTACCAAAGTTGGTGCTGCAAAGTACCAAAGTTGGTGCTGCAAAGTACCAAAGTTGGTGCTGGAAAGTACCGGTCAAGCATCTTCAAGCGATGGCAATTTTGTTGTTTTTGTGGTGACTTTGATCACTGTCAGGACTTTGAGCGGAATGGCAAGAGCAGTCCCTTCAACAACATGTGTTCCTTGAACCTGATTGTCATGAAGGCCAACAGCCGTGAACAGATGCTATGGATTGTGAGGTGCATCACTGACAGCTTGGAGAACGACTTGACGGAGCATGGCGTCCAAGATTTCACGACCAGATGTCTCAAAGGTACCTCTGGATCTTCTGGCTTCATTGCGCTCTCCATTTGCAAACTCGAGATGCTGAACCACTTCCTGACCAATGTTGGCTCGAAGTTGGCCCGAGATGAATTCCGCCAAATGCTTGGCAGTATGATCGACCACCCAACTTTCAGAAGTTGGTGCGGAAGCCCCAAGGAGAGCGCTGACCTGTCCTGGCAAGGACAACTCCTGGACAGTGAAGTGAAAGCGGTTAACTTTTTCAAGTGCATCTTCAATGGCACTTTGGACAGCCACTTGAAACAAATCCTCAAAGGGAGTGGACAGATTGATGATGTCATGGCCAATGAAAAACTTTTGAGCATGACCAATGAAATCTTGGGAGCGATTGATGATGAAGCGCATGGACCTGGTGGGAAACCAGTCGTCAAAGACACCGAGGGTGAGGACGAACACCGCATGCCCACATTGGAAGACTTGGTGGGTGATGCAGAGATCTTGGCAGAGAGCAATGCAGACCTCCAAGCACACCTGACTGTGGTCAAGGAATACATTGCTAGGTTTGTGACATTTGTCACGTCCAGTGGTGAATCAGTCACAAAGACCACGGAAGTGCTCAAAGGAACATTGCTTCCGAAGTTCCCGGTGCGCAGTGAGAAGCACTGGTGCATCTGGTATGACTCAAAGTCGGCCGGCGAGTCTTCGGCGCAACCCAACTGCAGAGTGCCTGCTTTCCAAGCCAAGTTGGCCAAGTGCAACGTGCAAGCTTCATTGCAAGCGCACGAGCAAGAAGACCTTGGTGATCAATGTTTGGTGTTCATGCTTGATGGATTCAGGAGCCTGGACACGCAGATGGGCAAGTGCATTGTCAGTCCTGACGGGGCCGCCTTGCCAAAGACCAAGACTACCTACCAAGTGTGCTATTGTGAAAAAACACTCCGAGCCCGCAAGTCCTTGCACCGTGGCCAAATTCCCCAGGTGGAGGGCATGCATGTCTTCAGCAGGGAAGGACTGAATCTACAGGACCGGGACCGATTGGTCTATGCAGGGTCTACGCATGGAAGCCTCATTGGGCCAGTTCAGGTGAGTCCGTACCCTGAGTGCTTGTTGGTTTCCAAAGATCTCAAGGAAGAGATGTTGGGCGATGGCAAGGTACTCGCAGGAGGTGCTTGTCAAGAAGCGGAGCCATTGCCAGCATTGGAGAACAACAACGTGCCAGCCCTTTATCATGCTCTCCCAAGTGCTTTTTTCCATGAAATCATCCATTCGTTTGAACTGGGTGGGGTGTATGACTGCACCTGCATGGATGTGAACTTTGCACTCGCTTCTTTGAAGTGCAAAGTCCCTTACATAGGGTCATGCTTGTCAGACACGGCAGCACAAGTCTTTGCTGCAGAATTGGTCAAGTTGACATGGAAGGAATTCGCAAACCCTGCCTCTGAGCTCTACAACTCAGAGCTGGCAGCATTGCTGAAGATCGAAGAGAAACCAGGCAAAGGGAAATCAAAAGGAAAGAAAGGCAAGGGCAAGGGCAAGGAGCCCAAGGAACCCAAGGAACCCAAGGAACCAAAGGAACCAAAGGAACCAAAAGAACCAAAGCCGAAAGACAAGAGTGCTGGCACGACTGAACAGAACATCCTGGCCGCCCTTGCCGGTATCGGTTCCTGAAATGACTGATGTATCTGAGTGGCCTTTTGGGATTCAATCAAGAAAAGCTTGATTGAAAAAATGAAGGCAAAAATGCCTCGCCTGCCGCCAAAGCCTGGGAAACTTTGAAACTAAAGTACAAATGTTCATAGTCAGACTGCTGTTTAATTGCAGGCTTGAGGCCCGGTGATCCAAGATTGCTGTAGGCGGTTTATTTTCAAACATTAAACCAAATTATGGTACCCTGCAGCCGAAAATCACGGCATTTGGCAGAAACCACTTTCTGCTATTGCCAGGGAAGAAGGAAGACAACATGCTTCGCCTGAATATGATGTTTAGTTTTTAGTTGATTGCTTCATCATCATACTGATGATACTGATGATACTGATGCTGGTTGTCAGTGTAATTTTGTTCGTTCACCCCAGAATCGGGCTTGAGGCAAAGACTAGATCAGTGTCGCAATGGGACTGGATCAGAAAAGGTGCGTGCTAGTGAGCCATGGCAAGCAACACTGTCAATCGCATTTTTCTGGAAGGGTTGCCGATCCAATTGCATTGCAAGGTGGGAGAAGGACAGCCAGCACTTAGTTTCAGCCTCAATGGAAAAATGGTCAACTTTCTCTACGGGTTGAAGTCGACCAATGTGTTTCCATGAGAATTAGGGTTGGTGCTGCAAAGTACCATTCAAACATATCCAAGTGATTGCAAAGTTGGTGCTGCAAAGTACCAAAGTTGGTGCTGCAGAGTACCATTCAAACATATCCAAGTGATAGCAACAAGCTTACACCCAAACATCATGGCAAATTCTTTATCTTTTTGTTTTTCTGGTGACTTGGATCACTGTCAGGATTTTAAGCAGAATGGCATGGCAATAATCATTGAAATTTGGGTTCGAGACTGCATGGTCACTGAAATTTTTCATAATAAGATTTGAGATGCCACAGCCTTGTCGTGGAGTCCGCAAAGCCTTAAAGAGGCCCGCTCATGAAACACACGTGCCCCGAGCTCCACGTGATCATGCACTTGCCAAAATATTGGCTTTTGTCATGGGGGTCCAATCTTTGGTTCCAATGGCAGGTCCAGCACGCCAAGGGAAAATCGTGGTGGGTTCGGCCTGTTCCGGTTACAATTCGGACTTGTTGGCCTTAGAGATGTTGAAGGTTGACTTTGTGTCAGCCTTTGCCTGTGAATTGGACCCAAAGATCAGAGCACTCTCAGCTTTGATGCATGCGCACTTTCGGGTCTTCGAGGATTGTTGTACCAATACGTTCTTGCAATCACCCAACTGCGATTTATTCATGAGTGGCTTTCCATGCCAACCATACAGCAAGGCCGGAAAAAATCAAGGAGTTGCAGATGACTTGGGACGTGGTTTGGTGATATTCTGGCTCTTGAAATGGCTTTGGCTGCACAAACCCAAGGCCTTTGTTCTAGAAAATGTTGGCAATTTTGCCCAGCAACACAAAGACATCTTGCAGATCATATTGCAAGTGCTCGTGTCCTTCAAGATCTATGAGGTTCAGTGGAAAATTCTTGAAAATTCCACAGTCGGGTACATACCGCAACATCGTGAACGAGTCTTCATTTGTGGAATTCTGAAGTCATCCTTGAAATACCCGTTCAGATGGCCGGAACCCGTTGACAAGCTGCCATTGACTACTTTTTTCAAAAAGAACACACAAAACGAAGCACAACTTGGATACAACTCTTTGAATAAAACAGAGGCCAGCAATGTCCGGACGATTACCGCGAAGATTTTGAACAAAGGCCATGACCCAAAGAAACATCACTATGTGTGTGATATTTCTGGGACAGTGCCCCACATGATGCTGGAGGTAAGCCCCTGTTTGACTGTGACCAGAGCGGCATCCTGCGGACATTGGTTATCGTGGCTCGAGCGAAAAATGTCTACATCTGAATGCCTTGCCTTACAAGGTGTGTCTATGACTCGAATGGGAGACTACAGTCAATTCTTGTCAGACCGTCAGCTTCGTCGCATGGCTGGAAATTCTGTGCCGGTTCCAATGCTGGCAAGAGTGCTGGACATGATGTTGGTATCCAGCGGTTTGAAATAGAATGATTTGATATGGGTCGAAGCTTGGAAAAAAGTTAGCTAGATGTGACACCGCCATTTGTGAACCAAGCAGATGCACAACAACCCTGTATAGCCCGACATGGTTTATACCGAGGTTTCCAGCTCTTTATGCACAAGTTCATCCTGCCAGAGGCGTGCCGGAGTGTGATTGAAAAATATGGTTTTGGTATTTACAGTGGTGTTTGAGTTTCTAGTTGCAGATCATTAGCATCATGGTGCTGAAATAGTACCAGGAATGATTCTTTTCCGCCGCAACTCTTTGTTTCTGCCCAAGTGTTTTTCTGTTGTTAGTACCTTTGTTTCTTGCAGTCTCAGTTGTTTGGCTGGCTGACAATGGCACTGGCAAGTTCAAGCAGTGGCGATACTTCCACCCCACCCCCACCCCGCAACTTTGCCTTCCTTGCTGGTTTGTCAGCCTTTGGGGGTGCGCCTGCTCCTGCTGCCAGTGTTCCTTTTCCAGTGGCGCCTCCAGTGGCCCCATTGGCAAAGGCCAAGGCAAAAGCCAAGGCAAAAGCCAAGGCCAGGGCCACTGCCGTGATTCAGCCTCACCGCAGGCCACTGCGGAAAAGCACTGGCTGGGTGAAGTTGAAAGTGATGCCGAAGAACTCAGGGATCAAATTTGAGGTGCAAAGTCCTTCCTGCCCAGAGTTTCGCTCAGATTTCCTGAGCTTGGGCTCCACGGATTTCCCAGCCCTTGCTTCATGGACAGAGTCGGAAAAAAAGGATGGCATTGCAAATTGCGCACGCACCATCAAAACACGCTTGGCTTCTTTTGGCTGGAAAGTTGCGCAAGTCAGCAAATCACCTTCCTGCCCTGTGCCTTGCTTGTATGCATTCTACAAGGAACAACACAGCGCAGTAGTCAATCGACAAATTGCTGCTAGAAAGGCACACTTGTTGTCAACAGGGATGTGGCCATGATGCACCAAGCATGGGTCAAGATGAATTGCGCTTTGTACAGCACGATTTGAGCGTTCTTATTACAGACATTGCAGCATGTTGTAGATGTGGATGGCAATGCTAATTTCTTGCCTTCTGTGGCCGATGGGGTTCGGACTGCAAGTCTCACATGCTGGATGAAATAACCAACATTGTGCGTCAGCAACAAAATCATTGTCAGTGAACTGAATCAGACGAAGTCACTTGAAATTGACCAAAGTGAGAGATTCTGAATGGTTATGATATGACGTCCATGATTGTATGTTCAAGCTGTTGGACAATATTTTTCTTCATTTTCCAAATGTGCTGCAAGAGTACATTTGCATTTTGTTGAAGTTGAATTGTTTGTAGATGTGTGTTTTTCAACTATTCTGGTACTTTGCAATTGCTCAGGTTCTTGGAGAGTCTTGTCGGCTGAGAAGTTTAGAATGCTGACACCTCAGCCTCTGGTTGGTTCGGAAAAACAATGAAACAATTTGTGACTTGATGTTCAATGTTAGCAGGTGCTGCAAAAAGTACCTAAAGTTGCGCAGGTGCTGCAAGAGCACCCCATGCCAAACATGACAGAGAATTGCCATTGTGTTTCTGATTGATTGGCAGCATTTTGAAAAGGGTTCATGGCACTTGTTCAATTTTTCTTCATGATGTTACGCAAAAAAATGTTCATTGAAATGTTCCCTTGCAGGTGCTGATAAAAGTACCTCATGCTTGGGTGCTGCAAAAGCACTTTATGACAAACGTGACATGCAATTGACATTGTGGTTCAAGATTGGCAGGAGCTCACATGGTTGAAAAAACAGCGTCAATGATCAAAAACAAATCCATTGCATACGTTGAGTGACAAACCCATCTAAGACCACCCCAGTTGCAATTCTAATGTTCTACAAGCATTCAAGGGCGTAATATGACAAAAAACAACACAAAACAGACATACCCATCAAATCTTCTCATAGGTATTCAAAACGGCTCTGACTTTTGGTTAACAAAACCGCGAGCGCCAATCATGGAAGCAAGCACTCCCAAGGCGAAGCAAGAGATGGCCAAGGCCAGTGGCAGTGGAGAAGTTCCGAGGCGGAAGGTCAATTTGCCACAGCCACCAAAGCTTTTGCAAACCCATCCAAAGCCGACTCCAAAACAGAAAGAGGTGCCGGCAAAGAAGCAATCCGTGCCCGAGCCAGAGAATCCGCCAAAGTGGGCATCCAAACCACAACCCCCGCTGATGCAGTCGCTGAACCAGCCAGGCATGCCACCACCCATGATGCCAGGGATGCCACCCGTGATGCCGCAGCAAATGCAGATGCCAGCTCCGATGGTGTCACATATGCAGACTGCACCTCCGATGGCGCCACATATGCAGACGGCACCACAGATGGCGCCACCAATGCAGATGGCACAGATGGCACCATCAATGCAGACTGCACCACAGATGTCACCAATGGCGCCAGGTGCATTCATGAACCCAGGTGGTCCTAGCAGTGGCAGTGCTGGCCCTACTGGTGGTGATGGTGAAGTGTTCACAGTGAAACGAGGAGCTCGGCCGAATCGACCTGCTCAAATCGCTCGTGAAGAGCGGTTGATGAAGCAGCTGAAACAGGAGCATGCCGAGCTTCAGACATCGCACACGAAGGCCCTGACAAAGCTCGAGTTGCAGGAGCAGATGCATGCTGAGAAGGTCAAGATGCTGGAGCAGACGCATGCTGAGAAGGTCAAGGAGCTCCAGCGCCAGCATGAGCAGCACGTTGGGGCGTTGATCCAGAGGTATGACCAGCATGTGGCTACCTTGAATCAACGCAATAGTGACGCTTTGGGTGCAATGGTGCAACAGCACCGACAGGCCTTCCAGCAACTGCAAAAGGCACATCAGCATGATGTGGAGCAGATGGAGAAGAAGCACGATGCAACCACCGCAAGAAACATAGAAGATTTTGGAAACAAGATGAATAGCCTACGCTCCACCATGGCAAAGAAAGATGAGGAGTTGAAAAACAAACAGGAGCAATTGGAAAAAGCAAAACTCGCTGAAGAGAAGGCACGCTGGACTCTGGTTGGTCGGACTGTCGATGTTGATGTTGATGGCATCGTGTTGCACATTTTCACTGTTGATGGCATGTTGTTGATTTTTCGGTTTTTGCAAGGCTGAAAAAAGAAATCGACACCAGGCCGGGTATTCTGACAGCTGTACTTGGCAAAGCATTGGACAACATTGATAGTGTTCTTGCATCATTGTGATTCGTATTTTGTTTTTGCGTTTCTGTCCAAAAAAAAGCGTTATTGGCATTGGGGTGCTGCAACAGTACCCACCAGGTTATCCCTCAATTAAATGTTGGTGTTCTTGCATCATTGTGATTCGTATTTTGTTTTTACGTTTCTGTCCAAAAAAACGTGATTGGCATTGGGGTGCTGCAACAGTACCCAACAAGTTATCCCTCAATTAAATGTGGTGCTGCAAGAGCACCATGCCACTGGGCAGGCGGAAGAAATGGATCGGTTGAAGAATCTTCTGGCAACCATGGAGAAGGCGGAAGACAAGAAAGACAAAAAAGACAGGAAAGACAAGACTTCAAAGGACGGGAAAGGGCAAGCAGAGAAAAGAGAAAGGATGGATGAGGCAGACGCCTTTCAAGAGAGGATGCCGCCACCTCCTAAGAGGCACAAGGAGCACAAGGATCACAAAGAGAAGGAGTCCGAGAAGTCCAAGGTCAAAGAAAAGGAGGCCAAGTCAGCTAAGGACCGCTGCTGAGACTGCTGGGAAAATTTCCCTCGAAGAATGAAAATTGATAAGTTTTGAATACAGATAAGAAAAAAACCAAAAATACAAACAATCCAAACAACCGAAAAAAAACTATCGATTTTCGAGGGAAATGTCCGCAGCAGTTGTTTTGATGCGAATGCACTGCCATTGCCATTGAAATCGTGGCTGGCCACAATTTGTGTCTCGCAATGGATACAAAAAAAATACGTGTTGCTGTGGCTGTGGCATTGTTTGACTTGGCATTCTTGTGATTCTCTTGCAGCACCTGTGTGATGTATGTATGTAAATGTACGTGTACGTGTATGTGTAGTAATGGTCTTGGTACTCTTCCAGCACCAACCCATTTTGTGATACTCTTGCGGCACCTGTGTGGTGTGTGGGTGTGCGTGTGCGTGTGTGTGTGGTAATGGTCTTGGTACTCTTCCAGCACCAACCCATTTTGTGATACTCTTGCAGCACCTGTGTGATGTATGTATGTAGATGTATGTGTACATGTATGTGTGGTAATGGTATTGGTACTTTTCCAGCACCAATCCATTTTGTGATACGCTTGCAGCACCTGTGTGATGTATGTATGTAGTAGATGTATGTGTGCGTGTATGTGTGGTAATGGTATTGGTACTCTTCCAGCACCAACCCATTTTGCGATACTCTTGCAGCACCTGTGTGATGTATGTATGTAGATGTATGTGTACGCGTATGCGTGGTAATGGTATTGGTACTTTTACAGCACCAACCCATTTTGCGATACTCTTGTAGCACCTGTGCGATGTATGTATGTAGATGTATGTGTACGTGCATGTGTGGTACTGGTACTCTTTCAGCACCTGCAACAACCTGGCACTTTTGCAGCATCCGCCCCATCTATCTCAGGTCCGTGCTGGGTGCTTGGCTGCGCGATGGCCCAGTGACCATGGAACCTGACAGCAAATTTTACAACATC
>OMLO01003332.1_pt1 | contig 13266 bp, 5 predicted proteins | sample 1674811 | NCBI WGS metagenome assembly OMLO01 (sample SAMN06265003, study PRJEB25207) | coral metagenome | isolation source: Coral host | place: Mexico:La Bocana,Puerto Morelos, Mexico | collected 2008-11-13
TAAAAGATGCACCTAGATGTAAACCCACGTGCGGAGTCGTTGTTCTGCGTATTTAAAATCTTTTGTTTGGCTTACGTCTAATTGCCTTTGTACTTTGTAAAAGCTCTCTTGGCGGTACATCGAATTTTACTTAGTGCAATTTGTATTTAATCAGAGGAAAAATCGCAAGAAGCTTCGGTTTCAGTTGTATACATACATTTCGATTCGCAAATTCAGTTGAGAAACTCCATCGACGCCATCTTGGAGGTTGCAAGGTTGCATGGTTCGCTGTCGCGGCAGAATCTATCCTTCCGATGAAATGCCACTGTACTTTTCTTTTTATCACGCGAATTTCGGGAAAAAAACCCCAAAGTACTGTACATAAGTGAAGAATTTTCACAAAGAAGAAAGAAGAAAAAAACAGTTTGACTTCTTTATTAGAAAAATTAGCGAACAACCTAGTTTCCTACCATTGTAATAACACGTTGGGACGTCAGTGTTGTTAAGAACATTGTTCGTGATAATTGCAGCGTGTTATCAAACTGCGAGGCTTTTTACAAGTTCGTCCCAACATTGCTTTTCCAAGAGGTTGACTGAGTTGACCTTCTACGTAAAACTAAGGTCGCAATAGCTCACTTTCGAGAACGATGCAGGCTTGTCTGCAAGTCCACTTTACCGCTAAATTGCTAAAAATACGAATCCGATTTGCACTGAATATCGAAATTGAACAAGAGTCTAATGTCCGCCAAATATCTCAAATATTTGACCATTTCAGGCGCTGGGATCATGGTAAAGTACTGTTTGTTGTCATGGTTGCCACACTGCAAAAAGCATCAAACTTCGTCTTCATTTTAAATGCGAACACTGTATCCACAATATTCTTCCTTATATGGATTTGTTTAATATGAGTGCCAGTCGTTTATGAATGTAGATGAAAATAAATACAGTTAAAAAAAGCAAGCAGAAAGAATGAAAAATGAACCGAAATCATATAGCTTACCCAAGGCTTGTGAACAAAATCTAAGCAAGCTGAAAGATAGAACAGACCGGGGAATTTATTTCATTATGGCTGGTCCACAACACACAAAACCCCAAGGGTTTGATCTCAGTTAACGCGAATCTAAATAAACCACATTGTATTTGCATAATTTTATTTCTAACATTAACACGTCTGAATTCAGGCTTTCAGTCCTTCATTCTTTCAGTCTTAAATTCCAAGGATGGGAAATACATTGTTCAATCGTAAAAGCTATTATTTTTTTTTACTCAAAAACAAAAAAACGAAAAAAAGAAGAAAGAAAAATTAATTCGTGTATTGTTTTCCCAAGTTCGACCCCATACGAGTGTGCTTTCCGAATGAATAATTTACTGTTGTCAAATTTGAAAATGAGAACGATCTGCTAGTTCTGTTGGTGGAAAATAATTCGCGCTTTCCAAACGATCGAAACGATTGCTTGGGTATACGGATGCAAAAACCTGTGAATTTCGAAAGAACGAAATGATAATAACAAATAATCAATGTTACTTGCTTATTTGCAAATGTTGGTCTTCCGTCTCAACAAATGCCTTCATTTCAAGCCTGACAGATTTTAACCGAAATGTCGCTAGGAGCGTCATCGCTTCAAAACTCGTTAAGTACCAACGCTTTAAAAAGCTACGATGTTCGCTTTCGATTTTAAAAAATCCTCAATTCGAGGAAATTTCTTCTACAAGATTCACATACACTATACTCTAAAAATCTCTAAATATCAAAACGCCGGCGACGACGGCGGGTCTATTTGGTAGAATTACAACCGGCCGTTGAATTCCCCATTTTCTTTCTCCAGCCCGCCTCGATGTCTTTCTTTACGTTGTCTGTGAATGTATCTTTGAACGCGTCCTGTTGGGAAGCTTGCTCCAGATATTTCATGACGAATTGGAAATTTTTTAAGTCCAATCCTTTCAGTTCGCCGGCCACCTTGACATGCATTAGTTTAGGCAATAAATTGCAATCCGGTAGCTTCAACTCGTCGCCGTCCAGATATTTGCCGGGGCTTTCCCCGGAATCTAAAAACTCGTTCAGTTTTGTAAGTTCCTTGTTGAGCGCGTCTCGGAGTTTCTCGTCTTTTTCAGGGATGCTGTTTCGCATGAACAAAGCGAACTTTGAATACACATCGCGGCCAGCTTTGTTGGCTTTCTCGTTTTTACACTCTAGGCTTGGTTCAAAGGTTTCGTCCAAGTACGTCTCGATTTTGTCCGAATCTTCCATCGGCTCCAAATCTCCGTGTAGAAGAACAGGCAGTTTTAATCGGCCCTGCGACATTCGTACAAACTCCTCCCACCTCTTCGTGTCCTTTTTGTTCGGATCGACGAAGTATTCCGTGAAAGGAGGAACAATCTTTTTCAGCCGCAAAATCATGAGGATTCGCTGACTGGTGGGACAGTCTCCCAGCTCCTTGTGAACCCTACGACTGTCGTTCGAACCCTACATACAGAAAACGACATTTTAGGAAAAGAACGCCGCTTTCTCTAGGCAAAATAAACTTCACATTTTTAAAAGCTCGAGTACAAAGAATCAGCAAATTAATTGCGTACCTTAACACAGATCGTGAGGGCCATTGCTGCGTTAATCCAACCCTTCAGTGGAATAAATATTCGAAATGTGAAAAAACCGAAGCTTTATTTGTGTTCCAGATACACTTGTCCCACCCCGAAAACAAACAAAACAAAACTTGTGCCCCAGGCTTCGCGGTATATTAAGACAAAGCGTCGACGCGAGTGCGCCTGTCACTTATGACCATAGCATCAATTTAAATCATGCGTTGAAAGAGGACGACTGTAAATTCGTATCATAAGCTCATTCATGTTTTATTATCAGCATATCAAACTTAGAATTTATTCGATAGGTAATTTAGTTTACTCTAACTATGTATACGAGGAAAGCAAATTTTATCTGTTTTGCCAGTCATCATTGATATGAAAAGTTTTTCGTCCACAGCTGGCGCTTAATTTCAATTTTCATTCAGTTTTAACACAATATGAAAAGATGTCCTTGAATCTCCCTACAGTTAGTCATGTAAATTAACATGCAAAGATTTGAATTTGTGACGGGTTCAGCGTTCCACAAACTGTTTTTCTATAATTTTACACAAAAACTCCGTGAAAAAAATCGAGATTGCATTAAACATTTAGTATTCACAACGACCATGGTTTGACTCCTTTCTTCTATTTCTTTCAGTAGCTTTCGACTGCTGGAGGTTTTTTGCCAGGAGAGTTCCTCTTATTCATGATTGTCAGAGCCTTATGACTTGTGGCACTGGGAACAACTTCTTTACGATCGTTGTTGATCACTTCATCATTTCGAAGACTTAACAGATCGAGAACAATATTGGGAAGATATCATACGATGCATCTGATTGTATTCTGACTTCCAACTTTGTCCAGCCAAAAAAAGTTCGGGCCAGTAGCTCTCTGACTGGCACAAAACCAATCAAGTCACGACGGTTAGGGCAACGTGGACGTCACTCAACAAAAAAATTAATGAGCAGAAAAATGGCTGTGCACGTGCATTTTAATTATCGTTAGTACACTTCTACGCCGTCCTCTGTAAAACAACAACGTGAAAAGATCAAATTTTGTGTTGTCCGGAGAACGTACACCATGACGGTTAATTTTTTTACATTTTTATTTCAAATTTAGTGCGGTGTTCCGGATTTACGTTAACGAAAGTTTTGACTGTGATAAACAAAGTAGATGACTTTAGAGTATCGCGAGATTCGTGGGTAAAATATAAATTAATTTTTTAAACGACGCTGTCCTCGGCGTTGCCATCGTGCTTTCGTAAACGCCCTATTAGGACGACGCCGAGAACGACGCCTAGTAAAAACTGAATTTCTATTTTACTAGTGAAATTCGCGATTGTTAAGACCTGTTCGGTACTCCAATGGCTCTAAAAACGTTTTTAAGCTGAATATGCAACGACGGCGTTCAATTCCAACTTTAATTACGAAAAATTAGCGATTGTCGTCCACGTTCCGTAGACAACGCAGAACGTGGCCATTTCACGTTGTTTTGCAGAGGACGCCGAATGTACAAAGATTTAAATTGCACGTGCACAGATGTTGTTTTGCTAATTAAACCTTTTGTTTGGTGCCGTTCTCGCTGCCGTGGTCATCGTCGTTTGCTTAAGCTCTCTACTGTTCGGTGATAGACAACAAAAAGCTATGGTAAATGACCCCGAGTGAGTTTTGATACCCGTACGTGTCATCTAAGCGATCGACAACGACCATATGAAAACCGTTCTGTTAAAAGGATTATTTTTTTGCTACATAACGGGTTGAGCCGAGCAATCCCAATGAAAAAATTACACTTCGATTTATTTCTAGAATCTAACTAATTGAAACGCTATAATATTGTATTAAGTGTCTATCATGTTGAGTGTCCATAATGTCCATTTCACATACTGTTGTGGACCTAGTCCATCCATTCATCCTCATCATCTTCAAACTCAGAAGCACTGTCGCTTTCGCTCTCTGAAAAAAAAAAAACACAACAAACTCGTCTTATTTACTGTGAGAAGCAAGGACGGATATCATTTGAGAGTCACTGTGGCTGTTTGAAAGCACTTAGCAAATCAGGCTTTCGAATGTCAAGAACATTTGCTCGCATGCGATAAGTAAAAATATACAGCAACAATTTTGTCACTAGTATGAAGCAAAAAGCACCCGGGTAAGGGTCGCCCAAGAGACTCGAACTCAATACCTTAAAGACCTTAAAAGACATGGGCACAAGGAGGACACTTCAACAATTGACCTTCTGGGCCAGCCCCTACTTTCAATCAGCGTTGAAACATCAAATTACGCACGCCCTGAAGTCATAAGCTACCTGACACGTCACCAATGACGTCATATGGCAATAACTACTTTAGGCCAAGACACTTACCTGACGAGTGAATGGCTTTTTCCCTTTGTTCCAAAGCAAGTTGAAGAGCTCCTAAAATTCCCCCACCTCCACCCCCGACAGGAAGTTTGGGATTCTTTGCTGGGCCGTCTTCTTCTGTCACCTAAAACACATAAGAAATAACAACAAACAGTCATTTATCCTTGCATATACAGAGGCAAACCTTAAGCGAAACCATGGGCTTTTGTGTAGTAGCAAAAAACACAATCAAGAGACCAAGATCAAGAGACCAAGATCAAGTCTCTACTGTACGGTGAAGCCCTAGCATGCAGCCATTCAAAAGAGAGCTATTCACCAGTACTTTCATGGGGCAGTGTTTATGGGGGAGTTGTTACCTCATTAGCGTAAGTGATCAATTTCTGATCAAGCTACAAAATCATCATTTCTGAATATTGAAAGGGAATACATGAAGCAGGATTTTTGAGCTTGATGTTTTGATGCAGAATACTATTTGTATCACACAGGTCTAAAAGCTCAAAATTTTACAAAGTATGCATTACTCACTAGTGTTTTTTCTTGACTTTGTTAATTTGCATTGATTTGAAAAGTTACATACAATGTTTATCAGACAAATGTAATTCATAAACATCAATGCTTCACCACACACTACTACATGTATTTTACAAACGTACTCCTCTGCATCTTTTACTCTACCTTTCTTCTATTTCCACTATACTGATATGTGGTGTTGTTTGTTTTTAATGCAAGTTGACATGAAACTTTCCAGAGTTCTCAATTATACCCACCTTCTTCAGCTGCTTGCCTGTCCTAATCTCACTCAACAGATCCCCCCGACCATCAGAGCTGCTTTGCCTTCTTTCATTGGGAGACACCTTCTTGAGTGAAGCTCCTCCTTTAATCTGATCCAGAAGTGCTCCACGACCACTTCCATTGTCTCTGGGAGAAGGAGGGGGAGGACAAGGTCCACCTCTAAGCATTGGAGGAGGTGGTGGTGGCACTCCACCAGCCGGTGGAGGAGGAGGTGGGGCAGGGGGTGGAGGAACTCCAGATGGAGGAGGAGGGGGTGCTCTTCCCATTGGAGGTGGAGGAGGCAGGGCTCCTCGTGAAGGAGGCGGAGGGGGTGGAAGTCCCCCACGGGATGGAGGTGGGGGTGGTGGGGCACCTCCTATCCTTGCTGGTGGTGGTGGTGGGGCACCGCGTGAGGGGGGAGGTGGCGGTGGGGGTCCTCTTGAGTGACCTCTGGATGGAGCTGGTGGCGCTGGTGGCGCTAAAAACAAAATATAATTCAAAGATCTCTAAGTTTAAATTGCCACTCATGAATATTCTAATCCATCCCCGGGGACAGATCTATGAAATTGAACACCGGAAGGTAAACAACTAAATATTACATATTTTCCTTCAAGATCAAAGATGCCGTGCAGAAAACAATCACTTATGAAAAACTACGTAACTTATTCTCACCTAGAGCTACAGGGCCACCTTCTCTTTCCAATTCTATTTCCCGGGTAACGTTTTCAATGCCACCCCTCTTTTCAACAAAGTCATAAATGAAGTCCATTGTTTTCTTCTCCTGCATTTGGTCCTCTGTAATACCAATCATGTCAAGCAACTTCTTCCAGTTACTATCCATGTCCACATTATTAACCTTTAAAAAAAAAGGTTTATATTTATTTACAATAACAAGTACATGGAATAAGTCTAGCAACACTTCAGGCATTTTGGTCAGCTCTTTAACCCTTTTAGCCCCAATATCAACATACAAATTCTCCTGTCTGATCTCAATATATTTTCTTAGTTGGGAAATTTGTTTAAAGATCAAAGCAAGTTTCCTACGAAGATCATTTTATTAATTCTCATAACCTTTTCTCTTGATGAAGTATTGATAATGCAAGGAGAAGTTTGAAGTTGGTCACTCTCGGGACTTAAGGGTTAAAGCAGACCTCAACAAGCAAACCTCAAACAACTTAATATATCTTGAATGTGCATTTCTTGCCAAGTCATAAATTTCTAGATTGAAATAACATTTTTTTTAAAACTTCTCTTAGAGAAAGTCCTTTCTAAGTTAAACATGGCTATAAGCTTTAACTGCATAAAGATTACTCCTCTTTTATCTGCAGATTGTATGTCTCTCCAAAGCAAACATATGCTTGCGCTATGTAGGTCCACAAGTACACAATCAGTACCAGTAATTAATACTTTTAATTTAATACTTTCAATACTTTTAATTTTACAGCTTTCTGGTAAGAGATTAAAATCTCTTACCAGAAAGCTGTATTAACCAACTATATATGAATAGTTATAATAAAAAGGGTCGGCAGTTTGCTTACATCAAATCCACCTTGTGGATCCCACCCAATATGTCCAACATGCCTGAAAAAAAGGTTAATGGTAGAAATTTACTTTTCAAGTAGAAAGTCGATGTCTCTAGTACATAGACCCATTCCAGGATCTTGGATGTTGTGGATGATAGAAAAAGCAGGTGTGTGACAAGCAGGGTCTGAGGTTTTTAAAACCATACTTTCAGGCTTTCTTGACCTCCCTTTTTCTCTACCAGACCCCGCTTGTCGCTCATCCCCTGCCTACTTTTTAAGATCATCCCACTGACTGAGACCCTGAAACAGGCTACATGTACATCAACATCAATTTCAAAAATACGATTTATGTGAAGACTGATGTAACAAAACAAACCCACGATTCTTCGATTGCCAACTACAATGCCATGATTGATTCATTCAGCAGCTTCTTTATTGAGAGGTATTGTGGGTGCAGTGAACAACGCATGCACAGAGCCTAGTACAACTACCAACACTGTGGCAGAGCAGAGCATTGGATTTCTGTCATCAAGACGAAGCATAAGCTTAACTGTCTATCATCAGAAAGAGTAATAAGCTCAATCCCAAAATTAATTTCCTAGACATGAAACTAGATGAGGAAGAGGAAGAAACACAATGCACTCAATCTTACTTAGGAAAATTAAAGTACATGTATATCTCTATGATCCAATATTACCATAACAGAGTAACAGCTCATCCACCACACAAAGGAAATAGATGTTGTTTTACAAAATTAATAGCAGTGTCAATTTGAAAACAACTTATATGCACACACAAGTTTTAGTCAGAGTAATTCATTAACAAAGCACAAAAACTTACTGAAAGTTCTCCGGTTTACCGATGTCTTCTTTGGTGATTCTTCTTTTCCCACCTTTTTTGTTGTTTGAGCCAGTACCACTCTTGCTTTCCTTCCTTTCTTTGCTTTTTCTTCTGCTGATTGAGGTGCTAGAGCCATCCACAGATGAAAGGCTGGTCTGTGATGGTGAATGACTCATAGTGCTGGTGTTGTCTGAAAAACCATACTGGTCAACATTTTGTTACATGTATATACAGCTATAGTTTAGTTAAATCTAACATGCACTCCCATTAGTTGATTTACTGTCACATGGAAATGGCTAATATGACTGGCCCCAAGAAAAACAGTGACCCTCAACTGATATTTAGGGTCGAGGGTAAACAAAACTCACTGTTCCCTGAGGGGGCAGTCATTAAGTGTTTTGTTTTACCTCCCAACTCAAAAACAGAAAAAAAAAACTGCGAAAAAAGATTTGCTTGACTTGACTCCTACTGTGCTGTGCCCGCACTATGAATGGCAATCAAAACTGACCTTTCCTACCAAAACGTCACAATGGTCTTTTTCTTCGCAGCTAACCAAATATGAAGTCAAAGTTGCTTTGGCTCCTTCTAATGCTTAACCTGAGAATTCTGGGTTTGATATGATGAAGAACGGCATATTTTTTATTTTTTATTTTTTGCCCCTTAGTTAATCTGATATGTTTTTGCGATTATAAATCCTTTTTCTTGAAGAGCAAACGCCTCCTCTAGTGAAAAATGTTGCCTGACTTCAATGGCTTTTTTGACATCAGGTTGACTGGAGTTTTGAGTTTTAACCCATGACACATAACAAATTCTCCTCCAATTGGAAAGCTTCCTTGAGGTATAACGAATGTTCCAAAGACAAATTCTCAGGAAAACAAAACTGTTTCCCTTGCAATTGGTAATTAAGTGTATAAATTATGTTACCACACATGACTGCAAAAGTTAAAAATAACTGTTGCCTTTGAATACGTGTAAGTGCTGGATCCACGTTTATCCAAAGCACTTGAAGGAGTTTTAAAGGTGAGCTTACTTGACCAGGCTTACAAATCAACAAAGCCACTTGAATCCAACTGGGAAAGAAATAGTGAAACATTTAATTCTGAGTTTTGAATGTTTCTGTTATTGTTAAAGTAACAACATCAAAAACGTTTTTACTTGAATTTTTAATACATGTAAGCCCCAGCTCTGACAAACTTCCTGACAGGAAAGTTGAAAGTGTAACAGGGTACTGTTAGTAATCCATTTTGAAAATTACTATGATTTGTGAAGAGTATTCTTGTTTTACGAACCACTTTATTAATTAATACACATTGACATTCTCACCATGGGACTGTAAAGAGTTTCTCTTTCCAATCTCCACATTGCCACCCACAGCAGGTGGTGGAGGTGGTTGTTTGTTGTGTCTTGAAGAATTCTCTTTTCTTCTTTCTGTAAATTAGACCAAGATATACATATAGGGATCAGTTAACTCGAACTAGGGCCTCAGGTTTAATTTCAGTTTCTGTAAGTCATAAATTGCCACCAAAACTATTGGGGACATCAATAAGAACCACACACAGCACAAATTGACCAGCTGTGAGGACAATTTTGCTTGCCTGGTTTTCACCTTCCAGAGGTAAGTTTTCTTACAAAAAAGAATTTCCGTTAAAAAATGAAGCAGTTGCATTCCTGCTAAAAACTTTAATGAAACAGAGGTTGATGTGTAGTATGCAGCACAGAGAATTTATAGCCTCTAAATCGACCACTCTGGTCAACAACAGGCCACAAAAATCTTGCCATACTAACAGAGTGCCTAATATTTAAGAGCTTCTTTAAATATTAATATGACTGACCAAGCTTTTGTTCAGCCCAGAATAAAATGGCCGTTATAAGGAAGTGGCCGTATTGACAGGGTAAAGTTAAGGCGGGTCCATTTACATGTACATTTTACATATGTTTCCATTTGGATCTTTTTACCTTGACGTCTCTGTAGCTTCTCATGCAACTTCTTTTCAATCTCGTTGATGAAGTTCCGAGCTTCATCAACATTTGCAAAATTAAGACCAGCATTGTAAGCCTGTAATAAAAATGGGAGATAATCATAAGCCTGCTGGGGGAAGGGGGGTGACTCCCATTTAACCAGGATGGGGACAGACGCAATTGCTCCTGCTGTGGTCCTTTTGATGTTAAACACCCTAAGAGATACCAAAATTGCCCTTTTATCCCTAAAAGAAGCCACAATGAACATCCACATCTATTTTATGTGGGAGTTCCCCCTCCTGGATAACATGTTACATCTTAATTTATCTAGTGTCATTCAGTTATTATCCATTTGATCGATGTTCACAAAAGGACTGTCGTTGGTGACTGACTACCATATACATAGTCGTTTGTCAGTCAGTTGTGTGTAAAGCACACCAACATTTTATTAGGTGTAAGGGAGCGTACCAATATCTATCCATACTTTAAGGTGCATAAGGCTAGTTAAACGGTTGGTTAACACTGATTGGTCAGTTCTAGGTTCATATATTTAGCCATTCATTGCTAAGTGTATGTGTTAGCATTCAACATGAATTCTCAGACACACTGGGGATGGAATCATGAAAAATAAGGTGATTTTCACCCTCTACTCCTAATAGTATTTCCTGTTAACTGTTTAGGACAAAGCAGGCTATCAGGCAATAATTTTATTTGGCACCTATAAATTAAAGCATTGTAAAGACCTAGATATGGTTGGCAAGGCCTGGCGAATTTGACAACGACTGAAATTTGATACATGTTGGAAATATGCAAGGTTCTATAATTAGAAACTGATTTTAACCTACACGCAATTTTAATTAAATATAGGCTTATTACGTACAGCAACACAAAATAATAGCTATACGTGATAAGTGAACCGAACTGTCAGAACAATCGGAACTAACAAAGACAAATCTCTGGCTCTATCGATGAGTAGTTCTATCTTGAAGCAACAGATTACTAGTATCGATTTCAGAGAACAAACCTTCGGGAGATCACTAAACTTAGCTTTTACTTACATCAGCTGCAAAAGTGTGAAAATGAGGTCTTGGAGCATTATACTTGAACTGATTGTATAGTTCTTGTTCCCATTCCAATCCCTTCGTCTAAAACGTAATGTAGACAATATTATCAAACATAAATCAAAGCCTCCTTACATGACGATTATGAAATAAAATGCTCCTAATGACTTACCACAAGACTGTACATTCGAAGGAAGTAAGATCGTTTCCCGTTGTCTTTCACAAAACAGATCACTCCCGTGACTAGCTTTTTCCATCTGTTTCGAGATTCAGGTGGTGCAGTGTACAGCTGGGCTACCGATGTTGCTAGAGTCTGTTGAAAAATAGATCACACTTCATTGCAAAGTCACAAACATTCGTTCCACAAAGTCCATTATGTTGAACGATGCAATACAACGGATACAGCTTGCTTCAAGTGAAATCGGTTCAACATACCGTGCAACGTCGACCCAACATACCGAAAATTTCTTCATTCTCAGATTGCTTAAGACATGACGATGGCTTGTTAGCGCTCTCAGGCCTCGTTCCTGACATGATCTCCAAGATGTCTGTATTCTTCCTAGTTAGAAGCTTCTTGCTGAAGCGGAACCTCCGACCAAAAACAGGCCTGGTTCCAGAATACGATCATTTCCGGCAACTTACACGCTGTACGAAGACGAGGCACTCTCATTCCCAGTTCTTCCCTAACTCAATTTCTAGCGGAGCTCCCCAAACACCCCACACCAAAATAGGAAAGCAGAGGAAACCCATGAATTGATTTTCTCGTGGTTATCATGGCTAGCGGTATTGCTCGTGAGCACGTACACAGGACGACGTCAACGGAGTCGCGCAAAATGGCGGCCATTCTCCAGTAATAGAATAACAGACATACAGCTTTGGTTTATACACTCGTTGCGATGCATCAAAACTCACTCGTTCGAGGCTCTCACTCGCAACTCGTGAAAAAAGATCATTTGAGCGCCCTTTCCATGAAATAATCTCTAAAATTTTGTATTACACCTAAGCCGAAATTACAGAATATTCCTTTTTCGGGACTGTGATGGTTGGATTCCTTGATATGTTTTGTTGCTAACACCACCACCACTGAAAATATGAATTTGTTCATGTAAAAATCACCAAAATAGCCTCATCATATAACGCGGACGACTGACAGGTATCGAAGAGATCAGTTTTTACACTGTTTATATTTATTTTACTTACGAGGTTTTTAAGTGCATCTAGTTCTTCACGCTGTGATAGTGTCAGTTTGAGTACGTCTTAGGGTAGAAATGGGATTCTTTGCAATTATCAGAACTTCTAACGGGGACAGGTGCTGTTTCTCAAACCAACGGAACATATCAATACTGTATTCGCCAAAATTTGGAGACAATATACAACAGGACAGAGTTAGATTTTGTTTAATCTTACTGTTGACAATAACTTTACAAATGTTCTTTTACTCTATTACAATACCACTTTTATAACGAGAAGTGTAATCTAAATCCTAAGCTCTCTCTACTTTATCTTCCTAACAAGCTTAAGGAAGGAAAGGGAGAGAGACTGGGATCAAGACTCCCGTTAACGCCGAGAGGCTGGAGTGGACCAACATTTACTTTTCCCTGACGTCACAAGTTTTTCCACGATGATTTAGTACCCAGTAAGGGTAGCCTGGCACCGTTACGCGGAGGAAAGATGTTGATATGAACAAGCAGAGCAAGCGTACACAGAAATAAACGAGACTATTTCTTCCTAAACTGTTTAAACAGAGGATGTCTGTTTTTGGATTGCTTTGCGCCGCTCTTGTACTCGAGGTACATCATGTCATCCGCTCCAGACATGGACGCCATGGAACCTTGTCGGCGAGACACGAGTGAATTCTGAAACCACCACAGAATGTTAATTAGCTAAACAATCAAACTATTTCAGTTGTAAGTTTGTGAAAATTTAAAGAGCCCGTTATTGCTGAACGAGGTTGGAGGCTCTTCATGGGAGTCCTGAAATCCCAAGTATCAGTAAAATTTTCGGCGATTTCTCCTCTGGCAGTTAGCATGTCAGCTCATTTCTGAGCTATCAGTCAATTTGGTAGATTTCAGATCCCAGCTGTCAGTTAACCCCCTCCACGATTAAACCCCATTCAAGGCCTCCTGGTTGTGGTTGTCCTTAATTAACAATTGGTTCATGCTTTAGCGTGCACTATCGAGTTATGGAGCACGCGGGAAGTTTGGAGAGCACGAAAG
>OMLO01003333.1_pt1 | contig 13263 bp, 13 predicted proteins | sample 1674811 | NCBI WGS metagenome assembly OMLO01 (sample SAMN06265003, study PRJEB25207) | coral metagenome | isolation source: Coral host | place: Mexico:La Bocana,Puerto Morelos, Mexico | collected 2008-11-13
AAGCAACAAATTGGCGAATCAGAAAGAATCAAGATTATTCACTTAATTAGAAGAGCCTCGATATAGTGTTCATTACAATGGATAAGAGGCTCTTTTGGGAGTTAATGAAAATGGAAATTAGATCTGCGACTATTTCCTTTTCCAAAAGTAAAGCAAAATGTATCAGTAACTGAGAACAGGAATTAAGACGTAGAACAGACCAACTTGATGTTATTATCTGCGATAATTTTTCTTTTCCTTACATCGATGGAGTATTACAGGAGTACAACGGATTGAAAATGGAGCTTAAGTCGATTTATGAAGAAAAACGAAAACAGGCAAAGTTTAGGGCAAAATGCCGTTGGATACAAAAGGGTGAACACCCAACAAAGTATTTCTTCAACCTTGAAAAAAGTAATTACAATAAAAAAAAACTATCAATGAACTTCGATTACAAGATGACTCTATTACGCGCAATAATTAGGTTAATGAAAGAACCAAGGACGGACAACTTCTGAATGACATTTTTCATTGGAAGAACAACTTTTTATGCCCTGAGCGCGATTTGAACGCACGTCCCCCTGATTACCGGTCGGGTGTGATCACCACTACACTATCAGAGCAACCCTGCTGTCTACACATCCAATCTAGATAGTGAATGGGAATTTTACGTGGTTCTCCCGATCAGTTTCTCTCCAACTAGATGACACTGGAACGACAGGAACGACGATTCACACACAGACAAGAGAGAAGGGGACAATTTAATTACAAGTTAAGTAGTCTCTCGAGCCAACAGCGCATCTCTGCATCTCTATATCATTTTTTTGATAAGGTCTTCGGAACGCTTCAAACGATAAACATCTTGCAAGCGACTTGCCGACGCATGGCTATAAAACACAAACTTTTCCTTGAAGAAAAAACTAATTTAACGAGAGCAGCGTGCCATAGAAACTTTGATAAACAATCCTTTGGTTGAAAGAAGAACATTTTACCGTTTGAATGAACGATTTGTGTCAAATAAAACCGGAGATATCATTTTTTTCAACAAGGATCTTCAGACAATGAACACTTCGCAAGCGACTTGCTGGCACATGCCGAAACACAGAAATTTTCCTTGAAGAAAAAGAACTAAACATGAGCGGCACATCATAGAAACTTTGATAAACAATTTTTTTGTCAAGAAAAGAGTATTTTGCCATTTGAATGCATGATCTGTGTCAAATATATCCGGAGATATCATTTTTTCGACTTGGATCTTCAGAACGCTAATTCAAACAATAAACATTTCGCAAATGACTTGCCGACACGTGCCGAAATACAGATACATAAAGTTCACGTGTTAAAATAGAGAGTTCAAGTGCCTGTTTCAATTTTCTTTCTTCCCAAGTTTTAGTAAACGAAAGTTTGCCAGAGTGAATTTGCGAAGTGATCAAATACTCGAAATGTGATCATCATCATCATCATCATATTTTGTTTACCCTCGGATTTTTAGAGTAGCTTTAACAGCTAATGTCTCTGAGCATTTCAACAACACAACAGCACAATGGACAAAGACCAGACCACAACACCAGGAACTCCGTGCCCTACTCTTTGCTTAGGAGTGTGTGGGTTCTCTAACGTCCCCTGCCGACCATAACAGTGACGATGCAGGAGACGGGCCTACGGTTTTTCGTCCTTATCCAAGAAGACTAGAATATCTAACCATTTGCAGATGTCATTGCAAAGGCAGCATATTCTCCTCAGTTATTTTAAGACCCTGAGTGTTGGTCCGGTCTGTGGCTCGAACCCGAGACCTCACGCACGGTAGTCCGATGCTCTACCAACTGAGCTAACCGGCCGGCGGTTTAGCACAAATGATAGCTTTCATTGATCAGCATGATGTTTTAACAATATGCAAATTTCACTTTGAAGCATTTTCATTCCCAAGAAATCCGTTCTTTGTTTGACTAACAATGCTTCACATAAAGAAACTTATGGGAATGCATAACAAAGAGACATATACGCGTGTATATACGCGTATATGTGTGCGTATATACTTGTATATGTGCGTGTATTGGCATACGCGTATTGCTGGTTTTCACCTATCATGTGATCAAACCTAAAAATCGTAACCATTTGATAAATAAAGTCACGAATAAGGGATATGATAGATGATAAATATATAAATAACTTCGCAAAGAATTAGGTCTCTGCTGTTTCTCATTCGCGAGTTGTTCGGAGGAGTGTTTTACCCAAATTTATAGAGCTTTGTATGGAGACCCCATGTTTGTGCTCCTCGGAGAGACACAAATATGGCCACCGTAAAGTAGCAGAAACATCTGTCGTTGAGTTGTGATATTGAAACGCAACATTATTACTCTAGAGTTACGACACGTTGAAATAATTATTTCTTCTAGTGCAAGAATTGTTCAGTTAGCAAAAACCAAAGCGATTACTCTTTTTTTTTGACCCACGCGACAGCCGTCATTTAGGCCCGTAACTGTGGCGATAATGTTGTGCTTGCTTTAGACAGCAGAGAGCTTTAGGCACATCAATTTAGGGCTTAGACGTGCAATGGACTAGGCATTTGTAGCTGCTGTAGACATTTTTTGGGCCTGAACTTTGATGTAGTTAAAGACTTAGAAAAAAATCTGTTGTATTGTGGAAGCGCTAGTTTCCCGCTCAATGAAATTGAATTCCATCCAGAGCTTTATTATTTCTAAGCAAAACATGGCTACGAACGGAGTCAAGAACATCAGGCCAAGCGCTGATCCGACCGTAAGTAACATTTCCTTGTTCAGTTTATCAATTTTAGGCGTTCGCCGTCTAGCTTAACTATCAGAACTGTCTGTGATTCGCCAGCAAGCAATTTCCGGTCGATAATTGTTGCCATTAATTTTCGTCCAGGCTTTTAAGTAGAAAAGCACACTGGCTATGTGCACGCATGATTCTGCTAGCCCAGCCTTACAACCTCGACAAGTGAGCAGGCAAAATTGTTCCTTCTGTTTCTGTGATAATTCGAAGAGTCATTCATGTGCTGTGAATGTCTAACCTTCACTTAAACCACAAACTTGTCTGTGATTATGTGGCCTTGAACGCTAGTAATGAATCCAGACACCATCTGATTATAAGCTTCAACGCTTCTGAAAGCCTTAAACTGCTGCCGTGCAAAGAGCTTGTCTCCAAAGCAAAGCAAAATAGCAGACCTGTGGATTCCACTGGAGGCAAGCACTCTGCTTCAAAATGTTTTCCTTCAATAAGCATGGGATCAATTCCGGTTACTGAAATTTTCTCCAAATAACACTGCTTTACAAGTGGTTTGAGCTTCTTAGCGTAGTTGGATAATGGAAAACTAATTAAATCAGGCTCTTTTTCTGACTTTTGTTCACATTCCGAGGCATCCATGTCGAAAACAAGGCTTGAATTGTAGTTCTGTGTTGTGTTTGCATTCATTACGCATTTGAAAGTAGTACACTAATATGGCCGACCGGAAATAGTGTGACGTCACATGAAAACAATCTGTTGTATAGTCGTTCCATGTCGCCAGGATTTGAGGACAATGTTTGTTGCCCCATCTGAAATTCCCTGATTTTGGATGAATGTCCTGACAGCTTGCATGCCATGAGATGTAGCCTGGACCAGAGAGGATGAACATGAACTGGATTCACAGGATCTGAATCACATTCCTTCTGAGGGGTAGTATATATGGATGGTCAACTAACAGTTGCATTAGCTTGGGAAGCCATGGTTGGGTTGACCAGTTGGGAATTATTAGGACTCCTTTTCCTTTCTCCTCGTCTATCTACTTTAGGCACTTCAGAATCAAACTAAAGGGAGGAAATGCATAAAATCTTAGGTTATGCCAAGACAGAAAATGCATCAACATATGAAGCCCCTGGATATAGGGTATCTGGGCATTCAGTCTGGAAGCAAACAGGTCTATCTCAAAGGGTCCCCAATGCAGTTCAATAGTTGAAAATATATCACTGCCCAACATCAATTCAGTGTTTTCGTTAAAATGTCGTGAAGCTGTATCAGCCTCAGTATTTTCTTTCCCAAGTAGGTGGGCAGCACTTAGCCACAACTCCTGGGCAATACACTATTCCCAGATTTGTGTGCAAGTGTATCACATGATTCTGATACCATAGATTTCAGGTTTAAAATCATCCTGAACTTGCCGTCCTTTTTAGGACTCGGAAATACTGTGAAGGTATATTCCCCTTTATCATGTTGACATTCCACTATGACTCCTCTATCCAATAGTTTCATGATTTCTGCTTCCATAACAGGCATTTCCCATTCAGTAAGTATAGTTTCATGAATAGTGTGAGGTTGACGTGGAATGTCACTAAATTCAATCATGTAGTGGTTGATCGCATCAAGTATATGGCAGTCAGAGGTTATTTTTTCCCATTCATGGGAAAATAGCTTTAATCTACATGTACTTGCAACTTTAGCATTATTTTCTGATAACAATAAGCTTACCTCCTTAGAGGATTTTTGGTTAGTCATTGAGACTGTTTCTGTTGGCTGTTTTTGTCGATTCCCTTGTTTCTCCAGTGGCTGCCTTTGTTTTTATTTTGGCTGGGGCCTGTTCTTGAGTATAAAAAAGGGCGCATATTCTTAGATCCGTTGAAGCGATTGGAGTGGCTTTTATAGCCGAAGCAAGTCCACTTAGATTGACTATGGGTGACCTTTCGGCCTACTTGATTAACTTCAGTAAGATCCTTCGCTTGCTTCGGTAGCTTGTCTCCAAAGAGCCAAGAAGTAGACTGAATGGAGCTGGAGCACAAGTGTTTGTAGTCCCGGTGTAAATCCAGTTTAATAAGTTCTTTTCATCTTATATTCAACTCGTTGTTGGCATCCGTGGGTAACACAATACTGTCGCACAGGAGTTGAATTACACTATTCCCAACGGGAATACCATCAAGACGCAAGATCATTTTGTCCTTAGCACGAACGGCACCTGATAGGCCTTTCATGAGAGATGTCTGCACTTTTTGCATGAGAATATCCTGAGACCTGATATCTGAGCTCAGGTTGTCCCACACCAGTTGGTTAACTTTCACCTTTGTCAAGGCCTCGCAGTTGCTGCGACGCGCCATTTTGTTGAGGCGTTCTTGGAGTCTATCGTCTTGCATTCCCTTCGCTAAGAGATCTATGATGACCTGGGCAAACTCATCATCTATTGCCTCCCCGACCTCTTCAATCTTGAGGTCTTGTTTAAGGCTTTCAAGTGCATTAGCTTTAGATACCTCATTAGAGGAGTTTTCATTATGTTGGAGACCTTCCTTGATGAGCGACTCCATTGTTGTTTGGTTTTCCCACCCTTTTGGCGGCTCAACAGTTAAGTCTTCGCCATCACTTTGGCTTCTGAATTGTCATCTTCTTGTATTAAATTTTCTTCCCAGATGACAAAACCTTCTGAACCATAGAGCTCATAGAATTGGCCATTGAGGTAAAGCCATTTTCAATAGCTTTCTGGAGGTTAGCGAGCTGCTCATTAGAGCATGTGCTCGGTGAAGGCTCAGGGCTGTTAGAGCGTGTAGCATTGGTTTCTGCCGTGTTATCTCCCTCTTGAATCACGATCTCTGGTTCCAAAGGAATTTGTGAAGATGTTCTTCGTGTAGGTTTTGACATTATGTGGAAATTGACAAAGATTATCCTCGAAAACAAGAGGTGGTTAACAAACATGTCCGCTTTGCTGAAAAGGTGGCAACGCAATGATCCATGCATGTGCAATGTTATCTCATGTGATCCTTTATTGCGTGGCAAGGTAGAATTTACCACTTCTTGGCATAACACCACATCCTGTTCATTTGACCAAAACATCACGAGAGATGAAAAATGAAAGGATAGATTCAAAATTTTGACTTAAATTAAATGAGGTTCAGTGTTTGTTAAATATTGCTTAATGCTTTCCCAAATGTACATACATGTATAAAATATGTTGAAGGTTTGGCTGTGGATGACATTCTTTGTATACATGTCTATCAGCAACAATAACTGCTACATGTAATCAGCATACGTGTGATCAAGCATAGTATTTCTGCTATTTTTTTCCATCTGTAACGTCCATAATAAATGAGTCTCTCACAAGTAATACCTTTCCAATGCAATTGAAAACAGCTGAAGTGATCCCTGTGTTAAATGGAGGTGATCATGAAAAGCCAAATAACTACCACCCGATTTTATTATTGCAAGCGTATCGCTCTAAATTAAGTCACGCCTTATCTGGAGGAGAATGGCCAACTCTCTGTCCATCAAATTGGTAATAAAAAATGGCATTCCACCGAGACATCACTAATCTACACTTCTCATCGTATCTTAACTGCAATTGACCGAAAGAAAACATCAGCTGTTGTTCTTCTTGGTATGAGCAAGGATTTCGATAGTGTCAACTATGATATACTGCAGGTAAACAAACTAAGAGACATTGGCTTGTGGTTCAGGAGTTGTTTGTCCAACAGGTACCAAGCTGTGCATATAAATACTGCTCTTTTTGAGCCCTTGCTGATGAGACATGGTGTTCCCCAAGGAAGCGTACTTGGGTCGCTACTTGTTACAGTTTACGCCAATGACTTACCATCCTATCCTATCCTATATCTCTTTATGCCATAAGGCACAGAAGGCCTTGACATTCTCTTTCCAACCACTGGTTTGCTGCGAGGGTTTTGACACTCGCCCATGACTGCCACCCAGCTGTTTTCCTTTCATCTTCAACCATTCTCCTCCATGTTGTTTTGGGTCGACCCGGCCTTCTTTTCCCTTCTGACCTCCATTTCAGAGCTGTGACGCAATGTTCCTCTTTGTCTTTCCTCATTATATATCCAATCCAGTATACCATCTTCTATGTTTGATTTCATCGCTTGTTCTGTTCACTCCTGTGTTCCCCTGATTGACTTACCATCAATCCTGCAATACTGTTCCACGGACTGTTATGTTGATGACACTAAACTGTTCATGTCATTTCAGGTCCAGGAATGTGAGTCTATTATATTATTATATTATTATAGCTGCGATGAACGACAATCTTATTAAGCTACGAAACTGGTGTTTTGATAATAGGCTACTCCTGAATCCTGACAAGACTAAACTGATTGTATATGGAAACCAAAAAATGATATTGAAACTTCAGGATTTTTGTCTTCCCCTTTTGGGTAAGGAACTCCTTCCCATTGACTCTGTTAAGGACCTGGGTGTAGTGTTTGATAGTAAACTTTCATTCAATGACCATGCAATTAAAACAGTATCATCTCGTCTGTCTGCCTTAGGGCAAATCAGTCAAGTTAAACATGTATTAATTCAAGAAAGACATACTTATTACAATAATTAATTCTCTAGTGTTTAATAATTAGTTGTATTATTGCTCATCTGTTTGGTCGAACACTCCTGCTAGCAATATATGCAAACTAAAAGGAGTACAGAACTTGGCTGCCCACATAGTTTCCGGGACAAGGAAGTACGTTCATATAACTCCAGCCCTGAAAAACCTTAGATGGATCTCAGTTGAGCTCCATCTGTACCTAAGAAACGCTATCTTAGCCTTTAAATCTATGACAGGTCGAGTACCTAACTATCTTTGATCTAATCTTAACTCCAGAGGGAACATGAGTGGTCGGGAGACTAGATCTTCTATGCTGCTTGAAATACTGCTTTTTAAGACCAAGTTGGGACAAAGATCTTTTCATTACAGAACTGTAACTTTGTGGAATGCACTGAAACCCCATTTTGAATTAAGTGAATTGCTTATTATTTTTAAATGCAAAATTAAAGCTTATCTTTTAAATCAGTTTTTAATGTCATAAACTCTGCATTGATTAAATTTTAGCAATTACTTTTTATAGACAATTTTTATTAGTTTCAAGATCTTTTATTCTATCATTGTAAATAGTTGTTTTCTTTGAATGTCTCTGAAAAGCCACTGTGGGGAGGTGACAATAAAATTTTGTATTGTACATTGTAATGTATGTCTGCAGTCAAAAGTGGCTGCAAACTACGTACATAATTTCAAGTCACTGTTAGTACTGATAGGTTTTGATGAACACAAGAAAGGTATAGTACTCATGCTTTGTACACAATGCCAAACTATGGAAACAAACGTTCTCTATTCATCATGGCATCACTGGGACAGCAGTGCAACATGCACCCTGCTTGGAAATTTACTTTTGTAGCCGTCACATCGTAAATCTTAAGGGCTAAAAAGATGCAGAAATCTTGTCCCACATACAAACTTGCCTTCAGTCTATTACAGTCACAACCTGTTGTCTTGTCTTCTCCATTCATCAAAGAACTTGTGAAACTGATCATGAAATCCTGAGGCTACATGTAGTTAAGGCAACCTTGTTTCCAAAAACAAGGTTGTGCTATACCTTCAATAATAAGTGTGCGGTGTTTTAAAGAAACTCAACTCATGGCACTGACTCTATTAAGTTCACAGCTGATTGTTGAAAACATACAACATAAAAGTAACCAAGACACTTTTAAAACATAGGCATGCAAGGCGTGCATGAGTTATTTTTTTTTGTGAATTAAAGATCCTGGAAGTAGCGGTACTGTGATTAGAATAATCCAACAAGTTTGGTTACAACATACAGCAAAAAAAGATTTGCAATACCAAGCCTAGTTTTATCAAGGGTTGATTTTGTCAATTTGATCAGTAGCTTTGTTTATAAGAACATCAATCGAGCTGTTCCCAGCAACACAACTACATTATAGAGCTAATAGTACCTAATGGTGAAAGCAGATGCGTGGGTAATTTTTATGGAATCATTTTATGAAAAGAACTAATTTAATAGAATAGCATAGTCTTACTCTGTTGCCAGCATTGATCAGATTGATTATAGTTTATTTGGTTTCCAAGAAACCATTTCAAATCAATGCAGATTTTAAAAGCCATCTAGACAAGAACAACAGTTCACAACAACAACTTTAGTTGTACGTGACATTTGTAAGTTAGAAAAAGCTTTAATGGTTTGAAATCTCAAAAAAACAACAATAATAATAATAATAATTTAATTCTTATAGAGTGCGCAATTTATGTGGATATGTGCTTGTTCGCTTTACATCAAGTAATATAAAAAGAGATCACATTAAGTCTTACATAAGTTAAGTTCCTGATTCCTAATATCCTAGCCTCAAAATTACATCCAGTTAAATATTTACATTAGATTGCTACTTAGATGATATTTACATTGAATTGCTACTAAATAATATGACACCAACAAAAACAACAACTTTAGTCGCTCTTGTACTAACAAGAAGACACTTTTGAAGTTCGAACTACTAGACTTGTGAAAGAAAGTATAGATTTTAGAAGACACCAAAAAATCTGCAGAGTTTGTGAAGTTTTCTTGTCGCACAACAGAAAGGTACTCATTAGTATGTTAATTAATCTTTGCTGTACTTTTACAGAGACACCACAGATAAGCATATCCTCAGTACAATCAAGTTACAATGAGGGATCAGTGGTGAGTATCATCTGTACAGCATCAGGGACACCTGACCCAGATGTACAATGGATCAGAAATGGAATAAAGATAACTGAAGGGAAGAAGGAATCGTCTTTGTCATTCAATGGTATAAACAGAACAGATGATGGACAGTATACTTGCAAAGCCACCAACTCAGCAGGAAATGATGAAAAACATGTGACACTCGTGGTTAAATGTAAGTTACAATACTTTTTTAGTATGGAGGGCACTATTGGGTTGGTATAGAGGGCTGGTATCCCTGATAAGGGTTATAAATTATGGCATTAACTTGAATGGCAAAGTTATTTTTAAGTTCTAGATATAAAGGAGGAGCGTGGCAAAAATCCGCTCCTTTGCTCCATCGTTCCTTCTCTCATTTTTTTTTTGTCGTTTCATAAGGTTTTTTTTGTGAATTAGCTGACCTGCAAATTTATAAGGCTTTTGTGATTACTTGCGAACTGATGACGTACAGGGGGTTGAAGTTGTTGAGGTGTCCTTCACATTTCTGACGCAACTGCTTTTAACCTCAACAGATATTAAAATATCTGACCGAAGAAATAATATCTATTCAGAAGATCTTCGCACGAACTTCTCTATAAAGTCTAAATACGAATAACGGAAGCTAAAAGGGTAGTTCTCGAAGATTTCCGGTGTGGCATTACTCAACACTTACTCCACACGTAACACGCTTGGTCCCAGTTTTTCAACCCTCTCGAAAGGGACCTTCTCCTTGAAATAGATTAATCTTCTGGCGCCTGAGCAAACTAAGGACATGATATTTCTGGGTAACGCTTTGGCCCAAAGCTATCAAGTCTACTCATTTATCGAATCAAATAGGTGTTTAAAATTTTCGACTACCTGTCTGTCAAGATAGGGCAAGATATGCTCCAAACTTCGATTTATACACTGATATACTGTTATCTACGGCCGGAAATCCCGTACGTACACGTATACAATATCTTACATCTCCCAGCGCTAGATTTTTGTTTAGTTTGAGTTACAAGTAAGAGTCACTTTTATCGGGTCTGTTAGTGTTTATATTTTAGAAAATTTGTTGTTGATAGTAAGATGTCTCAAAGCTTACGTGGTATCTTGAGGTCTCGTCAAAATAGTACTTATAGTAGTTAATAGTAATAGTAGTTATTTGACGATTTGTGCAGTTATTCATGTTTCTTATTAAATGTTAAGATTCACGATTGGTTGTTGTTACTAGACACGCCTGAAGGTACAACACTAAGCACAAGTGCAGCTGATAATACCGTTACACAAGGAGCATCAGTAGCATTTACTTGTGACGTCACGGCAGCTAAGCCACAAGTGTCACGGTACAGGTTCTATTTGAATGACACAACTAAAGTCAAAGACAGTAATGACAATCAATACACCATTAACAATGTACAGCGGTCTCAACACTATGGCAAGTACAAATGCATACCTCGTAATGACGTTGGAGATGGAGCAGAGGCTGCTGTGATACTTAACGTAAATGGTGAGTTGTATCATCGGTTGATGTGCGGTTGCTGTGGAATTAGCTTCATTAAGTACTACGCCAGATTTATGAGCATTTCGTAATTATAATTGTGAATTCATTTGTAATCCAAGTTGTGAACGTTCATGAGTCAACGTGAAGGTAATTAAGACCTCGTGTGTGTTGTACAGATCTTTGTATTTTATTTAGCTGTACCAACTGGAGTCGGGATACAAAAACAATAGGTTTGTTTTTTAACGTCTAAGCTTGCCTAAGGCGAAGAAACTTGCAGAGAAAGCGAATTAAGCTTCATTTTGCTCTTCTGTTTAGTTCCAGTCCAGTTTACCACCTTGCCGCAAAACCAAACAGTAAATGAAGGAAATCCTATTGTTTTGAGCTGTGAAGCCTCAGGGTTTCCAGAAGCTTCTTTCGCTTGGACAAAAGATGGACACGTTTTGTCTCAGGCAACGCAAATGAACATTCGAACGAGTCACAGAAGTAATTCTGGGATGTTTGTGTGTACAGCAAGGAATGGAGTTGGACAAGATAAGACCGCAAAATCTTTTGTTACTGTTCAATGTAAGGATTTGTATCCGGTCATATCATAGAGTTACATTAACTATCAATCAATAACTATCAATATATAGCAGTTTATAAGTTTGCTTAAGATATTGATGCCTTTTAATTTATGTTACAATAGTAATACAATGCAACAGCCAACGTCAAATGCGTGAAGTGCTTTAAATTTATAACAATACCGACCATCCTTTTAACTTTCTTTTAAGAAGGACTTGCTTAAGTTAAAAATGCGGTATATTTTATTAACGAAAGTATTTTTGAAGTCAGGGAAAGTAAGCGATGTAACCCACAAGTAATAAATTCCGCTGAAACGACTCGTTGATTTTTTAGATTCCATGAGTTTACTGTAGTGAGAGAGAAGAGAGGGGTGAAGGAGATTCATTCTACACGGTTTATTACCCTGGACAACTCTAACTGCTCTAGTTTGCTCTCTGACATGCATGTTATTTCCTCATCATGCGCTTATGCTTACGCACTTGCTCTAGCCTCGAATACCAGCCGCTGTTCGGAAAAAGAGCCCGCGCTATCAGACTCGAGAGAGCAGCGGAAATCGAGCCTGCATTTCCACTGGTTCGATAATCAAGTGTCTTGTCAGGGTGTAAGGACTTGGACACATCTCTAGATGCTCTCTTTATCGAAGTTGCCATTTCCCACCTTACAGTTTATGGTACAGTTTTCGCTTTGATATTTTTAGACCTTGCAGAGCATTCTCACGTGCATGTGGAGAAAGTTGCATGGCCTTCCTCAGAGCGAGTTACCTATAGCTTAGTGGTTAGAAATTGATATACCGAATTACATTCCACAATGGATACTTATCTTGGTAGAGGATTTTTTACTTGAAGTAAACACTAAAAACGTGATGCGGGACATAGCACGGATTCCCGAGCAAGCAAGAAAGTGCCACAATGCCCCTTCGCCTTGCGAATCACAGCACAGGATTTGTTGATCTTATCTGCTTACAGAGCTAGCCATATAATAATAGATCTTATTTAATTTTCAGTCCCCCCGACGATAAAAGAAGCTTCTACATCCGCTTCTAAGTCTTGGATTGGTCAGACAGTGACGTTGAAGTGTGTGTCAGATGGTGTTCCTACACCAACATTCACCTGGTACAAACCTGATGGAAGTCAAATAAATAACATCACAGCTACACAGTCCACAGTGAATGTGATGATGCACGTGGGCCAAGACTTTGGTGAATACAAGTGCAATGCTGACAATGGTCTCGCTGCTGATTTCGAGATCTTGAAAATAGAGCAAATAAGTAGGTTCTTTTTGTTGTAATAATTACGTTAAAATGGTATATTCTGGTCTGTGTTTTAATTTTTCGGAAGAGTTTATGATAGAAACACCAATGAAATACCAGCCGAACTTTTGTGCAAAAACGTGATATCTTTGCAAGTGAAAATTACTTGTTAGGGAGGTGAGTGGCCGAGTGGTTAAGAGCGCTGGAATTTAAATTTGGAAGTCCTTGGTTCAAGTCCTCCACCCTTTCACTATCTGGATTTGTTCTCGGTGGCTCCGAGTTCAACTCCTCTACCGCTTGTCTAAATTCTTAATAGTTTATGTTCTATTTGAAATATTTGTTATTTATTAAGTGTACGAAATTAGTAAAAAAGTGCTAACGACATTTGACACTCAAATAAGGTTATCATTATTATTGTTATTATAATTATTGTGTTGTTCGATGACCGAAACGAGACGAGATACACACTGGATTATAACAACAACAAACTTGTTTAATCCGCCATCTTAGAATACAACCACGAGGCGCTCACGTCATAA
>OMLO01003334.1_pt1 | contig 13260 bp, 5 predicted proteins | sample 1674811 | NCBI WGS metagenome assembly OMLO01 (sample SAMN06265003, study PRJEB25207) | coral metagenome | isolation source: Coral host | place: Mexico:La Bocana,Puerto Morelos, Mexico | collected 2008-11-13
CAGAGCCCCACTGAAAAGAAATCTAAACAAAAACGACGAAAACTGGAAGATGAACATTCACTGGTGGAAAATGTTGGCGAAGAAGGTGCGTGTGATGGAAGAATAATCTCAAAGGAAACAACGGAAGGAAATGGGGAGCTTGAATTGACTCCACAGAGCCCCACTGAAAAGAAATCTAAACAAAAACGACGAAAACTGGAAGATGAACATTCACTGGTGGAAAATGTTGGTCATGAGAGTGTGCGCAAGACAACAATAACCTCAAAAAAAAGGGTTAGCGAAAATGTGGAGCTTGAATGCGCGACGGAGGACCACGTTAATAACAAAAATAATATAAAGAGAGCATTGAAAAGAAAAACTAGTAAAGGAGACTTCCAGTGTCATCTGTTGAAGGAATCAGATAGTCAAGCATTAGTTGGCATTGAAACGCCCAAGAAAAAAGCGCGCGAAGAGGGTTCTTGTGAAGATCAGCGAAATGACAATAACAAGAAAACTCACGACGGAAAAACAGGAGAGGGAGCGAACAGCATCAGTGATGGACATAAAGAAGGAAACCAGAAAGAAATATTGAAAAATAATAAAAAGAAAAAGAGGGAAAAAAGGAAGAAAAGAAATGAGTTAAGTGGCACGGAAAGCTCACCGGAATCAACACCGACATCTTCTATCCTTGAAAAGGTTGAATCGTCGTCGCAAAGCAAAGATAAGCAGAATGAACGTATGAAACGTGAATTTGGCACCAGTGGTGTAAAGAAACTTCAGATATCAAACAGGAAGGCTAATGAAGAATCAAACTACGATTTGTTACAAACAGAACAAGAAAGTCAAGCTTGCCATGGCGAGGAAAAGCCCAGGAAAAAAGATCGTTATCGCGAAGAAAAGCATGGCGAAGATGACGAGAAATCGCACGAAAGGAAAACAAGTAATCAGATGGAGAACATGAACAGTATGAGCGATCAAGTTCAAAAAGAAATTTATGAACAGAAGAGTAAAAAGAAAAAGAAAGAAAAAAGGAGAAAGAGTGAGTTAAACAGCATGGAAAGTGCAGCTAAATTGCCTTCACCTCTGACCCTTAAAACGGTTACCAGTGATTCATTAGATGATAGTGGCTATAGCGAAAATGGACATAACAAGTCAAAACAGCATGAACAATGCAGGCCTGAGCAAGTTGAATCAGTGCAACAGCTTCGTATATCTAAGAAAAGGAAAGCATCGACAAACCACGAGAAGGAAACACTGTCTGGACAAGGTTTGTTCGTATATTGAATACTTTTAACTTGTGTAAACGGACCGTTTTCTCTGAACGAGCTATTTTCGACGGTGTTTGTTAGAGATAGATCATGTAGTATTCCTGATTGGCTGAGATTTGCAAAAAAAGGTTGAATTGCTTGATTTTATTATCCTCAAGATTCCGTAAACATACTATAACATTTGATTGAAATTTTTAGTAAGTCTCTGCTTTTTTCAGAGGTTTTCGCCTGAAGCTTGAAATATTTGGCTCTCTTTTTTTTAATTGTTTTAAAAATTGTTTTTTTGCTCGTGGTAAACAGAACTTCCGACCTCCAAGCCAGACAATGACTTCTCCCAACAGAAAACAAATTCCAAGAAGAAATCGAAGACATCATTGTCTCTGTTAGACCTGGCACTAGATGGTAAGTACAATGCACCTATGGAGACTGGGACGTAACTCAGATAACCAGTCTTTTCGTGGTGAGGACAATGCACCTACAGAGACTGGGGCCAACTTTACATTAGATATCATTGTCATGAGCGTATGGCCCATAAAATGACGTACCACAAACGTAAGGTAATTTTTAGAAAAACTCCAAATGTTGTCGCCACTTTTTCAAAAGAAACGGAAACCGGGAGGTCTGGGAATGTTAGTTGAAAGACAGATTTTTCAAAATAATCCAATAAACTTCGGAGTGAACTTAATCGCCTGAAGCTTGTGGGTCAACCATGTAGAGAGTAGGGAACTTGAGCAACGACGATGGCGACCCCTAGTCGAAAATGAAGTTATATTTTACCTGCGAAATTCACGACTGCTAGATCTGCATAGTAATCAAGTGACTCTAAAAATGTGTTCAGGTTTAAATATCCAAATACGCAACGATGGCGTTCAATTCCAATTTGAAATAGAAAAAATTAGCCGTCGTCGTCCACGTCTCGTAGACGTCGCAGAATTTGGTCATTTCACGTTCTTGTTTTGCAGAGGACGACAAAGAAATGTACAAAAACGCACGTGCACAGCTATTGTTTTGCTTATTAAACCTTTTGTTTTGAGACGTTTCCGTTGCTATCGTGGTCGTGGTTTGCTTAAGCTCCCTAATTCCTTAATATAAAGAGGTGGTCGACTTCGAAAAGCTGTTATCTTATCGTTATTGGAATCGTATATATTCCACAGATACAGCAGAGCAAGGAAATTCAAACAAAGCAGGTAATCGTAAAACAGTTCAGAGTGAAGGAAGACCTGCTCACCAAATGGCAAGACATTTTCGGCAAATGCCAAAGGGATTCCCGCATTCCGCAAAAATTCGGAGAACAGCGTCGCAATCGACCATAGTTGTCAGGCGCAAACCACGGACCAACCCAAAAGCGAATGTAGAAATGACGGCTAAAGATAAGGACCTGGTAATTAGCGGTATGAGTTTTGAACAACTTTTAGATGACGAGTCCTTCTGGACCACATGACTGTGCATCACGTGACACCTAACTCAAAGTTGCATTTTTTTGGAACAATGTAGGTCTGATGTTGTCTGTCCGTATTGTAGAACAGACGACTCAGTCTTGTTTTGTAACAAATTCACTCTGCGATTCGACACATAACTGTACCCTTACAATATTAATATGGGATTCCACTTGTTACAGTTAGGACACTCGAGCCCGAACACTGACTTTGGGTGTCTACAAAATGAAGCGTCTTTGTATAATGCCCAGGATAAGCATTTTTTAGTGTAAAAACACTACATCCTCTTCTTCATCTATCACGAAGAGTACAAAAAGATGTCAAGTGTTCACGGTTCGGGTGTCCTCTTTGTCAAACAAAGCTTGGCATTATCTCCATTTTAATCCTCGCATATAACTTAGCAGATTAACGAAACTACTTGTTGAACAAAATAGCACCTGTGTTTCCTCTCCAGTCGCATAATCACTTGTCCAAGAAAGTAAAGGACTTGTTATCTTCAATACCGCAGATTTAACCAAACTCGTATCACTTGCTTTTTCAAGAAACGTTTTCTTTGTAGTTCTAAACTTCTTTCGTTGATGTCTATATAATTACGAAATTATTTGCAAGGTTTCCCCATTTGCAAAGGTTTCTATCTGATTTCTAGCACTAACTTAAAGTTACTGTGCTTGACATAATTTCATCGTCACACTTCATGCATCAAGTCATTTGTATCAAATCATACTGACTTAGCTTGATCAGTGATCACGTTGTATTTTTGAAATAAAAAAAACTTGTCAGTTAACAATAAAGGCTGTACGTTTTTCTGACCCTATGTTTGATCAAGATAAATTTCTAAAGAGTTTTGACGAATTTGAATATAATTGGGAGATACTCATAAGACAGCTTAACCCGCATAGCTCCGCAAGGTAGCTAGAGTCGAGGCTCAAACGTGGAAATATCATTTAAAAGGGAAAAAGGGCCGGAGAATGCTATCTACATTTGAAGATTAGCCTCAGTTGAAAGCAAGTTCTAATCGAATACCGACAATACGAATATGATCATAGGCCCTTGGGACAAGTAGCTTTTGAAATTTTGCTTGCCCTGGGCAAGTCCTTACTCTTGGTTTGCATCTTTAATGATTTAGTTGGCAGATGACTTGCTCGATTTTTCTTACCCATCGAGCAAGTGAGAGTGAAACATTGCTTGCCCAGAAGGAAAATCTACTGGCCGGGACGGCAATTTTTTCGACTCCTGGACTACTCACTCGCTGTCTATTGTCACATTTTTTTAACAAAGTTACCTGGACTGGAATACGTAAACATATTTGAAAGGAACACAAACGAACAAGGTGAACAGAACGTGAAAGAGAAATTCGCTTAGCTGAAAGACACACTGTATTATTCTAAAACCCGTTTTTCATATTAAAGTCATCATTTATTCTTCATAAATAATCATAAGAATTATAATCCATTATAAGTTTTCTTCAAATGTACAAATTACATTATTCAGTGATACCAGTGTTCACAAAATACGTGAACTGCACGATATATGATATAAAATTACTACAAAATCAAAGTCAGCGACCCTTACTAACCGTAATATATCTGAGAAATAATCTTGAGTGAGAGAAAACTACGTCGGTCTCCCCCCGACCCCAATCCCGCGCGAGGCCCTGGTTTTCGTTAAGGAGTCTGGAGAGGACTGATACTTTAGGTTACCACAAAGACAGGATAGAGAAATTATAGGGATAGTCTAGCTCAAGGGAAACTTACAAATCATTCCCTGAAACATATTTCCAGTGGACTTTTCAACGATGACCCGCGTCAGACTGCATAACAATTGCAACTCAGAGTAGTTCCCTTCATTAACCATTCAACACCTTTTCAACTATATCAAAAGAAAGCATGGTTTGTGATTGTAGCCGATAAACGCGCGCGCTCCGGTTGGCTAATTCTAGGACATTATCCTCTCGTAATGACCACGGACCGGCAAAGACAAAGTAAAAAGCCATATAATAAACAATTTATTAACCTCGAACGTTCGGTCTTTACAGGAAAATCTCAGTCCTCGGCCTTGCGTGCAATAAGCCAAGGTCTCCGTTTGAAATATCTCCGTAAACGCGTCACTCTCGGTTAATACTATGTAGATATTAATGTCTAAAGTCTAGTTCTAATACTAATGACAGCGAAAATTTACGAAAGTATCGCTATTTGCACTTTTGTCATTCTCTATCTGATAACTTGTATTTAATAGAAATATTATTGAAAATCTGTGCCCTTTTCCAAGGTCGTGCTGTTGTTTTTTTTGGCCGATTCTTTAGCTAGTCCCCAAGTTTAAAAGTTGAAATGAGATATCCATTATCTGTTATCGGTCCGACATAAAAGCCGTATGAATTTAGTATTGTCTTCTTAAGTTGTGACCACTTGCACTCTGTGCAGATTTGCCAGACGCCAATCACGTTAACAAATTTTGTATAGTAAACCAAGTTTCAAAGATTCGTTTCAGTAACAGAAGACTGGAAGCATAAGTTGTAGGGTGTAAGTAGACTCAGTTTAGAAGTCAGCAAAACTCAGTGGGCGAATTCCAGTGAGAGAGTAAATGAGAAAGTTTAAAAAGCCTTAGTCCCCAGTATTTTAAGACCGCAACGCGAAGTCAAGTCTCTGAAGGCCACGCTGGGAATTTTATTATTTCTATGAGTATTATATAATAAATCAATATTATTTATATTATTCTGAGCTGCATAGTTGAACAGTATGCGATATAATGCAATACGGCCAGCTGATTCGATGACTTAATAATCGAATTTCATTAAAAAAAAAACATTTCGTTCTTGAAACGAACACTTATGCAACCAGTAGCCGTCCTTGGTGGACCATTTTGTGAACTAAATAACAACTCCACTACTGACGAGCTCACAAGGAACAAACAGCTCACTTGTTCTTATCCTGAAAGAGAAAATATACCACTTGCCTATAAACTGGATGGAAAATAACAAGACAGCAGTACATCATAAAGATGACCAGATGGCTATTTACAAAGCGTGGAGGATTTGAATCTGGGACCACCAAACACAAATCCATCTAGGAAGGAAGATAGGAACTCGGGACCTCCGGATCACAAATCCAGCGCCTTTAACCACTACACCACGCTCTAAGAGTATTTGAAGAAGATAGAAAGAAAAGCCTCAATTTCTACAGGAACTCACCATGAGCTGTCAGCGTTGTGCGTCTCATTTGCAGTGTCCGCCGACATCTGTGCGTGATTGTTTCGATAAAAATACGAGCGACCAACTCGGAGAAGCCCTGCACAGAAGAATCGACCCATTTCCTCCAGTTCCCTTGTTCCTACGTGATAACCCTTTCAATAACAAAAAAATACGGTGATATTCGACTGCATAAAAGAACAAGAAAATCGTAGTGCTCTCAGTACAATGCTTGTGTGGCCAGTGAAAGTGACAATTTCTACAGGCATTAGACATTGGGCTCTTCTGTTATGCCTCTTGCCTCTATATCAAAACGAGGCTACTCACAGAAGCAAACGCGCGAAAATGGGTTTCATGCCAAAGAAACTCGGGCTTCTGGGTTGTGGAACATTTTGAAAATCAATTATCCATTGTGGCGAACTACTGGTTCCTAAGTGTTTATTTCTAAAGTTTTAACACAGTTTCCTCCGCTTCAAAGTGAGTGCGTTTTTTGGGTACAAACCTTGTATGGTCCCTGATCACAGCCACTGTATGTACTCTCCATGGTATAGCTCCTAACCACGCCAATCTCTTTCCATACTACAACTCTGGCGGTGGATTCCTTGGAAGGCTCCACGATAAAACTACAGTTGCCCAGCGAGAATGCTGGCGAAATATTGTGAAGAACTCGCGGCAAAGTCTGTCGAGGAATGAGCGGGGAAATGAATACTGAATAGTACCAAAGTTTAACTACAATACATAAACACTGGTATTATATAAAGAGACGAAGTTTGCATTGCTAGTGCGTATTATGTGTGTAGAATCTTTTATCTAGTGTTACAGCTGCGTAGTTTGCGTAGCACCACGTTGTTAAAATAACGCGATAAAAACTACTGTGCACGATAGTTTTGTACGAAGAAAACAGTTTATCAATTGTAACACATCAGACTGATTGATATTTAATATCTCTATTCGCTGTCCACGTTCAAATCTAAATAAGCAGTGTCACAGCATCCTCATCTTGGCGTTGAGCTATCCTCTAAACCAGACTGGGCCCATCATATTGACAGTAAGGTTACTAAAGCAAACCAAACTCTTGGATTTCTGCGAAGAAATCTTGGCAACTGCCCTGAATCAATTAAAAAACTAGCTTTTAAAGCACTAGTCAGACCTCATGGATTGACAAGCATATAAAGTAAATAGAAGACGTCCAACGGCGAGCTCACGATTTGCGAAGAACTGTTGACAGCGAACACCTGCAACTGTTTCCAATTCACTTAACAATTTGGATTGGCTCTCCCTTCAACACAGAAGGAAATCTGCTCGCCTCACATTACTTCATAAGCTATTCATGGCGAATCAGCATTAGAAATCCCATGCTATATCAAAAGGCGTAATTGTCAACTTCGATCTTTTCACAACGACAAGTTCATAGAACTAACTCCGAACACAGAAAGCTATAGGAACTCATTTTATTGTAGCACTATCAGAGAATGGAACGTCTTACCTAACGATGTTTTAGATGTTAAAAAAGTCAATTATTCAAGGACGCTCTCAGATTAGAATGATGACATTTTAATTGGGTTCTAATTTTTAATCTTAATTAACTTTTCTTAGTAATCTTTTTAAATTATGTACATATTTTATTATATATTAAGGTCTTTTACAGCACCACCCCCCCCCCCCCCCTCGCTTTTCAATTTTTTTTTCTTTTTTTATTTAATGTCTTGCAGTAATGGGAGCATGCCTCCCTTTGCAAGACCCCCATAATGTAAATGTAAAAGCAGGTTATGAGATTGATGGCTCTCATCACCGCAGGATAAAAATGTTTTCCTCCAAAACGAATTACCCTCCAAACAGTTTGGGGATCTTCAAAACTCACACTTGATTTAAGACACGGTGTCACTTTCGTATGGTTTAAGAGGCACAGCCTTCAAGTTACCGAGTGTACAAGGGAGGCTTTTCGTTCTCTATGTCAAATATTAAGAGTACCATGTCGGTCCATAGCGTTTTCCCCTTACCCTATATCCGGGATCTTCATCTATATCACTCGGGTCCATACTGCTGGCGGAGTCCGAGCCGGACAGCTCAGCCACTCGTTCTCTCACTGAATCCACCAAGTCACCGCTGTCTGCTTCACCAGAGCTGCCCGAGCTCGCAGCAATGGTAGCAGCGGTGCTGCAGCCATACATGAACACGTTCTTCTTGCGTGAGTGTCCATGAAAGTCACAATAAACCTGCAAGTTAATTAACAACAACGAGAAGATTCCAGAGGACTGAATAGCTTCTTTGTTGAGGGTGACTAGTTTTATGCACCGTTTCAGCGAAATAACACGAACCGCTTAGTTCCCTAAAGTAGCTGTACATTACTAGCGACTGTTAACTCAAGGCATTTGTTTCCTCAAGCCAATTCACTCCACAAAAGCGTTAGGACATCGTTAGCAATATTGCATGTATTTTTGGCATCCTCTTTCGTCATCCCATTTACTCCTCACTGTCTACAACTAGCAATAAAGTGCTACCGATACTCAGTTTTATATCATGCCATAAAGCTATACAGCCAATCAGAATAAAAGTAAGGCGTTGTATATTCGACGCTCAAGGCACGTGTGTAAATCGAGAAACTACAAGTGACTCGCTGGATGTTCCACGTTAGACCACCGGAAAGCGTTGCATAACAAGTATATATGTTACGACTGTAAGTGTCACACCGCTTTCGGATTCACTATTATAGGAGAAATTCCCATCTGTTTACTCACCAAGGGTGTCTTTTCTATGGACTGTAGATACAACAGCAGTCCCTTGGCATGGTAAATAGTGGGATGAAGTAGCATGCTGGGATTGATCCAGCGCCTGTTTAAATCATCACCTGACAGAGAGCATCGGTGACTGAAATAAAAGGCAAAGAAACTTAATTATAAAATGCCTTCTATTACTTACTATAGGTAAGAAAGTCTTTAACACTGGGCTACAGTAAAACTCGCATGTAAGAACTAACATTTTTTTTTTAATTTTGGCAAAATGGGACTTGTTTATTGGTGTACTTATTGCAAGCTCAGGCTATAAAGTAGATTCTTAATTTCCATGAAGGAAATATACTTGTTGATTACCATAAAAAAAATAATAAACCTATGTTTGGTACTTAAATATACAGCATTTATTCACAACTGGAAGGCCTAATAAAACTGATTACAGGAATAGACGATTATTATGTAGTGACTGAGTGTTGCCTCTACAACAAGAGTTCATAGCATAACTGTAACCCCGTACCCACATTCAAGAACCTCCTTGATCTTGCTTCGCTAAACAGGCTCTAATAATTTTGGGTATTAAAATCGCAACTTTCTGCCAGCAGGGTCTTAAACCACAAGGTTCTCACTCGCACGTGTTTACTGTGTTTTTCTCTGGACTCGTCACACGACGTTGCTGTCTCACTATTTGGACAAGTCATGGTGGAAAATGGATTTGAACTGGGTGTAAAGGAACGACTATGTATTTGATATCTTACCAGCCATTAATAACGCCATCTATGTTAAGCATGGGCACTACTTTAAAGATAAAAGTCTCCCGCAGATGACGCGCTGTGTAGAAGTTACTCATCAGAAAATCTAACACTCCTGCAACAGAAAAACAAACGGTTATATTTGATAAATTGAGGCATTCTGAAGCCAAGTTTCAAGGCAAAATTCATATTAATTCTGGAGTCCTTAAAGATTCACACCCCGTAGCATAATATTAGACACTACTAGAACTGCACATTCATACACAGTTATAAGGGGGGGACCATTTGACTTTTGAATAGTGAACTTGACTTAAATACGTGTTCGAAATATAACTCATCCACCCCCCCCTTTTTATTCTCTCTCAAAGTCAAATAGTCCCTACCCAGTTAGTGATAGAAGTAACCAAAAAATCATGTCCATATCAATTTACACCCCACCCTACCACCCCTCAAAAATCAAATTGTCCCTAACAACGGTGATAGAAGTAACTATACAGTAGAAAAGGGTTTCACGTACAAAGTAAGAATAAGCACGATACCTTTCATTACCCAGCTTGCGTTGCTTTCACCAGGATGAACACGACTGGTGAGGAATATATATGGTCGGCTTTCTAAAACATGGAAAGAAAACGGCAGTCATGCGCTGAGGGAAAAAATCAAGCACAAAAATTAACATAAATTACTATTCACTTACTGAGTAACTCAATGGACTTGGCGTCTCTGCCACGCGGCTGCGCCGTGATGGTGATGACGTCACAAGGATTTCCCGCCAAACTGTTGCACAGGGTCATACGACGGTAAAAGATATCACGTGAATTTAGAGAGGACTCTAAGCGTAACAAGCGATTCTGAAAGAAAGGCATAAATTGGGTTATAAATCACAGTAGGCAACGAAACTAGTAAACTGATGCCGGCAAAATCTTACCTGGAGCATAGTAAACGTGTACGGATAGTGATAAGCGAAATAACATGTATCATTTGCGTGTGGAAATGTGACAGTGAATGTTGAGGTGTAATAGGTTTTGCCGCCCTGTCCGCCGGTCGCCTCACGGCTCCGGGTGAAGTAGTTTCTATAGTAACAAACATTGGCTCCCGCTCGGATCCAACCAGCTCGCCCTTCCTGAGCTTCTGTTGTAGAATACATAACAGGTTGCATACCTGGGTGAAAAAAAAAATAAAGTTATGTACTTACAAGAAGCAATCATGGGAAACGTGAATTAAGCAAGTAATCGTGACTATAATCATAGTGCTATTATAAGGATTTATAGGGTACAAACAAGGTGCTGTTGCTCCTAAACGAACATGGGGACCCTTCATTTTTATTTCAAAATTTAAGTTTCTTTAATATAAACAATCAATAGGTAAAGTTTGACAAAAATCTCAGTGCACGTTCTATTCAGTGGAATGACCTTAAGTGAATATCTTCTCCTTCTTTTTCAGAAAAGTGGTGGTTCTAGTCTGGCGAAAAGACCTTCGTATTTAGTATAGGCACCATCCTTAATAAGAATGGTCCCAGTTTCATTTTTAATACCAAACGTCTTGTATCATTTATTTACAACTAACCAAAATTGAATTGACTGTTGATCTTCTCACAATTAACAATGTTGAATTTGTATGGAATGTCAGGGTCCATATTACTAACCTGAAATCAATAAAAGATATCACTCAGAAAATTAAATTGAACTAAAATGTACTCCTTGTCCACAGTACTGCCCAGTCCTGAACCAGTATCCATGTATTCAAAAATTAGATTATTAGCTCCAGATTTCTACAAGGTAATAGTGATGAGGCCGAGCGAATAATCTAATTGTTTTAGTAGATAAACGGAAATTGCGCTTTTTAATTATTTTTGTACGTATTTTTAAACGTCACGCTTCAACAAAATCGCACGGACTGAATTGCCATTGGAAATTTGTACTTGTTTACGCGCGCGCACAGGTTTGTTCAAACATTTCATTAAGTTTTTGAAGTCAAAACACCGTTAATGATCTTCTTTTAGTCTTTCTAAGAATTTATTTATTCATTTCTATCCAAATGTTCCTTCAAAAATTCGAGAACACAGATACAAACGTCGCCACCTCGTAGACGACCGACAGCCACTGCACTCTAATTAATAGAGTGTTTCTGTCGAGAAACTATCGGCGGATAGTTGCACCGCGCTTGTTAACAAAACGACGACCGCTTCTTTGCATTCTCGAAGTGTCTGTGAAGAGGATTTAGATTAAGTTTTAAACGACTAACAGATTTATCCCTAAACAATTAGATTGTTCGCTCTCGATGTCTATGCGAAATAGATGACTCCGGCTGCGTCCTTGTCAGCTATCACGCGATAGAAATCTCGTGCTCATAATCTACTGGATAAAATTTGAAACACTTCAACTTACTTCAAAATAAAACCACTGGTGATGGTGCTTACAGTTGATGTCAGGATTCAGGACCAAATCATACTCATAATCACGCACCTGAGGAAACAAAGCGGGTACAAATATCTTACAAACCGTTTGAATACCAACACTACACAATGTTCAATGTCCACAGCTCTAACGCCCAAACTGTTATGAATTTGTTTCAGGGTAGCTCCGAGTTCGAATCCATGGACACCCTTAATAATATTATGTTTAATTTGAATGATTTGTTTCAGTTGTTTGCTCGGCCTTACTAGCCTTTGTGCTAAATAAAGGTTATCTGTTTGTTAATTGTAATTTTGCCCCGGTCTTCAATCGGAGCAGCACAAGCTCGTTTTTTCAAACAGCAGCTGTTAACAGAACCTAAAACAAAACGTTTTCTCTCCATTTACTTTTCATCTTTGTACATGTATTTTGCCTTTTCCTACGATCTTAGATCCTAGAACAGACCGCACTATTTACCTGAATGGCTTTGCGAAGATTGCCACTTTCAAAGCGTGATTCGAATTTCAGAGGTCTGGCTGTGTCTTCAGGAGAAGGTCGTTCGCCTTCCGACACACTGTAACACAAAAACAGACATTCATTTACCCTGAAAAACTGAATGAACATATGCAAATTCTACGAATAATACTAAAATTGCAGCCAGGATTCATCATATATAAAAATTGGGTTTGACACTAGCTTAAAACACGAAGAAACAAACGTTTTGTGAAAATAAAATACTGAAACGTTTCGACTGAGGAACTTAAGTCTTCATATTTCGATTCTTAACCGATAAAGACTGACAAACTTCGGTCGGAAATTTTAGTGGTTTACGAAACGTTTCAGTGTTTCAACGTTTTTTGAGCCAGTATCAAACCTATTTTATATGCATTTTAGCTGTTCATGAAAGTTGTACCTGGAGTTGCTAGGTTTACGGGAATGTCCTAACTTGAGCTGTTCTTTAGCCACGGCTAACAAACAACTGCCGTCCACTTCAGCTTCCTGCCTCAATAAACGATCCAAGTCAAAAACGACTTTGCTTATCACTCCCTGCGGATGAATCTGGCGTTCAATATCCCTGAAGATCATAGTTCTAAAAACGGACAAAAAGCTGAATTAGGTTCAAGACCCTTCAAGTTAGTATTAGATGTCAACATTTCAGGCAAGGAAAACAAAAAACAAAACAAAAACAAACTTGTCACAAAGTCTAAGAGGCACACTGAAAGAGAAACCGCTCATAAACCTAAAATTTACAAGGCGGACTGTTTAACTGTGTAACTTCAATCAAAGAAAACACACAACAACCCTGACTTGGGTGCCGCTCGCTTCAAGAAGAGGCTCAGACTTGCTGTTCTCCCTCCGCCTAGATAAAGTTTTTGTTCTATCAAGCCACCCTTCACTATACCTCTGTAATCCTGTTCTCTTCTGTCCCAATGGTTCAGGCTCTGCTGGTGGATAGTGACCATGAACAGCAGGTGAAGGTGACTTGATGATTGGCAGGACACTTTGTATTCGTCCATTGTTG
>OMLO01003335.1_pt1 | contig 13260 bp, 7 predicted proteins | sample 1674811 | NCBI WGS metagenome assembly OMLO01 (sample SAMN06265003, study PRJEB25207) | coral metagenome | isolation source: Coral host | place: Mexico:La Bocana,Puerto Morelos, Mexico | collected 2008-11-13
GAAACGTCAGCTTTATAACTCATTACGGTGGCCAATTTACATTTTCAACTTAGTTGATATAACGAAATTACCTTGTTCAGAAACAAGCTGAGAGAGGATAAATGGGAGGAGAATTGATCTCCCATAGAGACCATGCTCATTCCCAATGTAATCTCTCAAGTTTGTGTTACATCTTTCATTTTAAATGTTTTTCTGCATCACTCCCGATCTCAACTATCGTAAGGGTCTATAAATAGCCAGCCTTGTGACGCGAAATTAACTTACGCGGACTTCCCAGGAGTATCTACATTCATCAATTTGTTCCCCTACTAAAACTTCCATGCACACAACGCAAGAAGCTGCACGAGGACATTCACGAGGACTATACGAAAAATAATCCGCGAGAGGACTGGTCACCACATCATCTTGTTAGAGTATGTTTTGGTCGTGCAAATAAATACATGTAAGATCATACATTTGAACTGCGGAGAAAGATATAAAGACAAGATTGATCATCGCTGTTATGCAAACAACTTGCACACTTGTAAAATTGAAGCCTGAAAAGATTCAGACCTGAACGGGCTTCTAACCTATGACCTCGGTTTAATTTCACAACTGCTTTTAAGCAACTCAAAAGTTGCGTGTATAACTGCGATGATCAATCGTGTCTTCATATGTTTTGGTCGCACTACACACCGTCCAAATTTCCGGTTTTCGTGGAACACTACCTCAATTTTCACCCATCCTTCCCCTCATGCCACAAGTGGGGACTGGCACATCTTCCACTGATTTATTGTGACGCACTGAGCCCAGCTGCTGTTTGTTGAAATTGTTCCGGCTTAGATATTTCTTTTAACGTGTGTTATAGTAGTTTTTTTTTCGTCAAAGTCTATCGTAGCTTCTATCAAACAATTAGATTGTACATGATGAGTTCGAGATTTCTGACGAGTGATAGTTGACGAGAGCGAAGCCCTCATTAGTTATCTAGTAGGATAAATCAACTAGTCGTTTAAAAACTTTATCTAAATCCTCTTCGCAGACACTTTTTTGAAAGCGCCAAGAAGCGCAAGATCTTACTGCTAAGCTACTCACTATCTATCACAGAATAGATAGTAAGCAGCGTAGGCAATCAGTGAGCGACATTCGTGATAGAACGTAACACTAGTAGATTTATACTGAAAAGCTATAAATGTGTTTTAGAGAGATGTGACGCAAATGTTCTGTTTTTCGCTCCGTTTCTATAGCGCACTCGGTGATATAAGTCTCACTGTTTCCAAAACACGTAGGTTTGTTCACAGCTGAAACAAATACTGACAAGGTATAAATAGAAGTTGCAGACAGAAAAGGAAATCCCGGTTATAAAAAGTCGTGGATAAAAGAAGATCCTAGAGATAAATAACACCAAAAAGAAAACTCGATTTTACCTACCAGGCCACAACAACAAGGTCGAATACAAACATCAATTACCAGTTTACCTTTGTTCAATTGTAGATGGTGTGATTGTTACAACGAAGAGTGCATCAGTTCAAAGTGTTTTTGAGATGTATCAAAACAATATCAATCCTCCAGGAAGTGCTACCGACTTAAATAGCGCCAGTGATTCACGACGAAAAAAATTGTTCAGTTTCAATGTTAATCATGTAAGCTGTTAGATCTGAGAATTGATCATAGTGCAACAAGCCACGCAAAAGTAAAGAAGAAAATGTATTTACATCGAAGTTAATCAAGAATTAGTTATCTCTGTGTGTTTTTGTCGATATAGTAAGGGCGGAAGCTTCAACTTGAACATAATGTTTCTATTCAAATTATTCACAATTGCACACATGCAAATTGATACGAACGTCAGTGTATTTTTTTGTTACACGCACGGTCACTAGCGAATGATCAACATGGCCTTCGCAGCCGCTGCATCTAGAATTACCCCAGCTTTCTTTTTGTTTTTATTTCTGGGAAATTCTTTTTGTACAAATGACGATCCGTCTTTATATCCTGGTCATCTAGAACCACTCGGTGCAAGACACAACAAGAACTCTGTAAAAACACTCTTCGCTTTCCCAGACCCACGAGACTTCTTTCAAAATTTTGTTTCCTCCAGTTTTCCTCTCATGATTAAAGGCGGAGCGAAATTGTCGCCGGCATTTACTCAATGGACTGACGAATATTTCGTGTCTGTTCCTGAATCGGATGACCTTTTAATCGACGTTGAGAATGGAAAGAAAGAGAATCGAACAAAAGGGGGTTTACAACGGATGTCTTTTAAACAGTTTGTCGAGAATTACAGAGACCGAGATGTGTATATGGTGAATGGAGTGCCCAAATTTATCCAGTAAGTGAAAATATAAATTTCTTTTCATTATTGATATTGCCTTGAGAAAATATTTATTTTCTCGTGATTTGAGAAGAGTCAGTTGTTTATTTTTCCTTACAATCCATGCAGAGATTTTTAATGTGGATTCGGTTCCGCTTTATTGTTATTCAATCAGCGTTGCCACCATTTTTGCACCTGTTTTATAATTTTTAAGAGTGGTAATGGCTACATGTGTTGAGAGAGTACCCGTTATGACTACTGCTGGTTCACCCTATAATTTCGCCTAGAGATCAATCTCGATTCTTTCTAATTCAAAGAAAGATGTACGAAAGTCTTCTAAACACTAATCTGCTGTGACGTCTTCAGAGCTTTTCAAATAAGGGCCGGTATGTCCGAAATTTGAATATTTCGGTTTGAAATAGAGCATGCTTATGTAATTTGGTTATATCAACTAAGTTGAAAATGTAAATTGACCACCGTAACGAGTTTCGAGCGTTAGCCCTTCGTCAGCTTCTTAACTCGTTACGGTGGCCAATTTACATTTTCAACTTAGTTAGATTAATACTGCTAATATTGTTTTTTAAAGCCTTAAATGGCTTGATTGACTGGGATTTTAATTTTTATAGCTTTAAAGGCATTCATAATTATAATATTCGTGGAAGAAATGACATTTGTAGGCCCAAGTCATGTCGCTCCTGGGGCCAGAACCGATTTATCAATCAAGCTGCTCACGAATGGAACATTTTACCCGACAAAGCAAAAAGCACTTTTGACATTTTAACTTTTCAAAGACTTATTAGAAGTATTTAATAAGTTTTTTTAAAAATTTCTTATATTCATTTTTTAATTTTAACTTTTTACATCCTCTATTTTTAACTTTTACTTTTAAATAATTTTTATCGTATTTGTTATTTATTTTATGCAGGGCCCCACTGAAATCCACCTTTTTGTGATGTGGGCTCCCTGTTAAAAATATCTTTATTATAGATATAATCAAATTACCTCGTTACCCCGACCGACGCAGCACCACAGTATCTTTAGAAACTTTCACCCTTAATTCATAGCTTATGTAGTCTGGTCTGACCGAATATTAGGGGAAAGTTCTATTTTTTATGATTCGATTCATCTCTTTTAAAAGTAAGGTTTGGTCTGAAATGGCTGCATAGTATATCTTAGTGTCAAACTGAGTGCAAGGATTTCATGTATTGCACACGCCGCAAGTACAGTGAATTCAACAGTAAAGGTAGCTCAAACTTCAACTGACCAGTAGACTCTGGACAAAGACGCGTATCATTTTGAGAACTTTCAAAATATCACCTGACGAATATATACAATGTAAACGTGCCTGCTCGCTATCACTCCCTATCATTTATGCGAGGTCAACCTCATCCCAGACTCTCTCTCTCCTTTGACTCCTCATGTGACGTCATTCATGGATATGCTGACATGCTTACAAGAGGTCAATACAAACGCGTAATTTCATGCAGAAAAGTCATTTTGTTGGGTATGTTTGCATGTTGACTTGACACGTACCATGGGAAGAAATTCTGTTTTATGTTATATCTTCCTATATTTAAAATTTGGACTGATTCCAGTGGCCAAACTCTCGCAAGACGAGTTACCCTCGACCAATTTTGATTCACACCCAGGCCATTTACAACCTTTGGGATCACAAAACGTGAAACATTCACTCGACGTGATTAACGACTTTTTATCTCCTGTGGAATTCTTCAAAACCTACGCAGCCCCTGTGAAGCCTGTGTTAATACGAGGTGGAGCTAAAGTCTCACCAGCTTTTACTAAGTGGAGTGATGAATATTTTTTGTCTCTTCCCGAGTCAAACGATTTCAACATTACTGCAGAACAACGAAAAAAGGAGATTCGAACATTTCCTGCTATGGACATAAGCTTCAAGGAGTTTGTTACGACCTATGAAAAAGAGGATATTTACATGGTGAACGGTGTTCCTCCGTTCCTTCAGTAAGTAGAATTTGCCTCTAGAGATTGTTCTCCTCATATTTGCCAACAGTGCTTTCCTCAAGGCCTGAAAGAGGCAAAGAGGATGTGAAGTTGGTGATCATTTACACCTGTTAAGATCTGAAAGAAGGCCATTTATTTTGCATGTTTGAATCAAGCTTATTATATGGCTAGCTCCATGAAAGGACAAGATGAAACAAATTGTATGTTGTGATTGGCTACCCGAGTCGGCAAGATGTTGCTGTCCTACACACTATCCCACAGGAAAATAATGTCCTTTTTTCATAAAAAACTTAATAGTTCCTTTATTGACCAAGCTTGTTTGGTCAAGATGGCTGGATATTGGTCTTGTTCATTTTTAGATATGTATAAGCGTTGACTCCATTTTGGTGTGTAAATGTACAAAAAAGAACTTGACGAATATCCAGCCATCTTGATGTCACTCTTGGCCAATATAACTCATCTAATATATATGTACTTAGTTGACATAAATGTCAATGTGAAGGAACGGAGAATGCATGTATGATGTTTTCTCTAACCATCTATAAGAGTTGCACCTACATGTACAGTATGAGACAACCTATTTCCCAAATATTTTCCACTAAAATCCTTCCTTTCATTGTTTGTCAGTCTTTCCATAATTGGTTTGAAAGAAATAAAGTAAACAGATTTTTGAATTGAAGAATGATAGAGTTTTCTATTTGTTAAAGAGCCATATGAAAAAAGTTTTTGTGGTCTTTAAACAGCACAGGTCAAAAATCGACATCATCATCAACTAATGAGGGTATCTTTGGGAACACATTCATATGGTCTCCTAACCTCAATTTTTAAGGTTAGCTACAGTAAATGCAGTTTTTACATGCGCTTGCTTTTATATGTCTAAGTTTACAGGTCTAATTGTTTTGGAGTAAAGGAGACCATGGAAAGCGATAGTGCTTTTTGTGTAATCAAGGATATCATATGAGAATATTTAAAGCTGGTGCTAAAATGCAAGATGTCTGTGGCAGCTGCCAAAAAGGTGTTGGACTATATATATCTTTTCATTTGAGTCTTCAAACAGCAAGTTTTCCATCTAATCATATATTGCAAGACCGTGAATAATAGCCCTGTACTGCATGGGCGGTGAAAGACAAACCACCAAGATGCACTTCAAGTTGAACATGATTTCACTGCCTACAATTCTGTTAAACTGATAACAATTGAGTAGAAAATTGATTTGTTAGTCAGCTGCCAATTTCACAACAATATATCATTCTACAGTAGATTAGTATTCAAGTTAAGTCACCCAGCTGAATCCTGATTTCTTGCCATGATCTAGCCTTGTACAGTTTAAATTAGTTCAAAATAGCACAGTATGCCTTTCCTGTTGCTAGTGTTTCAGATTTTGTCAACTTTCCTCAACAATATACCAGTAACAGCTATCATACTATAACAATAACTAGTCAATAACAACATATGGTTTTACATAATGTAGTCACTGGTTAAAGAGCAGGTTTGCTTCACCTGTTTGTGTAGACATCCTGTTGGCAGGCTAAAATTTCCACTTGAAAACAAGTTATATTTTTCTCGGAAATAAAATAAAAATGTAAGACAAGGAAATAATGTAGGCAACCAACAACAACAGTAGCATTGTTAACTGCTACTTTAATATGTCAGCTGGTGTACCTCTTAAGCTTTCAGTTACAATTTTGAACCATTTATCATTTTCTACCTGGAACTGCTAGATGGCGGCCATGTACAGTGCACCTATTTTTAAAAACAAACATGTTGGTTGTAGGAATAAAGTTCAACTACTGAAGACAGTACCCAGGATTGATCAATCTAAGAGATATATATTTGTTGACATATCAGAAAACAAACAAGTTTGCATAGCTAACCAGGGAGTTTCTAATACAAAAATAATGAGTGTGTAAATACCATTCAAAGCACTTTCCATGTTGTAATTTGTTTATTTTTACTTAATGAGATTTTCACCTTCAACATTCTTATAAAATTCATTTGCTTTTTTATTCAGCAGAACAATAAGCTCAGTCAAGTTATGCTGTTCAAGCACTTTGTTGCTTCTTTGCAAGCCGATATTTATATTTTTCATACAGAATGTTTACCTCTTCATCAGTCAGCATCTCAGCTACCTTTGTTTTTTTACTTGGTTTGCCTCATTATTTTTAAGTTTTTTCTTTTAGTTTCCAGACATTTCTTGCTCGGTCATATTTGCCTTTTTCAAAAACTGATCAACACTTAAAGAAAACATTCAAAGGCTTGATGGTTCATAATCCTACCATCTGTTCGTTTGATGCCTAAAATAAATTTGCACACATCTGGTTTGCTTTCTTGAACTTTTCTTATTTCTTCCTTCTGTGTGAGGAACTTGCTAGCAAGGTAACACCTTGTTGGGCTTTTGCCCAAACACTTTTTTTTTGCTGTTACTGGAGGTAATCTCCAGTGGGTACCGTTAACAGCAATAGAGTGGTAAACCAAATAAACGTTTTGCCATTCTCTGTGGTTCTAGCTAATGTGCGAGAAAAGTAGTGTAAACTTGAGGAAACTGCTCAAACTTCTGTAAATGAAGATTGAGGCACCAAAAACAAACTGACTGAAACTCAAAACTCCAAGTGATCACATTTTCAGTCTTCGACTTTAAGTGAAACAAGAATTATCAAAACTTTTTTGTGCCACAGTAACACAGTTATTTTCACTGGATTTCTGAGAACATAACATAATATCAACTTTCTAGTTCTTGTAAAATCCCTTGGAGCTCAGATTCAAAGATGACTTTGGATACAATTACAATACAATTTGTTCAGAGGCAAAAGACATTATTTTCTTATCAAAATAATAATTTAATATGATATTTTGACATATTATATTATATACTCAGTGTTGTCTTTATAATCTCAGGAAAGATGTTATGCTGCCATCATCACTTTTGTGTAAAGATGTCGTGGAAGACATGTTAATTGACACGGTTAGTCAATAATTAAAAAAATTATTTCTTAGTTTAAGGTGGTCCTACTGTAAACTAGTAAACCTGGATAATTTACATGCAATTTAAGACTACCTGTAAAATTGTCAAGAACAGAGAAGATATATCCTTTAATTAGAATTGACATCTCAGTACAGAATTCTGTCTCACATTCATTGAAATTACTAATCAAATCTAAATTCCAAAATAAAATAAAGGATTTACTTGTTGGTGTGTTACAATGTGTATTACTTTGTTTTTGGTTACCTGAAGTTTTTCTATTGTTTAGTTCAACCTTTTGTAATTTAATGGTTAATTACCAAATAACTATTTTCATTCTTTCCTTTTTAATATAAACTTTTGCCCCTGCCTCATTTAGTTCTGGAACAAAGTGCAGCGGCAAGAATCATAACTATATGCAAGAAAAAAAAGAAAATAATTTTAGTTTGTTTTCTTTATTTATTAAAAATTATAAGTTCAAAGTCAAGTTCAAAAGTTGTGCTTTTTTCATGTTATCATGTTCAGTGTTTGTCTCAAGTTTTGTTTTATTTATTTGTTCATTTATTTATGTATTCATTAAATTTTAGTTTTTAATTATATTGAAAATTGATTTTAATTTGTATTTATTGTGTGTTTAGTATATTTATTTGTACTGGTAATATATAAATTTGGCCACGCCTAAAAGTGGAGCTCCTGGCCTGCTTTGTTGAAAGCGTAATTAAACTAACCCAGGATATACAAAAATATTGATTTGGGTTTTGCAACTTTGCAATGAGGTTTTCTTGAGTTTGAATAATATCATAATACACTAGACAAAATCAGTGAAAAACATTTGTTTGCAAAAAAAACTTAATTTAGTTAATTTTTAATCTTGGGTTAGTGTCAACCAGCTTCCAAACAACACAGCCCTGTTTACAACAAATTAACTTGCGATCCAATCGAAAACCAGCACTTGATACTGGTCAGCAGATAGTTTAACAGGTGTCAATTGGAGCATAACATGGATGTCCAGTATCGAAACAGGATGCTATAAACCAAAGCTGTATGTCTCTGTTAACCGAATTACAGGACTATGGCTGCACAAAGCACAAAGCCCTTATTGTCGCCGTTGCTGTTGCCATGGTAATATGCCACCAATAATACCGCTAGCCATGATAACCATGAGAAAATCAATTCTTGGGTTTCCTTTGCTTTCCTATGTGGGTATGGGGCTCCGCTTGGCAGCCCTTTGGGCCATCAGTGATGGACATTGGTGCACACTCTTCCCTCAAAGTAACTTCTAATTTATTAGTGTGTTTATTTATTTATTTATTGCTGATTAGGTCATGTGGTTTAGCAGTGGCGGTACCAAGTCAGTCTTGCATAATGATGATGTTGATAACATCAACTGTTTGTTTAGTGGAACCAAGGAACTTTTATTTATAGATTACAAAAAATACAAAGGCAAGGTATGTTAAGCTAGAAATTAAGTTTTAAATTAAGAGACAAGTTATTACTTTAAAATGTACATGCCCCGTCCATTTACATAAGCTGTAAATGTAAATCTTGTTCAGCAGACTACATTTTATTGGATGATCCCCTCCCCCTGGTCTCCTCTCCCTGTTCCCCCTGCCCCCCCCATCCCCTCCCCCTGGTCCCCTCCCCTCCCCCCCTGATATTGTTAAGTTGGTGGTCTAATCGATTTGTACTCCTGGGGGAAGGACACTGTGAGGTACTGGCTTAATTAGCTGTCAGTAGTTAATTTCTTGAAAACTAGACCTTGTCTCTTTGAAAACATATTCTGCCAGTCTGTAAGTACAAGGATTGTCTGTGAAATACCCTGAGTCTGGTAGCAAAGCACAAATTTCAACCCTTAAGAGGTTCTGTTGGTTTTCCATTTTGGGCAACATGCAATATGGTATTGAAATGACGTGATAGATGCAAGAAAAATGTCAAAAATGATGACAAACAGCTTGCCTTGTGAACGCCTACTGTAATGATGACATGAAAAGTTCTGAAATCCAGGACAGAGAGGGGACACATGATAAACCTCCTGAAAGGGCCTCCCTAAAAGGTATGAAAAAACATTTTCCCCCGCCACACTAGAGTCCAACATACCACCATCATACCACACTAACAGTTTTAACAGTATGATTCATACATGTAGTTTGTTTATTTATATAGGTACCTATTGATTTTCCTTCTGGTGGATACTCTGGAGTAGATGTTGATCGGTGCGTTGACACAATTGTTTATTATGTGTTTTACCAACTTAGTGCTTCTTGAGTGACCAAAATGTTCATAATTTTTTTCTTTTATGTTTCAGGGTTGATTTTGTCAAGTATCCCAGTTTGAAAGATGTAGAGTATTTTAATGTGACTATGGAACCTGGTGATTGTCTTTTTATTCCATACAAGTGGTGAGTTTTTTGCAAACTCTATATTGTGCTTTTCTGTTAGTCAAAATATTTAGTCAAATATTCCAGAAGCTTCGGGGGTAAATGGCTAACACTGTGGTAATTCACCCAAGTGGAAAATGTGTATGAACTCTAGTTCTTCCTCAATAGAAATTCCGTTTTCTCTCGAAATCATCCAGTAGGGCAAACCAAAAAAGCATGAACTAACCATTCACCTCAAGCCGAGATTTCCACAATTCTTGTCAAGATAGAAAGCACCCCAAGGCTCAGTTTTTCCAATCAACGGTGTACAAGAGCTGAAAACTGGTCTGGATTAAAAGTAACCATTTTGGTGACTATTTGAGCCACACAATACCAAATCATTTTTCAAGCGTTTCTTGAATGAGTGATATGCCAAGACCCATTCATACTGTTTCATACTGTTTTGTTTCATCAGGTATCATCAAGTACGGTCCTATGACCGTAACATAGCTGTGAATGTCTGGTGGAAGCACAAAGCTGACTTCATTCCCAGTGACTGTGACATGGAACCTAACCAGACATTAGACAACTTTAAGTTTGCTGCTCTCGAAAAAGAAGACTCAAGTGATGAAACACCAGAAGATTTGATGTGAGTCGTGTGATTTTTTTTTTGTCAAAAATTGTTATTCCCTTGTTCTTACAATGTGTTTACTAGTTCAGAATTTTACTGTACATGGAGACAATTGCTTCTAAATCTCATTTTTCTTTGTCGTGATTGCCCATCTGCAGCCCTAATTTACTAGTCATGTGAAAATGTGAAGCAAGAGCAGAACAATCGACGAAGCATGAGATGGTGGAGCTCTTCGCTTGCCACATCACTTCAATTTGCGCGCGGCCAAAATGTGGACAAAGCTCGTCTTACGCGAATGCTTGCTACACAGGCCAATAAAATAAGAACTTTGCCTTAGATAGTCCGAGGTCGCTTTTTCCAACTCCCTTCTCAGTGAAGCCTCTTTGCTTGGTGGGCACTAGATATTTCGTTGACTTACCTTTTACAAAATACTACCTAAGATTAAACCAAAGGTATTGACTGGTCTTTTTTCCCCTTCAGGACGCATCTGGAATCGTTCATATCTCAAGGTCCTCTCACTTTCGAGACGTTCGAGGAACAGTTAAAACAAGTAAGCATTAAATTAGTTGTAGCCTCAATTTTCTTTTTTGAATTTGAATTCATAATTGATTTTTTTTTTGGCAGGATTCTGTCATCGTTGGTGAGGAGCCGTTTGACTGGAATGAACAGTTTTCATCTGTTGCAAAGCAGGTACTGAAATGAAATAGCGTGACAGCATTGAGACTCTCTCTAAAAGATTGCTTTTCTCCCAAAAAACAACGACATTCGAAATTCAGTATCTGCAAGACGAAAAAAAGCTCCAAATGAATAGAAACATTTCAGAACCGAGTATGCGCATGACCAAGTGTGAAAGTGAAAGTTGATCTTCCCTGATTACCTGTGATATCAAGTCACCGGCTTGATATCTTCTTAATAATCTTATATTATATTGTAGCTTTGTATATTAATTATTATCTTGTGTATTGATTTGTATTACTTATTTTTTTCATAATCCTATTGTTTGTGTGGCAAAATAAATAAAATAAAAAAATAAAAATATCGCGGTTCGATATCACGCCATGTAGTTGGGTCGATTGCGTCTCGCAAAAGTTTGGGCCATTAGTCTACGAAACGCTCCTGTTATCAACGGAGGCGTACCGAGAGAGTATGATTAGGTGGGTCAGTATTTATAAATGTGACCCACGTTCGAATTGAGATCCGAGAGCCTAACATTCGAAGAGACCCTAAGATTTAGAACAAGCTACCCTGTTTCTTCAGTAGAGAGGAGCAGGCACAGACAGGCCTGGAAATGTTTCGGTACGAATCCTTTCTTTTGTTTGTATACAGATTTTTCAAGTATTAGACAAAGACAAAGATGGGATGTTTTCAACCTTTGACGTTGAACAATTAGCGGAAGATGATTCGGTAAGTATTGAATCCTGCTTACATACATTGCCTTTCGTAATAGTAATTGAGTCATGTTATCCTCAAATATTTTAATTATGCGGATTTTTAAGAAACTGGGCGTTTTCATCCAAGTGCCCCTTTAGGCCGGGAATAGGGATAGCCTCGAACTTTACTCTACTACTCATGCTGCAAGAGAAAAATGAACAAAACATATATATTAGTTGACTAGCATGCACCCATTACAGCTGTGCATTTGATATCGGCAGAGATCAAAACGGCACGAGATAGGGAAAGCACAGTAGGCCTCCTAACTTTACCTCCCTATTTCTCCTTTTGCTAATACGAAGGACAAGATGTCTGCGATGTTTGCGTCGAAATCTTTTTATGTTCTATAATAAAGCCCGAGTTCACGCAGTTATGCATCTTGTTTGCATTACAATGTAACCCAATGTTGATAGGAAGCAATTTCGGATTGAAACTATAATTGCCCGAGATTACCTCATATACTTTCTGTATTATACTGTAATGCAGATGAGAAAATATCATCGTGAAAAGGGCTACTGCGTGTTCCATGTACGGACTCTAACTGAGGAATATGAAATAGTGAATGTAGCAAGTATATATGCGAACACAACCGAGTGCCACTATCAGCACTATCACAGTTTGAAATCATCTTATGTCGAAAATTAAGGCGCGAAAAAAGTCCAATTAACTTTCTTTATGTGTTATAGGTGGAAAGTGTTCTAGAAAATGAGTTGGCTAGGATCGAAGATTTAATAGAGGATCAAGTAGAATCAAGTTCTACCCAAGAACCAGAGGCAACGAAAGATGAACTGTAAAATATAGATAACAGCGCGTTGTGTTTTACAAAGAAATTCCAAACGCTATTAGACCTATCATCAAAATTAAACTTAGTAAGCGAAACGGTGATAAGAATGAATGAAAAAATCAATCTAGGTAATAGTTCATTCACAGCTGTCAGAAATCAGTAGAAAACCAGTTAAGAACGTAAATTAATTTTAAATTAATAGCATTTGTTTACAGACCCTCTGTATGCACTGTACATCGTACAGAATCAGTCTTACCGCATGACAAGAATGCTATAAACAAATCTAAATAACCAGTCAAGCTGGGATTTTGTTGTTCCGCATTTCTTGTCTTGTTGTCTGGTATTTTGTACTCCGTCCGGTTGATGAAAAAAAAACGCATTGGCTAAGTGTGCACTTTCTTTATATTTCCCTCAGCCTAAGTTAAGCATTCCGTAGAATTTTAAATTGGGCTTCAGTTAAAATAAACGCGTACCTTCCAGGACATTTCCTTACGGATGCCAACGAACGAGGAGGCTTCATGTGCAGATCTAAGAATCGTGATAATTTTTTCCAATTAGAAAGTGGATAGAACTTTTGACTGGCAGATGTTCGGTGAATTGAATTATAGTCCTTGCCTTAAGGCTCGATTTTTTTATTTGAGCGCGTCTCCTTTCCAAGCCCGTTATGTTGTCGGCCGTCTACCTTGTTGGCGCAATTCTTTCCCTGTCGGAGAGGGGTCGGAGTCATCTCTTATTTTTTATCACGGATGACATAGTTCTACAAGGAATCCATGTAGGTCCTGGATGGGCTGTTGCTCAGAGGCTTAATTTTTGCGCGCAAGAGCCAATCAGA
>OMLO01003336.1_pt1 | contig 13258 bp, 7 predicted proteins | sample 1674811 | NCBI WGS metagenome assembly OMLO01 (sample SAMN06265003, study PRJEB25207) | coral metagenome | isolation source: Coral host | place: Mexico:La Bocana,Puerto Morelos, Mexico | collected 2008-11-13
ATTAGAATTTTGACAAAACGCGCGTGAAATTATTTCCTAATTTCACTCGTCACCATTTGATTACCCATACTAATAACAACAGAAAACATCTCTACGTGAGAAGATAAAAATATTCCGCCGTTTTCTGCTCTCATGCGAACGAAGTTTTCTTCTTTTATTGCTGATGGTGGTGTGCTGATATCGTCTTAACAAACCTTCTAAAAACTCATGACCTTCAAAGTGCCTTATTTCGAAAACGAGCACGGTGACCCATTTTTTTTTACTTACGTCCTTGACATGCTCATCTCAATATGATTATAAATAGAAGTCAACGGACTCATTTTTGCAAATATTTGTGATGCCTTTTGTGTGTTCTAGTGTGCTGATTAATATGAAAACCATTGACTTAACACAGTTTCTATGAACATAACCATAGCATGTTTAGCAATAATTATACAGCAACTTATATGGCAGCCGGACATGGCATTGGCAAAATAGTCCTATTGAATGCTCAGCTATGTCATCAGCCAAGGTCGTAGCCCACCTGCTCTTTAAGTATCAAGCCCTTCTAATTGCGATAGATTAATCATCTGTAAAAAGATTAAAATAACATTCTGTGTTAATAAAATTTATAAATGCTTGCATAAAGACTGGGCGATTTTCTAGCCATATACCGCTTAACTATGTTCTTTTGATTCTTGTAAAAGGTATTCTTAAATGGCAGAACTCAGGTATGTACGTGTATACATCAGAAATACCTTTTACTAACAAACCTCGAGGGTATAACTTCTGGTTATCGAAAGGGTTTTGCCTTTTGATTTATGTCTGACAGGTTCCGGGAAACATTTCAAGTCAAGCAAACCGGCTTTCAATAGCTGACGTAGGTCAAAGGTAGAACCACAGGTGGCCCAAGCATTTACATTTTAATTATTTCCACTCATCTCGCGCTTGGGCCGCCTGTGGCAGAACGAGTGAATAAGCCATTTCCGAGTTCCGTAAAAAGTTGGGCGTTAATTATGGGCAGATCCTGGAAATGAGACCTTGATCAATTACAAGTAGAACCGGCCAGTTTTGTCACCATTTCCGCACCAAAACAGACAACGTTTTTTCAATTTGCTACGTCAAAGGGCCGTCGCCATCTAGAATCGACCGTTGTGCGGATACATCAATCCTAGCTCTACTATCTGCATATCATGAATATAGGGTGACATTTCAATTGATGACGTCACAAGTGGTACAAAGAGCACGACAACTCAGGAAGTGTATATACGTGCTTATGGCTAATAGATATATTAAACGTCTCCTTTTTGACATGCCATTTCAAACGCGAAATGTATTACACATCTATTTGGCATTAACGTTAATTATTATATGATTTGAGTTCATAATAGATATAACGCGCGCTCTGATTGGTTAATACTAGGAAATTATTCTCCCATAATGCCCATGGTCCGATTACGGGCCTGCAAAAGCCAAGCACAGAGTCATATAATAATCAACTTATTAATCTCGAACGTTCGGTAGGTACGGGAAAATTTCAAACCTCGGCCTTGCCCTATTGACCTCGCTATCGCTCGATCAATACGGCAAGGTCTCGGTCTGAGATTTTCCCGTTAAGGCCTCACCTCCTGTTAATAAGTAGTTCGTAATCATCGTGACAATCAATTAAACTATGATGAATAAATAACTTGATTAATTATTTTAAGTACATTGATACGTGTAAATGTCCATCCTCATACAGATACCATTTTTCCATGCTCTTGGCATGGTGCAGTCCTCGTTCAAAACCTTCCACATTTGCATGAAAATGGTTGGTTTTGCACGAAGACTGTTTTTTTTTCGTTTTGGCACAGAGGCAAAAAAACAAGTCGGAAATGATCTCTTAAAATACCTTGATAAGTGTAGAGCTCCATTCTCATAGCGATATTATTTACCCATGCTGTTGGGTTTATTCGTAGGAAACGTGACGTGATTGGTGGATTTAGACGGTGATAGACAACGGTGTCGTGATCGGTATTGCCATCGAACACCTAAAAAATACATAGCGGTGAGGAGACAAAACAACGTTTCTGTAGTTTAATTAAGTACAATTTGTCTTGGTTTATTTGCAAGGTATGTTTTAAGCTCTTATACGCTCTGTAGAAATATTTCTTGAACAAGTTGGTTAGTTCGATCCTTTTTTATTGTTACCCGTTTAACTGTTGTAACAGGGTTGCTTCTTATCGAGCAGGTCTTAACATTGCAAAAATGCTTTTGTTGCCCGTTCTTTAAATCAATATGGAGAAGGAAGTTTTCGTAAAGATTGTACTGGGAGGAAATTCGTACATCTTTTCTTAACTAAGATTGAGGTGTTTGTAAGTCTAACAAGAATTATTCTTCATGACGGTAGATGACTGAAATAATTCCTTTTCTTTCAGCAAAGGCACGGTAACGAACGCTGCAATCTGGCTCGTAGCGTTCTACAGATTTTGTTATACACGATTAAGGTATAAAGGTTTCGTGAGTTTGAAGAAAAGTGATTTAAGAAAGAAAGCAAAAACTAAGTAAGTTTTTTACCAGCTTAGACAAGACTCTACTTGAAATACACCTTTTTGCAAGTTACAAAATACGTAGATTTTTATGCTTCGTCAATTATTGTAACCTGACACCGGGCTCACTGAATCTCACATGCTGTGTATAATGTCTATGCAATTGAGAAAATGTTCTTATTCACTTATATTCCAAAGTGAACTAATGACCAGCTGATATGAATGAGACATTTTGCAAAATTTGAAAATGCGGAGCTCTGACAACCATTATAAGTTGAGCAGTTTAAATTGTGAAGCGTTTAATTTGATACCTTCTATCCTAAGAATTACATGGCAAATTCTCTCATTGATTTCAATAACTGAAAATTTGAGGTCAAAAGCTTAACTTGTCCTTGAAATACTTTTTTTCTCTTTCGGCCAAAATAACTTGTTTTGAGAGAAGGAGCTTTAAACTTAGCATATCAGAAATAATTGCCAAAGCAAAGCTTCATACATTAAGATTTAAACTCTAATAAAAAAAAAAAAACAAATTCGAATTTTTTTAAGAGAATTTTGGGTAGAACCCCCTCCCCTTCCCCCCACTTAATGTCTGTATTTTTTCATTATTATTTTTTTTTTATTTGCGATAATGACATTGAGATATAAAAAAAAATACAGAAACACACTAAAAGGGAAAAAGAACAAAACAAAATGAACAAAGATTACTTACATCAACAAACCTAATACTAATTTACAATATCATTGCTTACAATTCTTATTATTCTAAATTATTATTAACTTTATTATTAGTTAATTACCCGTGAGAAGGCTAAGAGAGATAATAATTACATCAAGTTAATCTTTCTATTTCCCACTGTGTTTTTAAATTATTTATAAATTGCGTACAATTAAGGGGCACCACATTAATTTTACAACTGTATACATACTTTTTAATAAACAGGATGAGTAGATCTAGTCGGCGTCTGAGGTTATCATTTATAGGACAAGGGATATATTTGTGCATCAGAATTTGCTCAGGGGAAATATTAATAAGAGTATTGTGGGATACATTAAACCATGATAAGATTTCATGATAGAATTTAACATTTGCAGGACATTGTAAAAAGTATGTTGTAGTGAATCAGGAGTCTTACACTGATCACAAAGATCATCATTTCTGATTCTGAATTTCTTAAGTTCTTTGTTGGTTACTAAAACTCTATGGAGAATTTTGTTACCAAATGCTCTTAATTTATTGTCTTTAGTCGATTTATAAATTGTATTGAAAGACTGTACCCAATTAGTGGCAAAGTAAGGAAAGAAGCTAGACCAGCGTTTAACAGCAGTAGGCTCTGTAGTTTTACCTTCCTGAAATAAATTGTAGTAGTCCTTACATCTCAGTTTAGTCAAGGAAAATGGTCTATTGTCAGAACTTAATGTCTGTTTAGTTTTTCAATATCCGGGCCCCCCAGCAAGCAAATATAACATATATAACTTGAAAAAATATCTTGTAATGCTCTTTCTATTTACCGCGTCTGAAGATTCTCCCTGTCTCTTGTAAAACAAGAATGATGCTCCATCGTCGCTGAACTGCACCTTGTACTTCGTTACGATCTGTGTAACAGAGAAGGAATTCCTTCCCTGTGTAGCCACGTGTGTCACAGGCGTGATTTTACCGAGATCAACTTGAAGCCATTGGTTCGTATCTTTCGTCGAACTTACCCAGGCGCCACGTTCATAAGGATGAGCATCTATAGTATATAATCTCGCTCGCTTGGCACTGTGGTTCACATCATATTCTGTAGAAGCAGTTATTTGGGAGTCTGCAATGACACCACTTTCCATACCAAGGGGCCGCATATCGTCTACGAAATCAAAAAACGACACCCGATTTATGGCAAACAATTAGTGGATAATCTTTACTCTTGGGGTGAAGGTTCAATAAAGTAAACATTAGTGATTGCTGAGTGTAGAAGTCAAACTTTTTTTACTCGTCAATAATAATACGGTTGCTCAAAAAGTAACGAAGTTACAAGGTACGACGAAGTACTAAATTAACGAGAAGAAATTGACAAGATTAAAGACATAAGACAAGCAAAGGACACTTACAAACGTTGTTTGACTACAGGAACGAGAACGAAAACAAGACTTGAACGAATGGGCGAACGGACGATTAATCTACAAGCGTAAAAAACTGATGCGAACCAAGCAGGACATCGATTGTGAATGACGATTAAAAGCTAAAACTTACGAAAATTATACTAGAAAGAAAGCGAAATTATGCACAAAAACCTAACACAATATAAAATGGGACGAAAGCACGATAAGCGAACGAAAAGAATGTAAAGGATGCGTAAGCGAAATAAAATAAACAAAACAAAGAACGCGGCAGGTCAGTTACCAAGACAACCGTAGAGTTCCATCCTCATGGAGATGTGACCGTTCCATGCTGTGGGTGTCAGTCTAATGTATCGTGCTTTGATTGGTGGAGTTAAATGATGTTTTACCACGGTGTCAGCATCACTGTTTCCAACAAACATCTGCAGGAACACATACATACATATGAGTTTTGTAATGCCTTTGACTCGAGAGCCTCATAATTCAAACACTCTTTGTTTGTGAACACTTTCAGAGCCGTTCGTTTTTAACCTCCCCTAACATATTTGTCCGTTAAAAAATTGCAGTACTTAAATGTACAAAGTCAGTCGTGAATCATTAAATGTATTCCAAGTGCTTGTACCTCCGCCGCCCGCCCCGCCCCCACCCCCTCAGGTTTACTGCTTTGCTTTGCTTTGATTTACACTTCCATGGGTGAAAATTTATAAAGAAACAAACTGGAAAAGTGCTAACGATGGTTGTTTGTTGTTCAACCAAGAAAGATTTTTTAGTACTGTTTCTAGTCAGTAAATCTGGCTGTATTCCAGATCAGCTGATTTCCCGCATGTTTCCCTCTTGCTAAGTAATTATCTTCTAACCTTATCTAAGTTCTCTCCTTGCTGTTTAAAACCCTGAAATGAATTTCCATCGTTGCTGTACTGTAACTTGTACTGGGTCACCCACTGGTCGGGATTATATCTTCCTTGGGTTGCGACGTAAGTGACAGTTGTCTCAATTCGAAAATCGATTAGAAACCACTGATGTAGATTATTCACTTTTACTGCCCATGCGCCGGCATTACCCTTGTAGTGAAGTCTTCCGTAGTTTGGGACATGACTTCCACTATATTGAGAGGACGCTGATATCTGTGCGGATGTTATTCTGAAGTTTTCCATTCCCAAAGGAGCCAGGCACTCTAAACAGTAAAACAAGTGGCAAATGATTAATACTTTTTTTTACCCCTGCTATCCATGTAAGGGAGTTTTCTATGTAGTGTAGTCGTCCGTAGCTTGGAGCTTGATCATTGGGAGGACGCTGAAATCTGTGCGTGAGTTATCCTAAAGTTTTCCATTCCCAAAGGAGCCTGGCACTCTAAATTGAAAATAAGTGGTAAATAATAGTCATATAGAATAGTTTTACCCAAGTTATAGCATGAGTAATTAACCTCGACGATCTTTGTAAAGAACTTCCAACTTCAAAACTACTTCAAAAAACTTGGCATATTTGCTTCTTTAAAAACAATAAAATACTATTCACTCTCAGACCAATACTCGAATTAGTTCATTTTTGTTTTGTTACCCCTGAAAACTTAACTGTAAATTCCTCCTTAATCTCTTCTGTCCTAGAATTAAACATGACAGGCTGCGGGCTAACTCGAAAACATAACGGTTCATTTAGCTTCCAGTCTCATTACAACAATCAATTTCAATAATTACTTTAACTGAAACTTACCATATATACTAATATAGAGAAAATGTAATACTGTTTTACTTTTAAGAAGTAAAGATGTTGTTGTTGTTGATGTTGTTGTTGTAGTTGCTAACGGGCCTAGAACCAGGACTGCTCCATCCAGAGTCAGGTCCGCTGTCTAGAAGGCCACTCCACCTCTGACTGTGTTGTGTTTTTCTCAGTCAGTAGTATCATGGTATACATTCAATGTTAAGTTGTAATAAGTACAGCAGATTTGGAACTTACTCCCAGACAAAGTTCACATTCACTATGCGATTAATTGGGTCTGGCACACACAATTTGGAAACTGTCATCCTAGCTAGGAAGGGCACAGAAATTAAAGAATTAGTTATTGTTGGAGATGAAAGCAAGGGTTAATTACCAAAACAGCCGTAGAGTTCCATCCTCATGGCGATTTTATGGTGCCATGCTGTGGGTATCAGTCTGATGTATCGCGCTTCGATTGGAGGAATCAAAGGATGTTTTACCACGGTGTCGTGATCATTGTTTGCAGCAAACACCTGGTGATAAATATTGTAAACGTAATACATACTAATTATCCAATACCTTGTAGTTAGAAGTTAAAGTTACTTTGACGTTAATGTTTGACGAAACAGCATTTTTCATTTTGTAAAATCTTTTTTGATTTAATGTCAGGTGTTTTAAATCCATTTTCGTTACTATTCAGTCATTGCGGTGACTGGAATCAAATAGGAAAGTGGCCAGAATTCGTTTCTGTTAACAGACATTTGACGTCACCATAGTTCCTTCCGTTGCTGAGTGCTAATTGGTCCAAATTTCAAAGGTTACGGTCCAATATGCAAGGAGGAATTTATGGTGAAATATCCTAAGTGTCCTACTCGTAGGGGAGTAGTTAATATAAAAATAATCAAAGAATAATTTATCATCCACCCTCATGTCTTTTCTTTTGTTTTGTGAAGTTTTTTTTTTAACTATTTTAGGGACCGTTACTTCTCTCATGAGGGAGAGTAGGCTGGTGGGATTTCACAAGCACTATTTAAAAATCGAAAAAATCGCATGACCCTCCCTCAGCTTAACAATTTTTTTCACACGGCCCCTCTTATGGCGGTCATTTTCAATTATGGCCCCCCGCAAAATAAAAGAAAATTTAGTAAACAATATTTAAATTTTATTGTTTTAATGTTTGTCGTTATCCACCTAGCTCACCTAAAGACAATATTTACAATTCCTATACTATTCAAACCTATACTATAGAGATCTGTTTTTGTTTATTTTTTGTTTTTTAAAAAAAACACAAATCAAAAGCAGAGAGGTCAATTTCGGAGTCCTAGTTATGGCTCGCCCTGAGTGTGTAGCAATTGGCCTCTCACTGGCATCTTTCTCATCTGAATTGATGAATGCAAGAATGACATCACTGGAGTCAACTTCTTCCCCAGAGTCAATGGCATCACTGTCATATTCATCATTTTCACTTTCATTCATTTCACTGCTGTCAAAACTTGCCCTGTTGTCATTTTCTGTCAATGTCCCGGCATTTCTCAGTGTTATTTGGCCAGTTCTGAGAGGACTCTTGTGCTACAAGTATGAATGTTCAACAATTGCCTTTACTTACTCACTCTTGCTGCTTTTTAACATGCTGCTTCATCCCGGTGATGGTTCGAGTGCTCGTTTAGTTCTGGAACACGTACCTTTTTAAGATTGGTTACATCATCGCACCGCTCAGTCCAAGGATAGTCCTCGTGTGATTTATTTTACTTCCCCCACTTTCCTTTGCCTTTTTCTTCTGCTCTCTTTATCCTTTCAAATTCCAGCATTTCAAGAAGCTGAAGATAATCGACCACAAACTTTGATTTGACGATAAATTTATCTACAAATAGAGCAACGCTCTGTGGGTCAAATAAAACCACCTGTCTCTTTCGCGCGCTTTCTTCGTTTGGACCCTTGGCTGCCAGTCATCTGGATCACGCCGTTCTTTTGGGGTTTTTTGGTTGGAGAGGTATTGGTATTCCGGAAGGCAGGAATGGTCAGACACTGCTGTAAGTATCTTTCGTTGGGTGCTCCAGTCCATTCATAAAACGCCTCTAATTATACGAGATGGCATACACCGTACATTTTTACACCATTTTTTCGCATGGCCCTCCCAAAATCCAACCAGCCCCTCTATAAACATGAACGGTTCCTTAGGGCAAAATTAGTCTTATAGAATGATAATAATTCATGTGAAATAAATACTTTACAAAAGCGGTGTACTGGATACATTCCACTCCCCCGTTTCCTAATTTTGTTTGTTTTGAATTCGACATCATGATTTTAATCTGAAAATGTTCTTGCAGAATCAAAGAGATGACCACAAGAGTTTTCTGCGGTTGCTGCAAAATTAAAGCCGTTTGTCTCAGTTCAAAGATAAGAGTTCAGACTAATGATACAGATTTTTCTGGAGATGAGAGGTATTTAGCCTTAGAAGTCTGTATAATTGTGATGCTTTGAGACACAATTCAAATAAATGATTTACTTTGTTGGTTTGTCCTACCCCTACCCTTCACCCTGGTTCTAACGCTGGCTGATTATTTGCCTCTCTGTTTTTCTTGATTTGTTTGTTCCTATACCAAACGCCAAGCGACTACAGTATGATCTGCAGGACTGTTCTCACCTTGTCTGAATTTTCTCCATGCTCCTTATAAGCCTGAAACGAAAGTCCGTCCTTGCTGTGTTGTAACTTGTACTGTGTCAGCCACTGATCGTGCCCTCCGTGCCTCCCTTGGGTTGACACAAAAGTTACATTTGCCTCAACACGTAGATCGATTTGAAACCACTGATTGTGATCATTGGCACCTGCGGCCCATGGTCCCGGGTCACCCTTGAAATGCAATCTTCCGAGGGTTGGGAAATAGCTTTCATACTGGGATGACGCTGAAATCTGTGCCGCTGTTATTTGATGGTTCTCCATTCCCAGGGGACCTCCACATCCTTAAAGCAATAAACATTAAATTCGTACTATGATCTTAGATTAGTTTAAAAAAAAAACAGATTTAAGGGCAGAAAAATACCACTGAAATCTTGAGAGTGCAAACAGAAGGCAAACATGCTGTACCCAAATAGAAGAGCTTTATACTTTTGAATTATTAATTGTTGGTTTTTTTACAAATCGATCTACGCACGAGAGGTTTATGGCCACAGTTTCTCCAAACTTCTGTTTTCTGCGCTTCTACAGAATGCTGTTGAGTTTACAGTGTTATAATCTGCACGTGTCCCACAAGCTCAGTACCAAAATGCCCATTGCTAAAAACACTTAGCCGAACATACACTGAAATTCACATTGTCGAAATTAAAGAGGACCTGTCTGTCTCACCACAATGCGAAGAAACGGTCACCACTGTTCACACGACACACGATACGACAATATGTTGGAGAACCTTTGTGAAGTTTTCAACAGAGATTGGTCGGAAGAACGGTCGCAGTTGAAACCAGAGCTTTCATATTTGTGATAAAATCATCATTCAAAATGGCTTATTATCCAAGAGTAGCCGAACGTAACCGAGTATTGGTTCCAGCCTGTCAAAGCCTTGATATCATGAAGCATATTGGCCACGTGGGTTATCAGGGCTGCTTGCGCAGAGCCCGTGATAACGTGTACTAGCCAACAATAAATGAAGAAGTCAAGAATTATGTAAGCAAGAAAGTCATCAGCTGCGCTTACCAACCAGATCAAGGTCAAGAACTAATGCTACCTAACATTGTACCAGACAGACCACAGACCAAGGTTGCAGTGGACCTATTTCAACTTCAAAACCAATATTTTCTCGTCACTCTAGATTATTTTGGTAATGTTTCCATGAAGGCAGATGTAATTGGCACTAAGGACACCATGCATCTTCAGTGTGAAACTGTTTGTTATTTCTTGTTTTCATCGGACAGTAAAAATATACGAACGATGGAAGAAGGCCGACACAATTTAAAGTTTTTCTTCATTGTTCGACAGCAGAAGCATATCACCTAGAGGTGATATTCTTCTGTTGACAGCTAATTTATCTTTTGCCTTTAATCTTTATTTTTTTTCTGGATAGGGTAGGGTTACATACTCAGTGGTGATCTGATTTCAATGAAATTTCCAACAAAAATCACGTAGCGGAATTTACCAACTATGAAAATTATTTCGTTGAGAGTCCTTTCTGTACGGCTAACGACGAAACATTTTACAGCAACTTTGTTCTGTACTGCTTTTGAATGTAGTCGAACAAAGGAAAACCCAAACAGCTTTTTAAAGCATTTTGGGTCCGGACTAGGAAAACAGAATATATTTTCCAAACTTAAAAATCGTGTTGAGTTGGTAATTTAAATAAGATGAGTTGAACCCTCCAAACCCATTTAAACGTGAAAAGGTGCAAAAGAAATACTTGTCTTCTTGCCGATCGATATCAGTTCTGTTTTCGTTTATCGTTCTCGTAGATCCAGGCGCAATTGCCTTAACAACTATTGAGCCTTGCACGAATTTTAAACAGAAGTTATTTTCAAAGAAAGGTAGCGTATAAAGCATATTAAACTGTGATAAAATCGCTTCAAGCTACTCATCGCCGCTTACTCGCTTAAACATGAGCCAGAAAATAATATTTACTTGACGATTAAAATAAAAGTAAAGTATAGTTAGGCTGGGTTAGGCCGAAACATGCGCGCGCGATATGACAAAAGCTTATTCAAACCTGTTGACTTAACGCCAGTTAGTAGATCGTATATCAGTCTTTGTTTAGGCTATCGTTGGGAAAAAATTGTCATCAGCGACAAGTTGCCGACTGAATCTGATTTGACCCGATTCTAATTTCGCGAAACAGGAGGGAAAATTCCCTACGGACAGACGACAAAAGCCTTATTGTCTTAAAAAATTTAAACCATAACAATAGCCAAAGTTGATATGCTAAATGATTACTCGAGAGAGTAAGATGCCTGTACTACAACTGATCGACTCATCCTAAATAAACTTTCACATTGAATACTCGCCTGAGTGTAGTCAAAATACACAGTGATAACTAGACAATTATTCACCTCTCTTGCAATGGAAACCTATATAGCCCGGCACGCAATCACAATGATGTTGATCCTCTTTGTAATTCGGGATGCAGCTGCCGTTATTTTTGCAGGGGTTCTTTGAGCAAGACGACTACAGTAAACAAAGAGTAATCGTAAAAGTTATAGCATTCATGTAACAAACATCTACAAGAAAATCAGAGAATGTATTATTACTGAACTGAATAAACGTCCCCAACAATCAACAACACGCGTATTTATGTTACTGTGGAAAAAGCCTCAAACTTTTAGAAAAGTTTGCGTTCAATAAATTATTTAAAATAACTTCTGTTAGAAATTTAAGTTTAAACTAGGTTTCATGGACACCTGTTTTTTAGAATTGAAATTTTTTTGCGAAATTTTTTGTTTTTCTAGCATAACAAAATCTTTTTCGTTCTGCTGAGTCTCAAAACCGTACTTGATAATGCCAAGAGAAAACTTGTCTTCTAAACATTGCACCGTGACTGGGAGGCGCTACTCCTTTTGTCAACATAAAACGTAAAGTTAATTATTTTGTTCACCACTTTAATTTCTACCCTTTTCTTTATAAAGATAGCATCCATCTCAATTCAAATCATTGCTGATAAAATACCTCTACGCAATAGTGGCTAAATGTTACCTGGATTTCAAATTGTCACTTACCTTTATGCTGTAATGATGAAACTGTTGTGAGTCAGTCAGTTTGTCAGGGCTTCTAAACTTGTCTTCACTTAGCAGCTCGCAGCGAAACTTTCCATTTTCGTTTGGCGACAGAGCAACGTTGAACGAAACACAGGGCGCATTATCAACACAGGTGAAAGCGCACTCTGTAGATCGATATACTTCACAAGAATCTAAAACTGGTCCCTGAAGATGCTGAAACTTGTGAGCTACAAAATTTGCGTACGACACACCTTGTTGATATAAACCATGATCACCTTGGATCAAACGTTGCTGCTGGCCTGTAGCACACGGAAAACGGAACAGAAAAACTGTAAATAGAAAATGAAGCATTTCTGCTTAGAAGAAATATTGTGTCAACGCGAAATGTGTCCTTCGATTGAATATAAATTATTTATGCACCATAAAGTAAACTCAAAACGCCCAAAGAACGAATCTATCGACGTCATACAACCAATTCGGGAATGGCATTTAAGTCATACTTGGTAGGTCTTCTCATAGCTTCCCTTTGCCTTCGTTTTCTTAACGAGGCCTGGGGCAAAACCTTTGATATGGAAATGATTCTGGCTATACTATTATTTTCATTCAAATTATAAACATGTTTACGTTAGACAGAAAGAGAATATACATGTCATCTTGAAGAGACTAAAAACATATTTCTCGCTGATAGTGTTTTAAACAGTGTACTAGGAGAACTTGAAATTCGAGTTACTAAAGTAATGTTCTTTTCATTATGCAGAGGATTTGAATGGCTTGCTGGATTCTCAATTATCAGTCAAAAGTTTAAGCAATTCCTCAGCTTTCAGTTACAAAACTTGCCATTTGTTAGCTGAGACCCTGTTTTCACGAACTCTGTGCTAAGTTCCGATTAGGCCCTTTATTGAGATAACAGCCAAGACACTTCAACAGTTGTTAATTCCTTTTTTCAGTTAAAGAGTCGCAAAAGTTGTCTCCTTTAAAACAGACGCTGAGTTCGCGATAAACGTCATGATGCTTGACTTGATTTTTTTCATACGCCGATGTCATACATGTTAAAGTTACAGGTGAGCTCACAAAGCCCTTGACACTTTACGTCTTGAAATTTGCATTTACCCATGATCCAGTTTGCACAACATGCGGTCAGCTGGAACACTATTTAAGGGGATGGTGAAACAGTTCTATATGCACTTAACGTTCTAAAACCAAAGGTGATATTCTAAAATTGCGGAAATCTGCCAAATATTGCCGTTTTTAGTTTATTTTTGACC
>OMLO01003338.1_pt1 | contig 13254 bp, 15 predicted proteins | sample 1674811 | NCBI WGS metagenome assembly OMLO01 (sample SAMN06265003, study PRJEB25207) | coral metagenome | isolation source: Coral host | place: Mexico:La Bocana,Puerto Morelos, Mexico | collected 2008-11-13
AACAGAGTGAAGAACTTTGAAGCAAAGGTGCTGTTGCAAATCTTCAAGGTGTCGTTAGCACCAAAGATCCACTTCACTTGGTTCATGTGCCAAGCCCCAACAAAATACTCCAAGTCTCCTTTGCTTTAAGCGACACAACTGATTTTCATCGCAATGACACTCCATGCAAACTTTGCAAATGAAGTGGTAGACTGCCTTGAAAGTACATATAAATTGAGCAAATCAGCATATCATTGCAGAGGCATGCTGGAATTTCTCCAAGGATCTATGCACCAATGCTGACAACCAATTGCTACTTTCAGTGGCTTCACCTCCGGCGAAGTTTGTCTCGGCGTAGAAGACCGACTTAGGGAAACGCCTCAACTCCAATGGCTCCAAAACTCCAAACATTTTTTTTATCACCAAAAAAACACGAAGATGCAAAAGAAGATAAGACACATATAGAAAAATTGCAAGATTTGTAGCTCAGAGCATGCTAAAACTTCTTTGTAGGAAAGTCATCTGCAAAACATGAGATATGAGAACACCACACGCTTTCCTCAGTCAAAGTCTGTCCCTTAACGGTTGGCTAACTCATGGCATCTACAAGACAGGAATACATAGAAATACGACTCCAAAACATGCAAAATATTTGCAACAAAAAACATGCAAAACCATGGAACTCAGCCATTGCTTTTGCAAAACGGCGATGAGGACAAAGGAAGGTGCTGTCTTGAATGACCTTGGAAATCGATTATCATCTTAGCACGAGTCATTTGGGTCGTACGTCAAGAAACAGCTGAGTATGAGGAAAAATGACTGAACACATCATTGCTTCCATCCCGAATCTCCCGGATCCCGAGTCTGCTGTTATTGAAGTCACATTGGTATCCGATTTGTTTGTCTGAGCTTCAAACACGACTCAGTCGGTAGAAAGGGGCCATGTTGCCACGCCCGTGCCTCACAAATTCAGCTTCAAATCGCGTGATGTCAGAAAACGTGATGACATGATGAAAAAGTGACAACGTATGACAACATGACATAGGGCCGAGTCACGGGTAGAGCTCGATGATAGATGAGTTGAAGGCCCAGGTCCTTGACTCGCTGCGCGGAAACAATTGGAAAGGTAAAGTGCAAGAAAAAGAAGATATGAAGAGCAACCCTTCAAGATTTAGTCATTCAATTTTTGCATAAACCGGAAATGTAAAACATTTGCAATGCCAGAAAAACCACCGTGAAATTGCAGTGACAACTTGAGCACTTGACATGATCTCGTCTGTAGCCGCATGGGTGATTTCAGGCCCCTGCACCGGGTTGCAGCAACGCCCAGAAGGGATGAAGTCAGTGGAAGATGCCATGGCCCGGGAATCTTCATTTCGAATCCCCAGCCCCAAAACCTTGTACCACGGATAGGCTGCATACATCAAGCCAGCAAAGATAGTGCCTGGTTTTCGAGGCAGTCAGGCCCCTGTTCAGTTGGTTCAAATGTTCTCAAGAAGCTCCACGGATAACTATCTGATCTCTATACCACCCAGAAATGAAGTTCACAAACGCAGTCGTAGAGTCACAGATTCAAAAGTACAACACACATGGACTTTCCCACGGCAAAGGCCTTCATCAGTGCCATGATTCAGGTAAACCTTCAGATTTCCGGGCACGGATGTTTCCAATCCCGGAAAGATCACAACTTTGGCAACACGCATGAGTGGCTTAAAGTCCTTGAAGTTCAAACATCTGTCACAATCCACAAGCAGCAAGCATATTGCCAGCAGCATTAGATCTTCCATGGCATTGTCAAATGCTAAGTCTCTCATGTTCAAATCTCCACGTCTAATGTTTGATAAGATATGAAGTTTAGTCTGCCAAAAGACATGGAAATTCAACACATTCCAACACATTCAAACAGTTTCCACATTGATTTCCACAGGGAATTTTCGGATTCCACCAGCTTCAGGGCCTTCGCTGGATTCACCTGATGAGCTTCGTAGAGTTGCCGCGGTGCTGCTGGAAGTCCCCGAGGCGAACCGTCCACCACGAAAGTGGCAGGCAAAGCTGGCCACAGCGGCGTTGCTGTGATGGGCAAATCCTCGAGATTTGAGATGTCAAAATGATGAAAATGTGTCTATGATGTCTAACTGTCTCTATCAGGCGGCTAGAAGTCAAGTGAAACTGATTTGTCAGAATCTGCTCCAAGCATCGCCCACTTGCAAGCCCATAGACTGTACACCGCCCTGCACACATTGGACAGTGTTCCACCTTGAAAGCTTTTCACATCTTTTTACATCTTTGTTGAAGCCAGACAAATGTGGGCCTTGAAGCCAAGAGCAGACCAAGCAGCTTCAGCGATCTTGCCTTGGGAAATTGGACAAAACACGACATGGTACGACATGATGCAATCTAGGTCGATCGATACAGTTTTATCGAAGAATGATATACATTCTCAGAACACCAGCTTTATTGAAGAGATGGCTCGATATCTTGAAGTCTTTTCCAGTTTTTGGATTTCCCAAACACAATCAAGAGGGGTAAAAATGGTAAAAACCTCTCATGCATCCACGATCAAGTGTTGATGCTGGATTGAAAGGCTCTGGAATGGTTGGAACACGACTGTACATAGCTTCGGCCTGGCCTCTCACTATGAAACCTTGTGGAAAAAACGGACCAAGCAGTTGAAAAACGCACAGAAACACGTCTCCTCATTTCCCCCCATGGCAAAGCGGTTTGGTTGAAGACACCCGCAATGTTCCACTTGCTGAGCCCGCGAAGCTTTTTCAAGTCCTACCCCAAGGTTGTCCAACTTTTGAAACTTTGCACATGCGTGACAAAATCAAAACTTCACATTGCAATTTCACGGCTAACTGGTCAATGCACGCCACTCACCAAAACATAAACTGAAATCATGGATTTCATGGATTTCACGGATGTGGATTGTAAACTTTCATTTTGTGTTGGGCTTTGATTGATCCGTTGTTTAAGTAGTCTACCCTTAAGCACCACCCACAGCGGGTCCCCTCTGACTTGATCTGCTGATGCATTGTAAAATGCCTGCGCAAGAGCGACAAGTGCCATCTTTAGGACCAATTTTCACAAGGGACCGATACCTTAAGTCACAAGGCAAAGCACAAACTTGACTTCCAAACAAACAAAACACATTTTTATCACACACATTCACACACTATGCTTTGTCATGTTTTACTTGTTGCATCATATCGACTCACCTTCTCTGGACTCGGGTCTGCCTCGTGTGGCAGCTGTCTCAGACACGCGATTTGATCTTTTGGATCTTCGCAGCCAACCTTTTTCGCCAAAGTCTTATAGAAGCTGATCGCTTCATCCTGGAGCACGTTGTGACATTTTGACTTTGCTAAAATGAACCTGCTTAACGTGCAAGAAAAAGATGTTCTCTTGCAAAATTCGACGTGTCAAGTCAACAACTCACTCTCCTTGTCAGCGTAGTACCAAGCAGTATCCTTCGCAAGGCGGAAACTCCATATTGAATTGTCAAGGCCATGGTCTATGAAACAGCTGGTTCCATGTCATTGGCATTGTAGATGAGTACAGAAACCACAGAATCATCAAATTGCTACCCCTTGTTTTGATTCATGAATCCAGAGTCAAAGCTCGTGCCAACAGCATTCACGCCATAAACTTAGATAATAACAGAGAATATCTTTGAAACTTAAAGGCACAACGTGAAGCGACCAAACAAAAGAAGAAAACTGCGACAAAATTTCAAACTCCAAGGCTCCAAGGCAGTACCCTCGAGGATCCCTTGAGCGAACAGATTTCGACTCGCTGGACTCAACAAATGAAACCTCTCAGCAAAGCTAGGCTCGCCGAGCTTAGGCGAGGAGGCAAGGAGGTGGGTGGTTGAAATTCTTTGTTTCTTGTGCACGAAAAGACATTTCTCTGATGGATCAAGCTTGCAACTTCTTAGTCAGAGCCAACAATTGGCGTGAAGCCTCTGACCGTTGGCCACCAGTTTCCGAGAACAAACTTGTCACCAAACGTATGTTTGCTTTATACGAGTAGCTGCACTGAGAAAGCGCCAGAAGAATGACCCAATAAAGTCACACGACCTCTCGATTGCACTGTGGCTCAAGGGTTGGACCGGTGGGACCATTTTCAAGGTCAAAATAAGATAAAATATGATAAAATGAGTTAAGTCATTTTTAAGTAACTCCTTCGAGTCCTTTGTTAAACTTATGTCACTTCAGAGCTGACTCCGTATGAAAACCAAAAGCTTTCCTGTTTGTCTGTATCACCCCCAAGAGTCACCTGGGTCTCCTCCGAAGGTATCAATATTTCGTTGCACCCTTGGCCAAACATGGTTGAGGAACATGTCGAAGAGTCGAAAATGGATGGTCCAATGGTCCCCAAATTCAAGCACATATTTTTAATTTCAAGAGTTTGAGGCCAAACAGTTCGCAATATTCCGTTCCATAGCCAGTAAAGGCGTAAGGAGGTAGTTGGACAGGTCGCACTCAACTCTGCAAACTCGAATCTGGATGTGGGAGAGATTCAGAGCTGTGTTTGGCCATTCAAATGGAGAATCCATGCTATCTTCGAAACAATTTCCAGTCATGTTTCCACTGCAAGGCAAGTCTTTGATCCATGGCTTCATAGTTGCCCATGGCACCATCCCCAGCCTGCAGTGTTTGCTATTGCCGAGACAGTTGACTGAGAAATGTGCAAGATAGAGCTTGAAGTGGACACTATTGAAACCGTGTCCATTACCAAATCCTTCCCAAAGCAAACCTTTACTTGTTTCCATATTTCCACATCCATGCTGTTTTTCTTGTCTTTCTAAAAAGTATATCTCTTGCATATCTCACCACCCAAATTTCTTGTGGACAAACAAATACAGAGATCCAAACAAAATTCACATTGCTTTTCTTTCTTCTCCCCAGTTTGATGATCAAACGTACCACACAAAACGCAGCATCTCGACCCAGCAATTTCAATTCAGCTCATTGTTTTCTGCTGAAACTTCAAAACAAGGCAAGTGGCAAAAAACGGGGGAAAAAACAACAAAAACAAATACACAAATCACAGGAACAAATGTACAAAGGCTACGGCTACAGGATCAAAGTCTCCGGTGATCCGGTGATGAAACCTGTCCTCCTTGGCAAGTTCTTCATGTGCCCAATGTCCGAGGAAGCCGCTGCGGTAGCCAACGCTAACAAAGAGAGCCTCATTTCGGACCTCATTTCGGCAATACTGGCAATCCTGATCCCAAAGTCCCCGTTTCGCCCCCCTGTCCCCGAAGCCCCCCAAAGACCAAGATTCTAAGATGTCTTCTTCCAATTTTTTGGCAAGCCAAGTTGCTACAAATCTTGCTGCATCGTACCAACTTCCTGTGAGAGTTGGATGGAATCTCATTGCCAGCATTTTCAATCCGTGGTTAATCCCAGAAACAAAAGCGTCAGATTTCACTACTTTTCTCAAATTCAGATACTTTGAGATGGCAACTCTGGGAACTTTGAGTCATCCGTAGTGCCCGCCTTGAAACCAATTCGTCCCGCTGAAACCGCCTGGTTTTCACAACAAAACCGTGAGGATGGCACGGAAAGCATACAATTCAGGCAGAATTTCTAGTTCTCCAAGGAGAATCTCACACTTGTGAAGCCTGACTGTGAGGGCAAAGACAAAAAATGCACAGCAAGAGTATGCAGAGAGTATGGGAAAAATAGCATGGAACCACAATGCTCCCTGGTAAGAGTAAACATAAGACATATGCGTGAAGATAAACAGTGTATGTTGAAACAATATCCAAGTCGAAAATAATAAGGATACTGTGTCCAGTGGGAAGAATAAATGGCGGCAGCTTCACAAATGGAACGGAACCGTGAGAGGAGACATGCACGGGGGCGAGCACAACAGACGGCTATCCAGGCTGAAGTGACTGCGCGAAGATGTGGCTTATCCCGCATGGTGAATGCAAAAATCTTAAAGAGAAAATACCAACCGATCGACGGATCAGTACCCGCTCCTGGGATCAGAAACACGAAAACAGGACGAGGCTTTGAAGCCTCGAGGAGATAATTGGGGAATGGCAGTGGCAATGACATTTGAAAGGCGGTGACATGGCACTGACATGGTAACATGGTGACAATGATGGATGTCTTGGTTCGGTTTTACGGCAGTGTAAATATTTCACTATGTACTGGTTCCATGGAGATTCACTTGTGACACTTGGGTAACAAACAACCCTTGTACCAACTTCAGAAAAATTGCTCAACGGAACTCAAATTGCAGTGCGGCAAGGCGAGCCAAACCTCTTGTGTCCTTCATAGGGAAAATTTCCCTGGTAAGACTTACCGTGAGGAAGGCCCTGCTCCACAAAGTTCAAATCGTGCGAAAATAAACCGAGTGCAAGGCTGATCGGTGTGGTGCATAAACATGCAGCTCCAAGCAATCCTGGTTGGAAGACATGTACAAACACCATCAAACATTTTCATTACTTTGGCAAATCAGGATGGGTCATTTTGTTTCACAAGCTTAAACACCAACTAAGACGTGGACTTCACTGATATGCTGATTCCTTCCCAGCACCGGGATATCGGGACACAACACCGGAGACCTTAGCTTATGGCAATGCCATGTCGCAAGAGATGACGCAGAAAACGAAACATAAATGGGCGCCAATTCCCTTTCTTTTTTCAGTCAGAGAAGAGTTTTGATTCCATTCGTCCGAGAGAAATCTTGCTATGACTGGGCACCCACTACGTATTTGTCAATGGTATTTTTTGACTTTGTCTTCAGGAGTATCCCCCTGCCCAGCCAAGCTCCAACCTATCCTTTTCCGTGAGGGTCAACCAACGAAAGGGGCCACCAAACCCAACCCGTACGACACAAATCTCTAGCCCAATTTGAAATTACAGTGAATCCGTTTGAATCGTATCTGCGACTGTCATCACCGGCTCGGCCTGACGTACATTGCATTCAAGTGGCTCTGAGTAGTAGTCCTCCAATGAATTTCACATGACTTCCAGTTTTGTTTCAAGCGGAAAATGGGTTCAAGTCTCCGTTTCTATGAAGCATTTCTTAACCTGGCGCCTTCCATGAACAAAAATATACAAAAATCTTTGTAGCTTTTGCGATTGCTCTCTCTTGGATGTAATCAGTCGATTTCCAACAAGGGTTCAGAGTCCTAGACAGCTCACTTTCGTGTCTACTCACAAACAGCATTGCAGCTTTCCAGCCTTTGACACTTTCACTCCGGACCATTTTGCCTCATGTTGCTGCGTCCAACTTTTGTGGACTGATTTTCAGAATCTCAAATTGACAGTTGACCATATCCTCCTGACTTTTGGCCGAGAACATTCCTTCTTCTGAGTGGTATTCCCTGCTTCTTGAGAATTTAAAAAGAAAAGCAGGTGAAAACATGATTGTTGGCTCTTTGATTCATTTTCTCCATGTTTGGATGAATTCTTGCATTTTTTCTACCTTCGTTCGCATGGGTCATGTGCAACCCGAGCCTTCGCCACAGGTGCCTTGAACCTTTCTGGCTTCTCACCTCGCAAAAATGTTCAACAGGAAAAAAACTAAACAGATCCAAAGAATCTTTAATAGACTAAACATCAATTCGCCTGGAGCTCCAAAAACTGTTAAATAGATGACATAACGATGAACATCATGATAAAATTTGGAAGGATTTGGAAGAACACGACCAAAACAAATGCTGTGAGTCTCGACTCCATGAATCTGACGGCAACACCGCAACAAGTGTGACTGGCCCAACCGCCCCAACCCCAGAGCGACCATATGGAAGGCCCCAAAACGTTCTGACAAGCTCTTTGGTCTCCTTCACCCCCAGTTCAAGCCACAAAGCCAAAACGAGCTCGGGAAAAAAGTTGGAAACCACAAATGTCAAGTTGAAACAGAAAGAGAATAAGAGAAGTGAAAAAAACTGAAAAAATGAGTGAAAGGTGAGTGACTGCTCAAGAACATTTTTCAACACAATGTGGATCCATCAACGCATCTCTGACATTCTCTCCTTGCCATCCGGCCATTGAAGGGAGATGGACCGCAGTATCGCTTGGGCATCACCACTAGGGGCATGAAATACGCGCGAGTCAACCTGACGGACAGGAGAAACAGAATGAAAGTATGTCGGACACAGTTCTCATAGGCCCACCAAGCAAGGTATTCAAGGTCGTTGCACGGTATTTTCATATTCTAGCAGTCTGCTTGAAGCGGTTGACAAAGGTCCAAGACAAACTATAGATAGCCAGTGTAATTGCAACAGTTTGGCGCAAACTAATGTTTGGATAGTAAGTATCCATCCTTGCGTGACTTTCAGAAGTTTAGAGCAAGCATAAAAGATTTGAAAACCAAAAGTGGCTGGCGCAAACCATGAGATCCTGAATTTCTATGTCAAATACAGTTTCTAGAGCAGAAATCAGATTCAGCAAATTGGATCTAAAAAAGGGACAGTTTTGCAACCAAACTCCAGCCCGAACATACCGTATGCACCTGGTGCCGACAGAGACCTGAAGGCGGTGAACCTGGTGTCGGTCTGGTAAAGCCACACAGCTTGGTTTAAAATCATTTGACAGCTTCGCCGGAATCGCTGATGGGAACCAATCGTGTCTCAAAACATCCGTGCCTGTCATATTCCCGTCGCAAGACACTGTTGCGAAAACTTCTGGGAACTCCTCGCGGTACGACTAAGTTGTCAGAAAACATGACATCAAGAATCGACCAAAATTGAACGAAAGATGTGATTCTGAAATAGAAAGATCTAGTCACTCGTCATGGAATGCTTTAACATTATTGAGCTTTTGAACTTCCATATCTCCGTCTGCATATACATTTATATTCATGCATTATATCGATTGCATATATACACAGTGTATTAGTGTATATGCAAATAATTGCAACTATATATATATATATTGTATATAGATTTGTACATATTATTAATCATATTATGTAAATCTACGCTTTTTCAATCTGTCCATTCCCCTTAGACTGTTGACTCCTTGCATGAAAGGCGACATGCGTCACCTTTGCCCAACGCCAAGCATTGATCCAGATCCTCCTGCGAGTTCCGACATCGCTTCGATGATTCGCGAGAGGACAGGAGTCGTTGACCAAATCAGCCAGAAAAGCACGTTGCATTCGGCAGTTGTTTGTTGAGGACTTCAGGATTTATGCCATTTGTGCCGTCATTTCATGACTTGTTGTAAGCCCCGAAAACAAATTGCTCCTCTTTTGCAACTACAGGATTAGAATCAACAGTAATGGGAACATCTCCCACCATCTCAAGAAACATTGGTTCCAGAACAGAATGGTAAAGGCAAGTATTTTGTGACAAAAGCTGTGACACGTTACTTGCCACCTGGTGAAGCCGAATATCCTTTGGCCACGCATTGCACTCCGTGCTTAACCAAGTCGACCAAGTGTCCTCTCGATATCTCCAAGCATGTTGAGCAATGCTAAGTGGCAAGTCAGCGCAACTGCCACCTGTGCGCTCACCGAATGTGTAGAATATAATAACTTCAGACTTCAGCTGTTTCAGTCTTCATCGAATCAAATGAAACAGTTCCTTTGGAGAGGACTACATACGCGCAACCTGCAAGCAAGTGTAAAATTGTGAAAAACTCATGCCATTGTGCTTGTTGGTCAACAGGGATATAGCAACCACTCTTGAAATCTATTGAACTGTATAGTACTATACCAGATATACGTGAACAAAAACTCTTTTCTATTTGTTTCCTCATTACTTTCCTTTTTGCACACAAGTCTCACGAAGTGTCGCCTTGACGGTATCTTGTGACCCTTTCTTGCCAGAGCCCTTCTTGCGCTCGATGACAGGTCCATAGCCCTGGAACGGGAAGAGGAAAAAAAGTGACGCCTGGTGTCCTTTCTTTTTTTGCACATACCCTGCAGGGAACGATCACCTATCCCACCAAATGGGAAAAGGAACAACATCGACTCAAAAATGACAACTGGAATGGGCATGAATGCGCGACAAGATGCGACAAGTGGATATTTGAGGGAGGAAGTGTTACTCATAACTTTTCAGCGATCCGGTGTGACTAACAGAATTGATCATCTGTTGGAGGACCTCATCTTCCGATTCTTACTTCTTGGAGAAGCAGAAGAGTTTCTTTTCGGTAGAAAGAAAATGTCCATGGAGATTCTTGGCAGTATCTAAGCTTCTAGTTTATCCTAAGGCGGGAGGTTCTCAAATAAGATAATATCATATAATATCCATGGAGTTTGCCAGATTGATCACTTTTAGTGGTGAATGTGTGTGTGTGGGAGGAACTTCCGCATAATTCAGTTGGGGAAGGAACATCTGTGACATGCATGCGATATCATCCTTCAATCATCCTGAACATTGTCTCTTCACAGATGTTTTTCCTACAGGACCAATGATTTCTTTCTCTTCAAGGAGGCCTGAAATTCTCCAAACTCCAGTGCCACATTCAGTGCCTTCCCATCAGTTTTTTCTTCGTCGCCCGCACGTTCGCTACTCCTGGCGGGTGGAACGGCCACCACGCTGTTGATGACTTGGTAGTGAAGTCAAAAGTGCTTCAAATACGTTGCTTCACCAGCTACTTTCTAGAATCTTTAGGAACACTCAGACAAAACCAAAAATGCACTCATAATTCCTGACAGAACAAGTGGGCAAAGATATGTATAAAACCTGTGAAAGTCATTGAGAAAATATTCGGGATGATGCCAAATTAACGACCCCCAAATGGATGATCAGAAGAATCAACAGGCAAATCTCCCAATTTTGTACCTAAATGTCCATCCACTGAGTCTGGTAGACACCCGTTGGTTCATTTCTTTGTCTCATCCAAATCCACCTGTGGATGAAACATCCCAATCCAAAACTAATGGTTATGATTTTTTCTAAAAAAATCCATTCAAAAAAGATCTTGACCTAACAGGGGATTGTTTTATCCCAAAATAACATAAAATAGCTATGGAAATTGGGCTTCATCGCTGCGAATGAAACATCCCCAAAATAGCTATGGAAATTGGGAATAAATCCATCCATCAATCCCTTGAGCCAAGATACACGTTGATCGCCTTCAGCTGAACCGTGCCATCCTCCTGGAGGTCGAATTTTTTTTGGCTTTTTTTGCCGAGGACATCGAAACGGAAGGAAAAATGGAAGAGGAAGCGGCAAAATAAACATCTGACCCAAAAAATGAAAAGAAAAATTGGAAGAATCTGCAAGAATCCTTTTAAAAGAACCCGAAAACACACAAAAAAAAACTCGGCCCAGAAGGCCGGCCCGAGTTTAACTGTTGAATCGATTCATCTCTCAATCAAAAGTCCCTCAAAAAAACCTCCCAACCCCTGTCCAGCTTCACTGGTTCCACGTCGAAGTTCACCTTGTCTCCGACTTTGGGTTCACGTTGACAATCCACCGCACGCAGCAACACTGGTTGGCCTGGAGTTGATGGTGTTGATGGTGGTAGGACTTCATATGAGCAAATCTACCACCAGAATTGCTAAGCTGTTGGACTTGGAGAAGTCCAAAACAGGGAACGCAAGGGCTATAGTTGATTGGTTCATGCTAATTGTGAATCGGCTTTTTATTTCAAATCCTATTGTAAATTCTGAAGATCAAATTATGAGTCGCCCAAAATGTTCCAATCGACTCGTCTAAGGTTTGATGTTCAGCACATCCATAGGATCACTGGGCTGGGGCTCTGGACGATACATCGAAGGCTCGATAAAGCCAAAGCCTGGCGATCTACCCCCCCCCATGGTGGATTTTTCACATCATAGCTTCACGGAGGAAACATGGCATAACAAAACATGGCAACTTGAAGGATCCGGTTGCTAAAAACCACTGTTCGGTGGCATTTCAACTACCAAAACCTCAACTCAAACTGGTGGACCCGCCGGATTTTTGCTGCCATCAAACCAGATAGCGGTGAATTGAAGCGTAGGGAAAGCCGCACCTTTTGCCGGGTTGTAAGCTCGGACCTATGGCAGATGTGATCCATGCGGCTGGTTTTCAGGTGATTTTTTGTTGCTGGGTACAAGTTGGCTACAAGTTATATATCTAAATTCATCTCAATTCCAAGCTTTTTTAACGAAATGTTCCTTTTGAGGCTTCTTATTTGAAAGTTTCCTGTTGAGGCTTCTTATTTTAGATCCTTTTTTTTCTTGCCATCCCTGTTTGCAAATCAATGTCTCGCCAAGGTGCAATTCCTTCAAAGGCTCCTTTCGCCACCTCTTCCTCTGGCTTATCGCCCATGCCTTGATTTTTCAGCCACCCAATTGCACACTAAAATCCCTTCCTGGTTGCCTATGCTAACTTTTTTTTTCTAAAAAAAAAGAGATGTCCAAACCAATTGGCTGATTCACCTAAGTTTTGAATCAAAAACCTGTATGAAGTCAAAAAAACATTTTTTGTGGCTTTGACCATGTTTGGCCCCAAAATTATCCTGGCATACTGCATCCAAAGCGGCCAAGCATGTCTGCGATCAACCTCAGTAGTGGTTTTTTTCGCCGCCAACTCACCGAGCAAAAATTTGGGCCCGGGCTATGAATTCTTCTTCCAAGCAAAACTATCTGAAATTCAAACACACCTCCCAAATACCAATTGTAGGTACTGGTTCGGCAACTGGAAGATCAAGATTTGGTATCTCACTAAGGCCTCACTTTTATTCACTTTTCACGTCAAGGTACTGTTTGTTGACCTCATCTGCCCTTTGCGCGCTACATCCGCGCACATTTTTCCTGGGTCTTGCGCAGCAACGCACAGGGTTCACAAAAACCAGACACATGGCTGCCTTCATTTCACTTCGTAAATCCTGTCAGTGCAATCATCCACAAAATCAATGATTTCTGATATTGATCAGGATCTAATCCTCAAAACTGGCTTGTTGGTAGCTTATGCCAAGGTTTATATTATAGTGTTTTATAGATAACCTCTTCAGTCCATCAAACAGCATCTCATAATTGATCACAAACTTGACTCGACACCTCGGGTGCAGCCAAGTCACGCTTGTGGTTGCTCTGGACATTTGGGATTTTTCCTCAGATCCAGTGGGGTTAAAAAAACAACACCTGCGAAACCCTAATTGTAGGTGCAAGAGATGGGAATTGTGGGTGTTTTTTTAATTTTGTAGTTGTAGATTCTACACTTGCCGTAGATATTTAATTCTCGTTGCTCACAATACCTTGGCTAAATAAGTTGCGTTTAAAATCGTTAAGCCTGGTACTGTTGGAAGAAATCCGGCTAACCAGTTGAGGTAGATAGCTTATCCTATTATTTACATGGTTTTTTTACAT
>OMLO01003340.1_pt1 | contig 13252 bp, 16 predicted proteins | sample 1674811 | NCBI WGS metagenome assembly OMLO01 (sample SAMN06265003, study PRJEB25207) | coral metagenome | isolation source: Coral host | place: Mexico:La Bocana,Puerto Morelos, Mexico | collected 2008-11-13
AGTGGGTCTGTGCAAGTTAGACAATGGACTAAGCAGGTGCGCCGTTTACGGTGTTTGTATCGTGCCTGTGTCGCTGTTAACGAGGGTCGTGGTCGAGCGGGGCTTCTCAACAACCGCTTTCTCAACAACCGCTTTCGTGGAAGAGCAGACTCAGAATCTTGCTCGTCGCAATGCGGCCGACAAATCAGGTCACTTTCTAGGAGTTTTGGAAGACTCCTGGTCTGCAGGAGGTTCACTCCCTTTCCGTTTGCTCAAGGAGCCACAAGCGCCTGAGGTGCTTGAATTGAGGATGACGATTGCGGTACGGCACCATACATTGCTCTTTCACGTGCGGTTTCTCGACGTCAAGCAGCGTCACTTTCTAAGACTTGGGTTGAGGCTAATCCTTCGGTTTGGTCCCACACGTGTTTGACCAATGGAAGGTGTTTTGGCAACGGGATGTTGACAATGAGTTGCCTCCTGGGTCGCAGGAGTATATTACCCTTGTTCCACAGGTTGAAGCATCCCAATTGGTCCCATTGGACTTCTCCCTTTGGTCCCGAGTTTTGAAGACTTCAAAACCTCACTGTATGCGAGGAGTTGATGGGTGGTCCTTTGCTGAGCTGAAGCTTATCCCGCGTGGCTTTGTTGATGTTCTCCTTCAACTGTTCCATTGGTGTGAACAGACCTGTACATGGCCGAAGGTTTTTCAAACTTGGCTTGTGGTCTTATTGAGGAAGGTGCCTACGGGTATTGTCTCGTGGAACTCGGTACGACCCATTTCTGTTGCCGCCACACTTTACAGAATGTGGTCTAAAATGAGGACCGCGCAATTGATGCAACATGCCCGAACCCTTGCTACATCTACAGTTAGACCTTGTCTGTCGACCCGGTCGACTTGGGGGTTTCAAGTCGAACTCATCGCTGAATTTTTGAGCAACTCTATTTCACCTTGCGGTTTAGTGCTGGGCCTGATCAAAGCTTTTAATGTGGTTTGTAGACCATTTCTACAAGCTTTGATGTTGCGCCTCGGGTTTCAACCTACCATCGTTCTGGCTTGGTTCTCTTGCCTTCAAGGATTGTCTCGACAAGCTTTGGTCGCCGGTGCTAATTACGGTACCTCTCATGCCTCGACGGGGATTCCAGAAGGAGACCCCCTTTCGGTGGTTGGTATGTTTGCGTTGTGCTGTTTGTTTCGTGAGGTGGTCGTGTCCCAAGATCCCCTTGCCTTCCCATTCAGCTATGCGGACAATTGGGAGGTCGTTACTGGTGCCCCTGACAATCTGATGAAGGTTTTGGCGGCGATGGATCGCTTGTCTGGCATTTGCCGTTTGCCTATTGCCCCTTCCAAGTGTTGGACCTGGGCTTTTCAACGTCACGTTCGGAAGCAACTTGCCGCATGTACCCTTGATGGCAGACTTGTTCCTGTTCGGATGACCGGTTGCTGCCTAGGTGCTGATATGGCGTATTCCTTCAAGAAAGCGGCTTCAACCAGAAATGGCCGAGTTGCCAGTGGGCATCGACGCTTGTTGCGGCTACAAGGACTTCCCATGTCCAAATACCGTAAATGTCGGTTGATACTTGGAGGTAATCCACTTCCTCGGCACTGGGTGCTTTCATGGCCCTTGGTGTTTTGAGCTTCTGGCTTGCTTTGTGGCTTTCCACTCATGCGTTGTGAAGCCTGTTCTTTTGTTTCATGGTTGGCTTTAAGTAGCCTCCAGTCTTGGGATGTCAAGCTTTTGGCTTGCTTCATGGCTTGCATTGCAGCTTTCAGGCTTGACAGGTTTGAAAGCCTTTGGCTTGCTTGGTTCTTGTTTTGCTTGCAAAATGAATTTTGGGATGAAATCTTGGCTTGCTTCAAGGCTTATGAATTTAGTATGTATTGTAGCTTTTAATCTTGTGAATAAAAGACATTGGTTGGCTTCATTTCTTGTTGCAGTGTGTATCATGTAGCTTTGGGGTTCCCAACGGGGAGTTTGATACATTGCCATGCGTGATTCAAAAACCTGATGTCGCAATGATTGTTTTCAAAACGAAGTACGAGTATTCAACACATATGCGTAAAAGAATGATGTCATTTTGTTTGTGGGGGACAATATACAAAAAAGAATGATGTCATTTTGTTTGTGGGGAACAATATACAAAAAAGAATGATGTCATTTTGTTTGTGGGGAACAATATACAAGAACATAGATGAAAATGGCGCTGAGTTTTTTGCACTCAACTTTCATTTGAATTCGTGGTTTGAGAGACATTTTAAGGATGTTGTTTTCTCATAGGCGTTTCGATTCAGGTGGCGGTTGAGACATGATGGAAATCTGTAGCCGTTTCGGTTTTTTTCACTGGTGGCTGTGGCGTGTCTTCAGACGAAAAACGACAAGGCACGGGCACGGTTTGCAAAAACGATTGCACTGCGCATCTCTTTGATACTGTTTGTTGGATGTTGAATAATTGAGCAGCACGTGATGTCGCCTCTGACGCTGTCCTGAAGAACGGAATGATGACAAACTTGACGGCAAATTATATAATTAATTTAATTCTTGACGACAAGTTTGAGAATTTTAACTGATTGCGGGAACGTGGCATCAGGCCTTTTCGCGCTTCGGTTGGCATTCGGCTTCAAGACTCTTGAGGCCGGTTTGCTATGAAGTTCTTTTGATTGAATTTGCACCAAATTGTTGGATTTTTCAGAGCTTGCTGAGATGTCATGATGGTTCTGAATCCCTGCTCAAAGGCTCGGCGTTGCTCTTCGCTACCTCCTTACCGGCCTGGTGGACAGTCTGGCAGTCAAAGATGTGGTTTGCGTGTTGAGACTTCAAGCTGGAGAGACTGACAATTTCATGTAGACATGTGTGAGTGACAAGGAACTTGAAAGCACTTGTGGATGAAGGGTCTTTAGTGAATCCAGAGATTCTTGTTTTGTTTTGAATTTGGCAAAATGATTGTAAGAAGATGCGGTGGCCCGAATTTGATGTGCAGGAGCGGGCATATTGCAAATTTACGGGGCCACAATTGCTCCTTTTGTGGCGCTGGCGTGGTTTGGGAGGAGAAGTTATTTCAACTTTTTCACGTTCAGAGCGTCAGATTCATTTCAAAAACATTTACTTGTGGATTGAAATTTTTTGGCTTTGGTCATCTCATATCTTTTCTCAGATTTCCGACTTCTTTCGTCTCGACTTTTCACTTTTGGATTGCACCTGCCAAGTTCTTTTGCAACATGAAGATTGAAGTGTGTTCAAGACCTGCTTTTGTAGTTGAGTCGCCATGAAGCGGCCGGCCTCCAATCGCCCTAAGACCGTCAAGCGGCCAGCCACAAAGAGGAGAGACGGTTGGGTTTATTGAATTGGGGAGTCTGACTTGATTCTGACTTTATATCAGTCATCAGCGGATGGCCACTTGTATGTATATAGACACAAAGTTGTTTCAGATTTTTGCAGGCATAGCTGTATGTGTTTTGGTAAGTAATATGTACACCTTTTTCTCTTTTTCTTGTTCCTTCAATATATATATATATATGTATATTTATATATGTTATATTTTAAATATTTATTGCTTTCGCACACAAAAATATATATACACATCAAATATACATATACATTTGAGCCAGTAAGCATATTCTAATGTTGACCATTACAACATGCTGATTGAAGTGCATGTTCCTCAAATATTTGTCAAACATGTTTGAACGCCCGTCTAGCAATTATATAGTGTGTACACAGATGAAATGACATATTGTTTGGGCTCACCTTGGGTGGAACTTCATAACAAGAAACCAGGTTTGCAGTTATAAGCTGTTTCGGGTCAAACCGATTCTTTGAGTGCATCATGGTCTTGGACCAAAATGGACATGTACTCGGTGCAGCTAGTTCATGTTTGCTGCATCAGATGATGAGACTCAGCCGCCGCCGCAGCAACGTGGGAATCCTCGCAATGTGGTGGCTCCATCCGACATCCCTGTCAAGCTGAAGTTTCTCCAGCAGTCTTGCAAGTGCCAGCGAGGGATTTGTTTGCAACAGTTTCTAGATCAAATTGACAGGGTGGAGGCAAAAAGGGCTGAATTCAAGTCGCTACAAGATCACGAGAAGGACACGGGCAAGAAAATGTTTGAATTCTTGATCAGGTTTTTTTTGGTGAAAATTGTTGCGTATATCTGTTTTTCGGGCAGCTCTCCATTTATTTATTTTTTATGGGGGTAAAAACCAATCTTTGAAGTGCGCAGGAAGACTTTCTTGCAAAACTATTCAACTGCTCCGTGCCCCAGAGGGAAGCAGCAGTTTTTGCTATCCAAGATGCCCCTGCAGACGAACTTGACTTCGAGGCTTCAGACTTAGAATGCGAAGAGTCTGATCCTGGGGACCCAGATTTCTTTGCAGAGTCAACTTCATCTGTTTTTGAAGCATCTGATGATGATGCTGCTGCTGGATCGACAAGCCAGAAACGAAAGAGGTCATATGCACAGAGACGCCAAAAAGACTTGCAATTCTTGGGACGCGCTGTGTGCGCACGAGCTTGCGCCCGTCTTTTAGGGGTTGGGCAAACGACGTTGCAAAATTTGCGGGACGGGAAAATAATTTCTACATCAAAGTCGAAGGCGAAAGCTCCAGTCCATCCATCGTTTGGTTTTGCAATTCGGGGGGATGCCTCAGAGCGGTGGCCTGGTATTGTGATGTTCCTCTGGTATGTCTATCACAGTGCTGCTGAGTGCATGCCAACTGGTTTTCGACATGGCTTGGGAAAGCCAGGTACTTTGACTGAAGCTCCTTTTGTTGAAAACAGAGATCCTGATGATTTGAGTCGTCATGTCAATGGCTTTATGAAGCAGCTCCAGACATTCAGTACAGACGTTGATGTGCATCTTATCGGACCTGGCACTTTCAAAGGGGAACGGCGACACCTTCAACATGGCAATCGCACAGAGCTCTTCTACGAATATTTGGCTTACTGCGAGGCAAGAAAGGAGAAACCAGCGGCCTACAACACCTTCTTGCGTGTATCCAACAAGGTCATTGGACCTCATCTCAGATCAGGTCACCTTCATTTCAGAAAACAGAATGAGCATGCGAAGTGCGACACGTGTGTCAGATTGAAGGCAGCTTTGAAGTTCAAAGATGGACGGATGGATGCAGCAGGGAAATCCAAAGAGGCCAGCATGCGTGCCTACTCGCACCACATACTCTCCCAATGGTTGGATAGGCAGATCTACTGGAGCCTCAGGTCCTTATCTCAAGTCTGGTTTCAGCAACAGCGACAATTTGGTGAAAGGCATCTAGGCCTGTTTCATCCCACCTTTTTTTTTCCAGTGTCTGTTGAAAACGTTTGAATGCCTTTTTTTTTTTGGAAAATGTTTGAATGTCTAATTTTTTTGTGGTTCTAAGTTCGTGTGGGGAGTGTTCAACTATACTGGAAGTTGGCCCAGGATGATGGCGTCATCCATTGCGACAAATCTGGCCTGCGTAATGCAGGATGGCATGGATCAGGCAAAGTTTAAGTGCCCTCGGTTGGGGTCGCAGCCACTATCGAAGCTTCTTTCCACCCTTTACCGGGTCAAGCTGCATGTGGCAGCTACATGGATCCACGGAGAACGCTTGCACCTGTCTGTATCCGATGAAGATCTTTGCAAAGATGCAGCAGCTGAAATGGAACAGCTTTCGAGGGGATTGGAACGAGTGTACCTGCAACATGGTTCTTTGCCGGCTGGCCTTTGCTGCCAAGCCGACAATACTTACAGAGAAATGAAAAATCGACACTGCATGTCATACCTCATTCTCCTCCAAGCCCTCGGTGTTTTCCGATGGACTATGGCCAGCTTTTTAAGAGTTGGTCATAGTGAACTTTACGCACTTGGCAAAGAGTTTGCTTTTGATTTTCAGATATTTCAGAGGTTTTCTGATTTCTCATGATTTTGGGATTTGGTGGTTCTGAGTTTGAATTCGCTTCTTCAACTTTCAAGCAGCTTCAGGCCACGAGGACGTGGATCAAATATTTAGTGTCCAGGCTGCTTTGATCTCCCGACACACATTTGACAGTCCATCAGAATTGGTCGACATTTTGGACAGTGGAGCACGCCCAGAGGATCCTGGTGAGCAGCAGCGGAGGCAACGGCAGCAACCTGGCAATGTTGAGTGCGAGGCATACAAGTTGGATGAAGTTGCAGACTGGAAGCAGTGGACATCCATGCTTGGCGTTCGGCTTAAGGGCCTCAGCATCTCGGTCATCCCTTTAAGTATTTTTTGCCAAAGTCCAAAAGTCTTTTGGTTCATGTTTGCATTTACTGGTGTGAAGGATTTTTTTTGGAAACCTCCAGCCCTGAGGAAAAGTTGGTCAGATCCGATTTAGTTTGAGGAAGGACCTTGATGCCATTTCCTATGGACGGGTTTCGGTAGATGAGATCCGTGGGGAAACGCCCAGCAGAGATGACATTTTGTTATTGGCAAGGAAGTTTATGGCTGATCCGGAGCCGTACAAGATTGCAACTGTCTTGACTGCATCGCAAGCTGCTGACATTCGGAGAAGCTTTGCTCAACCACAAGGTGTTTGGAGAAGAAGGGTGATTACAGAAAAAGTTCGGGCCAAGATCGCTACCAAAGTTCCCCAATGTGTGCGGCAAGGGGTGTTATCTCAGGAAGCTGGAGCTTACTTGACAAATTGGGCTGATGGCACCCTGCCCAAAATCCCGAGGCCACAGAGATACTCTTTCTTGACTCGCAGAATCTTTGGGCCAGATCCGCCAGGCCGAATTCTTCCATGGGGTCCTCGACATCGTGAAAGACACATTGATTTGAGCTTCGATGTTGATGATGAAGGCGATTCTGCATCAGATGATATGTACCAACCAATTGCCGATGACGAGGATGGCTAGCAAAATGATTCTGATCGCTACGCAATTTGTTAAAAAAAAGCGGGCTGTTAGTTGTACACTCAGTGTGGTGTGTATGGATGGAGGAGGGTAGATGTTCACATGATCAAGAACAAAAAAGGAACCTAGCGAGTTGTTAGGAAAGTAGGGGAGTTTTCACAGTAGCCTTGCAGAGCCTGGTGCAATGCCTATCTGTTTAGACTGTTTCTCTTTGGAACGTTTTGACATTTGACCATGGAAGTGTTTTAAAACAGCTTTGTCCAATCACTTTGAGTGCAGTTCATTTTCTTAGTGCAGTTCATTCTGGCCTTTCCGGCTAGCTTTCTTTTGTTGAGCCTTGCTGGGGCATTTGCTAGTCGAATTCCCGGCTTCCAGGAGTGGCAAAGATGGTGATGTGGGAAACCCCAAGGCTCAGGATGCTTCGCAACGTGGCGATGATTCTGATGGCATGTTCCCTTCGTCTGATGTTGAGCCGGAAGCAGTGAAGCTTAATGTGGTTTATGATGTATATGTCCATTTTGTGTGCAGTTTCGGTGAATTTGAAATCAACTTTCATCCTTGCTCATGTTCAGTTTTCTTTTTGGACTGACCAAGGAAAAAGGCCGATGTCAAGACAGGCAAAGGCTCCAATTTCTTTGAAGCTTCGGACGTTGAAAATGATGGCGGCTGTCCTCGCAAAGAATTGGAGCCTGTTGAAGATGATGGCGGCTGTCCTCGCCAGAAGATTGATTTGGCCACCATCCGCAATCAAGGAGTTGGTGTTGGGCACTAAGATCTTTGAATTGTCCTTGTGAAAGCTGTCATGTGAAGACATGGATGCAGTTGTGTACTAAGACCTTTGGATTGAATTGTTCTTGTGAAAGCTGTCATTTGAAGACATGGATGCAGATGATTTTTGTGGTGCAAAAAAATCGTGTAGCAAATAATTGCCACTCTCAGGTGGACAGCTTTGTGCATTGGGCTCTCACAGATCGTGGGGATTCTTGCCTGATTGAGTGCTTCGTCAGAACTTTGAAGACTTGTGCGGGGCGAGGTGAATTTGCGGATGGTATCCCGGTAGCTTCTATGTGCAGTGGCTGGGGTGTGGCGGAGATGGTCATAGATCGGTTGAATGACAAGCTTTCGGAGCTGCATGCAAACCTTCCCAAGGTGAGATTTGTTGCAAGTGAGTTTTCGCCATTTTGTGTACCTTCATTAGTCAATGTGCAAATTGATTTTTTTCGTTGTGCTTGATACCGCTGGTGTACCTTCATGGTGTCGATGTGCAACACTATTTTAGTTTCGTTGCGCCGGCCAGTTCTATACTGCTTTCATGTGCGAGAACGAGAAGTGGAAAGCCGACCACCTCCACAAGGCCTTTCCTGACTGCAAGATCATTTTCACTGACATGCGTGATCTTGGAACTGGCAAAGGGTATGATGCCATCACCGGAAAGAGAGTCGATGTCCCTTTTGCCCCTGGTTTATGCTTTCAGAAAATATTTTTACATTGTTCCTTTTTGCCCGACTTTTTCAATCCCCACGTGCCAGACAAATCCAAAGCAATCATCATCTTGGGTGTGAAAGCTGAGGCTGTTGGGCTGGTAGCAGGCTATCCATGTCGTTCCTTGAGCCTGCAGAACAACAACCCGCAGAGCTTCACCGACAAAGCAAGTTCCACAGGTGGAGGTTTCCACTCCACAGTGAAATATGTGGAAAGGCACCCAGAGTTGCAGTGGGTTCTCTTGGAAAATGTTCAAGGTATGTTTCATGTCAGGAAAAAATTCGGAAATGAGTGCCCTATGGAGATTCAAACCAAACGCATGAAGAAGTTGGGGTTCAAAGAAGTGTTTGCGCTTTTGCTGAACAGCAGCGACTTTGGTTTGGCGCACAGTAGGCCAAGGGCCTGGGTTCTTTACATCCGAGAGGATCATGTGCGGTCTTTTGTACTAACTTGGTACCGTTTTCAACTTTATCACGCATTTTTCTGAAGAGACATTGAGTGAATTTCAGAAAACGGATAGACATCATTGAGTAATAACCATCAGTGTCCTTAAAACTCTCGTTGCATATGTTTTCTCAAAGCTGGAAAACGGCTACCAATTTCCATGCCAAACGCGCGGAAAACTGCTACCAATTTCCATGCCAAACGCTCTTCCTTCATGATTTTCAGAACACCAAATTTTTGGTTGGATTTTGGATTTTGGATCTTGGATTGGTTAATCATCCATTCTTTGTGGGCAGCCACAAGCAGCGGCGTTTAAATTTTGGATTGTGGATATAGGAACTTGGATTTTTGATTTTGGACTTTGGAAATCCGGTTTTGAATTTCGGGTTTTGGATTTTGGATTCAGGAGTTTGGGTGTTGTACACTCTGCTTCGCATGGTAGGAGTGCTGCTACTAGAGTCCCTGTGACAACTTGCGGTCCTTCTCAAGTGAAGCATCAATACTTCGGTTCTTTTCCTTGTGATTTTTCGCGGTTTTTAGAAGGGTGAGCTCCATGATGCTTCTGTTGCTGCTGATTCATGCTCATCATTCAGCAGTGCTTGGGGAGATATTTTGTTGAGAAAGTTTGCAAGGTTCAAATTTGGTTTAATTTGAACTTGACCCTGGTTTGACAACTTCTTTGTGAGGACAGGGGCGGGGATGAGTTTGATTTGAAATGAATAAATTTCCATGAACGACTAACATTGAACGGTTGCATCGAGTTTCCTTCGCCCCTTCACTCATGTGAAAGCAGCTTCTGAATCTTAGGTCTGCCTTGTCGCCCGAGATCTTCATGAATGAGTTGAGATTTCCTGGCGATGACCTTGGTCTGGCGATGTTCCTCCGAGCTTCGGAAGCAAGCTCCGTGGCGCCAGATGATCTTTCCAAAAGGAAGGCACGGGCAGGAGAGAAGTGGAAGCAGGGCCTTGAAAAATGCCGCACCTCATTGGGCTCTGCCTTTCGAATTGAATGGAAATATTTTTTCCGTACATTGCATTATTTTCAGGTTTGAACTTTTTGTTTTTGATTCCTACCGATCCCAGTCAATGCTTTCCCTGCCCATTGCTCAGGCCAAAATTGAGCAAAACATGCAACGATTGAAGGCTTTGACCGAGGGGCTGAAGCTAACTGAGCGCGAGTTTGCGCTGCTTTCAGTTGCTGTGACCGAGATGTGTGCAGCTGGACTGGATCCTTACAGCGAGCAGTTTGTGATTCAGGTAGCACTTCGGAACGAATTATGAAATGTACATTGAATGGTGTTGTTGTGTGGCATTTCTGCTTGGTTTCCCTTGTCATCTCACGCTGTTCCTGCCTTCAGCTTGATTTGATTTTGGTGGCTCAGGACCAGAATTTCGACAGGCAAACCTGGCTGCGCAAGACTCCGCGTTTGCTACCTTGCCTCCTGCCCAATGGGAAATATATTTGCACCCTTCGCTGGTCTCTTTTGTCTGCGAAGGACATTTAGTGCTTACGTTCTGTTTTTGTTCCAAAGTCCTTAAAAGTTGGCGGGTTTCCTTCCAGCTTTGGGGGCGCCAGGAGAAAGCTCGTTTCCAAGGCATTGGAGACTGTGAGTTTGCGAAGTTCAAAATGAATGAATTGGCACCTACACGCCTAGCAGACTTTGCTGGCAACTCGTGGCTTGCTTCGCATCGCTATTTTGATTATTGTTGATGTTTCCGACTATTCCTAGTACGCAGATGAGTGCATCACCAAGCTTTTTTGAATGAAATTCGATGAATACTTGACAAGTCCTTGAGGTTCTCAGCGCCTGTCTTTCTTTCTTGCTTTCTGACCGCCATTGCTATGTGGAATCCATAGACGTCACTGGGCTGTTGGTCTTTGCATTAAATTTCGATTTCCAATTAGTGCTGCTGCGTGATCACATTATCACGGCATATCACGGCATTGATGCATTTACTTTGGTAAAAATGTGTGGGTTTCACAAGCTGCTGCCTTGCTTAGGGACCAAACTTTGGTCAAGATTCGCAAGCCGTTTGAAAGTCTAGTAGTCAAAGTTTACTTGAGGCATTTTTTATTTGCAATGATTGCGACGGTGATTGCAATGTGCCAAAGGTGTACAATTGAGACTTCTGTGGCTCAGACTTGGGCCTTGTGATAGTCCAGTGATTTTGTAGGTGGTGATGCCGCCGCAAAAAAGGAAGAAAGCAAAAGCTGGTGCTGCTCCGGGTACTCCATCGGAAGCAGTGGTGCCAGCGAGCATGGATGCGGTCTCCGCCTTCCAGCGAGATGTGGCTCTGACTGTGGAGCTAATGTACAGTCTGAGGCATGGAGTGAACAATGGTCGGAAGCGTTCTTTGGAAGGCACGCAAACGGAGAGCGCTGAGTCTACCACAGCTGTCCCTCAGCCCGACAGTGATGGTTGCTATCCATTTCCATTGTGCAAGGGGGGGACTTTCATGGAGATGGCGCAAAGGGCGCAGACCTGCGAGGGTGCAGTGGAAATGGGCTGGCTGGCGAAGGAGTCGGCCGAGTTTTGCGCAGCGGCAGGGCTTCTCGAAACTGCTGACCCCATGGAGTTTCTCTCGGAGTTTGCGGTTGCTAAGGCTCAGTCTTTCAACAGTACCGGGACTACTGTCAACATGTTTGTCCAATTTATGTCTTCAATTTTCCACTAAATTTGCCGGCACCTCCGTTTCACTTCGCTCACCTATCATGATATCCTTTTTTGATTGGACTGACTGTTACATCCACCCATCACCATCGCAGGTGTGGCCACCAGAGCTTGGAAATTTCTTCACGACAAGCGTCATGTGCTGGTCCTTTCAGCCTGAGTCTTTCTGGCGTGGGCGCAGTGTTGGCATGTCAGAGGTGGTGTCATATGCGAAGAGCATGGCATTGACTCGCTTCAGAGAGGCGGGGCCTAGGTGTGGTCAATCCCATCTTGCAAGGTTGCCTTCACGTCAATGTGTGATTGAGCTGATTTGATTTATGTTGTAATGCGTCATTCTGTCCAAGAAGTGCAGATTTCCTACAACATCTTTTCTTACCAAACAAACATTGCCATCGTGGACATGACGCTGTTAGGTTTTGTTTCCTTCCCAAAGGAAAGCAATTTGGGTTATTAGTAAAGGCTACGCAAAAGTTCGTATATCGGAAGTTTGCCACTAAACTTCCTTTGATAACAGGAATATACTTTCAATATGTTGAAAAACACTTGGATATATCGGCGGGAAATCTCTCCAAGTAAGTCGCGGGCGCGATTGGTTTAATTAATCCTAAACCCTAAATCCTAAACCCTAAACGTTCAAGTTTTTTGGGTGCGGCATGGACAGTATATATATAGAAATAAAAAATTAAGTATATAGTTTCAATTTTTTTTGTTGAAAAACACTTGGAGAGATATCGGCGGGAAATCTCTCCAAGTAAGTCGCGGGCGCGATGGGTTTGACTTAAACTTAATCAATCCTAAACCCTAAACGTTCAAGTTTTTTGGGTGCGGCATGGACAGTATTATTGTTATTAAGTATGTAGTTTAAAAAAATTATGTTGAAAAACATCTGGAGAGATATCGGCGGGAAATCTCTCCAAGCATCTTTGGTTGTATTGAAATGTGATCATTATTTTGAAAGTTTCTTTTATTTGGAAAAATTGCTTCGGAGATTTTCTAAGGAAATCTCTTCAAGTAACTTGGGGGGGGCGGATGGATCTTAACAGAACTAAAAGCCAGTTCAAGCTTGAATTGGCAGATTTCTGAGCTCTTTCATTCTCTTTACAGTGTTTGGTTTACTTCTTGTTTACGGAAGCATGTTTCAGCGTAAAGCCAAAAGTTAGCCAAAAACCTCTTCAAAGCAAACCCCTTCACAAGGAGAGCTGCTAAGAATATTTCTCTCCAAGCCAAAATGTGCAGCCCTTTAAGGAAGACCCACTTCTTCAACATGTCCTGCCCTTAAAGGTTTAATATTATTCAAAGCAATATGTCAAATATAATAGCAGCCACAATTTGGCTTGGAGAGAAATATTCTTAGCAGCTCTCCTTGTGGTGGCCTTTGTTCCCATGAAGGTTCCGGAGGTGAAATGGAGAATCGCGGTTCTGGGTTTCGAATTTAGAGGTTTGATTGTGGATTTTGGATTCTGGAGAATGTGGTTTTGGATTTTGGATGTCTGCTTGGAGAGCTTTCCGCTGGAAAGCTCGCCAAGCAATTGCCACGGGAAGTGAATTATGTTAATTTGAGGCGAAAATCTCGCCAAGCAGTTTTGCTATGCGCCGAAAATCTCGCCAAGCAGTTTTGTTGTGCGCCGAAAATCTCGCCAAGCAGTTTTGTTGTGCGCTGAAAATCTCGCCAAGCAGTTTTGTTGTGCGCCGAAAATCTCGCCAAGCAGTTTTGCTGTGCACTGAAGATCTCGCCAAACGTTTTTGCGATTCGCTGGAAATCTCGCCAAGCAGTTTTGTTGTGCGCTGAAAATCTCGCCAAGTAGTTAAATCTCGCCATG
>OMLO01003342.1_pt1 | contig 13250 bp, 4 predicted proteins | sample 1674811 | NCBI WGS metagenome assembly OMLO01 (sample SAMN06265003, study PRJEB25207) | coral metagenome | isolation source: Coral host | place: Mexico:La Bocana,Puerto Morelos, Mexico | collected 2008-11-13
GATAACTTTCGTTGTCAAAGTGCTTCGCGATGGACTGCCTCGGTACATACTTTACACATGTCTACAACCTGTGATAACTTTTGTTTTCAAAATGCTATGCGATGGATTGCCTCGGTACATACTTTACACATGTCCAAACCTGTGATAACTTTCGTTGTCAAAGTGCTTCGCGATGAACTGCCTCGGTACATACCTCACACATGTCTAAACCTGTGATAACGTTGGTGTTCAAAGTGCCAAGTAATGGACTGCTGAACTCAATTAAACTTGCGCAGACCCAAAGTTTCTTACGTGATCCATATTTCTGAACACGTGCACACATTTTGGATATCACGCTTTTTTATGTGCGCGTTGAAATTGCTAAGCTCCAACGTCGCTTGTGCGTCATGTCTATTCTTGTTCAAAAATCACAAATTCCACATGCGCCAAAAAAAGGATGCCAAAACTTCTCAAAACACAGATGTTAGCAATGTGCACTTTTTATTGCAAATTACATATGAAACTCATGACCACTGAAAATGTGATGTTGCATTTGCATGGGAAAAACCAATGCGAAGTACGTTTTTTCAAAAAACCCATGCGTTTTTAGAATTTTGAACAATTTTTTCAAAAAAACTTGAACAAAAACGCAATCATTACTAGAAGTCTTCATCACGAAACATTGTTTTTTACAATACATTTGCTGCGTGCACAGGAAGCATGAAAACACTGCTGCCAGTGGATGAAAATACACATTTTTGCGCGTTTACATTGGGAAGAATGAAGCCAGAAACGCGCGCGGACGAGGGGTCGGAGCGTTGTTGTTGTTGTTGTTGTTGTTGTTGTTGTTGTTGTTGTTTTTGATGATGTTGGATGTTGGTTGTTGGTTGTGGTTGCTGGTTGTTTGTTGGTTGTTGATGTTGATGTTAATGTGTGTTTGAGAGCAACACTGCGTGACAATGTTTAAACTACTACATGTGTGTATGCACGTTTATGCTTATTAAATGGAGGGTTACCACCTTGCTACACTATTTCTCATTCGCACTCTCTAGATTGGTGAATCATGCGGTTTTGTTGACCTTTTGCATGTCCTGTCGCTCCTGCGAGTCTAAGATGTAACTGATTACTGTAATTATTATTTTAGGTAAACGTAGTATATTAAAACTTGGTTTGTACAGCTATGATTGTAGTAACTATAGATCATAGTCCTTAAGTCTTCCCATTTCAGGGTGATTCCTTTCACCAAATCAACCCCCAAAGTTTTCCTTTTCAGGAAATTGATCTTCTAGGAATTTTTCAACAGGATAATAAGGCTTATAACTGTCACATTGTTAGGACCGAGAATCCCCACATGTTTTTGTAGAGGAACCACCCTGTATTCATTGTCAGAAGTGATCGATCTTATTTTGAGAGCCGTGTAAAGTCCAGGAGACATGTTTTCTACAAGTGAGTCGTGAAATCAAGGTGCAAAACCGTCCAAAAATCGATGGGGACTTTTTTTGCAGATGGGCTTAGCTTGGAATTTGATGCAGACTGTTGAGTTTTTGTTCGTAGTGTCTTGTTCTTTTGTTGTTGTGAGACATTGGATGCCTCTTGTATCCTTTTTGAAGATTTGAATATCACATCCACCAGAAGATTCTGAAGCTCTTCCTAATCAGAGTCAGACGCAAAGGCTGCATTGAAATCTCGGAAACGCTCCAGAATTAAGCACACAAACTGGCATACAAGGTGGGCCCCGAATCCAGTTATAAATGGGATTACACTCTGGTAAACTAACATAGCAATGGGAAATCCACCATTTGAAGATGTATCTCCTAGTAAAAATGGTGGTTTTCGATTGCTATGTTAGTTTACCAGAGGGTAGAACTTATAATCCCTAGAAGTAGGGTTATAACCCCAACTACCCATTCACAAGGCCAATTCATAGGGGCTATAACTCCACGCACAACTGGATTCGGGGCCCACCTGGACCATATACTAAGAAACTAGGAGAATTTTTCCTCTCAGAATGCCAGTGACCACCAGGACTATTCTATATTGTGGGCAGGGGCTTCCACCAAGCCACACAGGAAGATTGGCAGCAGCAACAATGAAATTGATAACGAGCTCAGATCAGCTTGCCCCAAATGCAACTTTGATAAGGAGAAGCAGGGAACAGGGACATTCAGATTGTTGAAGGATTTGTTTTGTTAAATTGCCCAAACGGAAGCTGTCATGTTTAAATATCACGTAGAGTTGTCCTCCCAATAATCTGGGGGTTGTTTGAGTTCTTTACGCTTGCTTAGTATTTGTCTTAACAGTAGCTATCATGGCCGTCTATGATCGCAAGTGAATGAAGATGGAGGTGACACAGGTAGCACCTTGGCGGTTCAGACATATGTAAACACATGACAGGGAAGCATCTATACATTTTTCACTGGCTTTTTGTGAGTCAAATATTAGGTCAAGGGTGATTCCGGGGGCCCCGAATAATGGGACCCCCTTATGGGAAGCTTTCCATATCTTCCCATACTATTCCCATGTCTTTAGGGATTCTTATCGGAGTGGTATGGGAATAGTATGCGAAAGGGGTCCCAGTCCCAGGATTGGGGGTCCCTGAAAATCCCACTGATTTTTTCAAATGAGCACTATAAGAAACCTGGATGTTTGGGTTTCACAGAGCATGAAATTTGAACCTTTTTCTTTTACACGATGGGTGCTCTAATGCATAAAATAGGAATGGGTTCAACTTTGCCAAACAAAACCACAACATTGCTTCACTCCAAAGTTGTGTTTTTTTTGTGGTCGAGTTGCTTGGTTTCCTGCGCCGGTGCCCTGTTCAAGATTATATATATATATAGTTCTGTTTAGTGTGAAGCCGAGGAGTGCGACTTTATAACGACTCGGAACTCGAGTTTGGCAAAAGCAATAGAGATTTGGAGCCCCATACATACATAGATGTATGTGTATGTATATATATATATATATCTGGTTGGTGGTTTCAAATATTTTCTATTTTCATCCCTACTTGGGGAGGATTTCCAATTTGACTAATATTTTTTCAGATGGGTTGAAACCATATGTTATAATCATATAGTGGGCAAAGTGTATTTCATACAGTTTCTTTATTTTGATATCAATTCATCAAGTTACCTTCAGCATTGACAGGGACCTGTGCGGTTGCACCATCGTGCAGTTTCACAACCTTGGGGTGAACATCAGTTGCCTCATTTGCATGGCATTTCTTTGCAAGTGAATTTGCGAGGTTTAGATAGCCATGAGATATCGCGCCTTGTAATTGTTTTAAGTTGATTTCTAAAGATATTTAAAGGCGACATCTAGCAAGTACACAAGTACACAAGTACACACCGTGTTTGAGTTTGGAAAATTATTTTCTCAATCACAACAGCGGAGAAACTCGCCATGGCAAAAGACTTCGAGAGTGCGAAGGTGGAGTGAGGGAAAACCAAGCAAAGAGTGAGTTTGCCAAAAGCATGTCATTCTTTCAATAGAGGTGAGCCTTGAAAAAAACATGTTTCAACTCAATCACTTTGGAACTTTGTTATTGTTTTGTTTAATTGATATAGGCTTACTTTTGAAACTTCATATGAAGTAACATGCACATTTATTGTGAAGTATCGTGAGTTTGCCGTCACCCCTTTTTAAGTCATCTTGTCATGAGATACCTCTTGTCATTTTTTTTTCCTTGCCGAGATTTGAACTGCCAATGTTGTAGGGGTTTAATCGAGGGCCTTTAAATTCAATCCACCATTCCACGTGAATTTTTGAGTCCAACAAATGTCACTGGCTTTTCTCAGATTAGTGCATTTCTCGAGCAAAGTGGGTAATGAGAGTAAAAAAAACTTTTTCCCTGTAGGAAACCAATGAGTTTTTCATTGCCCTTAATTTTCCATACACACCCATATATATGGCAAACGCCAATTTTCTGATTTGACAATCAATTTGAATGGTGATGAAATCGATTCCCAGTTGACGTGATTGTCTTGATATCAACAGAGAATCAACTCTGAAACACCAACGTAGAAAAGGATTTTGTTTGGCAAGTTCTTTGCTGCAGTTGAAAGAACGCAGCAGATTTTGGAGCAATAACTGACTTGGGTGTTTCCAAAAATAGGGGTACCCCAAAATGGATGGTTTATGATGGAAAACCCTATTAAAATGGATGATTTGGGGGTACCATTATTTTTGGAAACACCAACTTCCTTAAGATTTGTTTGGAGTGATTTTTTTTATGGAATGAAGTGGTGCCCTGGATGTGGCAGCTCCCAAAACATCCACACCGGAAGATTAACATGGAACCTAAAAATCACCCAATTGAAAAGGGGAATCATTTTCCAAACCATCATTTTCAGGTTCCTTGTTTATCTTCCAGGGTTTATTCCTCCAAATCAGTAGAGAATGATCCTTCTTTGATTGTTACGTATGATTGTTCAATGCAGCGTTTGTCAGCTAGTGGTATTTTGTATTCGGATTTTTATGGGAACATTCGTTGAATGGTTTGAATGACTCAAGCTGGAATTTTGACCCCAAAAATTGACCTCCAAATGGTTTGCGTACTGAGATGATGGGAAAAAACATTCAACAAAAACAAGTTCTTTGACACCTTTGAAGTGGTTTTTTGTAAATTGAATGCCTTAAAGGAAGGACGTTTTTTTTACATGACATTCACCAATGTATTCAGGTTTCACTTCAAGTTGTTTTCTTCCTGTTCATTTGTATTCTCAAAGATAAACATGCTCTAAACTGTTCATGCCTTATTTGCATATGATATATATGTATACATTATATAGACCTGTATATCAAAATCAATGTCAGATGCTTTCCTCGAAGTTGCTTTCCTTTCATTTCCACTTCCCATGTATTCAGGGCATTGAAAGGTTGTTTTTTTGCTTCAGAATTCAACGTCGGCCCCTGACGATTCAGGCTTGTTTAAACCACGCAAAGCATTACGAGGCGGGCTCAGCATCCAATGGCAGGGCGGTTGTTTCACTAGTCACTCCGTCACTCCTGACATGTGTTTTGTTTGGAAACAGAAAGGGGATGGTTCAATATAGGCAAATCTCCCAAGATGGCCCCAAGTTTCAGGAATTTGGGTGCAAATGAAATATGATCAATTTAAGTCTCAGTTATTCAGCTTTCTTTTCTCAAAAAGACTGCAATGTTACAAGTGAACAACTACCCCTTTCTTTAGTTACATATCTTGCACTAAGCAGTACCGTACTGAAATTCTTCCTAGCAGGACCATGATTCAACTCATGGTAAACTGGTGGTTTGAGTTGGTGTTTTGCATTCCTGGAATCTGTTCTTTTGAAAGGGATTGTTACTTAGGGATAGTTGGGGGCACCAGATTCAAAATCATGAAGATACTAAAACCGAAATCCATTTTCGCCACTTAGTTGAATGATACTATTCATGGTTCAGAAATCTGCGGAAAAATTACGCTCACATGCATCCCAAACCCCTGGTAATTAGTGGGATTTCAACTACATTTCCCTCAACTGGTGATTCACCCGGAGTTCTTCCACCATTACCCCCCCAAAGTTTAACATAGCCCCCCCCTGAAAAATGATGGTTGGAAGACTAATCACTTTCCTATTTGAAAGGGGGTAACTATTCAGGGGTGAGCTGTTAAACTTCGGGAGGGTGGGATCATGATTTTTTATAGCAGGTTGATTTCATGCTTAAGCCGCCCAAAGCACAGACCAAATCAAAATCCCAAAAGCTAGGTTGACACAAAAAAACTTCCAAAAACTTGGTGATTTCACCCGGATTTCTTGAAAACCACTAACCCCCCGCCGAAGTTTAACATAGCCCCCCATTTCAAGTTCTTCCAAGCATGGAGGGTGGTAACCCCCCTGATGCGTTGGAACCACCAGCCAATAGCGTTCGATTCCGGTGAGGCCCTGGGAGATCATCACCAGGCTATGGTTCTCTTTGGTCGAGGTGAATGCTTGGCAGGCGGTAAAAAACAACAACAAACGATGTAAATGAAGGGTGGAAACAAACAAACAGGGTAAACTGGGATGTAAAAAACCTGGTAAATAATCTATGAGGTAAACTACCTACAGTATCAATTGGTGCATTAGCAAGATAAAAATTGGTGCATTAGCAAGATAAAAGCACATTCATTCACTAGGGGGTGGTTGATTCAAATGTTTCTTATGTTCACCATGATCCCTGGGGAAGATGAACCCATTTTGACGAGCAAATTTTCGAAGGGCTTGGTTACCCACTAACTGGCAAGGTAAATCACCAGAAATTTAACAGCTCGCACCTGAAAATGGATGGTTGGAATACTAGGTTTCATTTTGGGATGGCCTTTCTTAGGTGCTATGTTAATTCAGGGAGGGTACACCCCAGAAATTAACATAGATACCAATAATGGCCATACTTTAAAAGGATGTCACCTTTTGCAAGGCCCATCATTTTGGGTATCCATGTTAGTTTTCGGGGGTGTGGCCTTAAGTCATAAGTACATTTATCCTTCATCTAGGTGGTGGTTTCAATGATTTTTTTTATGTTTACACTCCAAATTGGAAGTGATCCTATTTGATTAGAAAAAATAGCCATACGTTAATAGGAGATACATCTTTAAAAGGTTGGAATTTTCGATTGTCATTTGCTAGTTTTTTGGGGTGTAGCCAAGCAAAATGACACCCTTCATCCTTCATTACCGAGCAGATCAAAAAAATAAGAAAGGAAAACAACCGTGGCAAACTCACTTTATTGTATTTCCCAAGGCATGTTGTTACAAAATCGTACCAAGCTACTTTATGATGCTTCAACAAGTGTTCTTTTGTTGGATTTGTTGGAAATGGACCCAATTAATGAAAGTTTCTGACCACGCGTTCATCGCTAATGATTTTTTATTTGCTAATTTGGTGATGATATGTCTTGATTAGTCAGAGTGACCATATAGTTACCTTACTGCATATGATGGCTTAGATACTTTATATATTCATACATATCATATCATTCTATTTACTGTACAGTTCAAACATTGATTTTATTTCAGTGAAGGAATTAGAATAAGTTGACCTAGTCTACCTCTTTGCAGGTTAGCGTGTAGTATGCTTCTGGCCCCATACTGCACTACTTACGCAGGGGTTAGTTGGTGGTTCAGGCTCGTGGAAGAGATTGTCTCTTAGAGCTGTACAGCACCAACCCAGACCATCAAGTAGCCATGTAACGGTGGGCTGATATAGAGTGAAAAATTCAGCGCCATGGTCGATCATTTCCAGTTCTAAATCTCCAATTACCTATAGGATTATATTCCCATGATGAATGGATGCACTGTTAACAGGTCGTACCGGGATGACTATCCCGTCTCTTTCTGGACTTTCGACCCAAGTTCTCTAATCTTCTCAGTTCAAGTACTTCAGCCAGCATTCTCATCACTATCTACTACTAACATATACTGTGGATACAGGATACACGTTAATTTTCTTGATTACATAACGGTACTGTTGATGGAAGAAATCCAGCACCACCTGGAATGTATAAAACCCTGTGAATAATGGGAGAAACTACCAACCTCAACTGGTGATCCCCGGATTTCTTCCATCAACAGTATCTCAGAGGAATGATTTTTTTTTTGCTTGTTGGTGCACCTGTGTCATACTGCTTGGATGTTCGGGTTTTTGAGGCCGCGAAGGGACGAAGCGGAAGTGTGGACAAGGCGTTAGGAGGTCACTGCAACACCTGGAGGAGACGAAAAACGACCTCACCCGAGTTTTCACCACAAAAGGTGGTTAAAAGTAAGGGAAATGGGACCCCGTATTTCAGGGAAATTGGAAAGGTTGCTGAAATATTATAATTTGGCTATTATAGATGTTTTTTTGCTGATCATTACTATTTTTGTCATCATATGATATCATCCATGTTCGTTTTACATAGTGTATCAGGATGAAGCAAGCGTGATCAGTAAGTTATGCAAGATCTTGTCCTGACTTGAGGACTTTGCAGGTTGGCGAAACATCATCCCTAAGACCCCCAAAAGAAATACAGACTCTCAGCCGGTGCTTGGGAAGATGAGTTTCAATAAGTGTATCATTGCCATTACTTTGTATCAGGTGAACAATGACAGAAAAACTAGTTGTTTAGTGTATATATCGGATTATACTAGCCAGTTTTATAGGGATGGTCATAAACCATTACAAGGATCCCTTTGAACCAACCAGTATAATCGAAAGTAATAGTTGTTTCTTTCTCGTGCCTCATGTATTCTGTCTATTTATGCTGTATGTTCATCATTGTTTGTAATTACTTAGCAGTACTATACAAAATGATGTTTTCATCGTTGCCGTGTACGTTTTCATTTTGATCAGCATCATCTAATTGTTTGTTGGGATAGATCCCACTTCTAAGGGATATGGTGGGACATTTCCCGCAGTTTAAGCACAGAGGAGCAGCTCTCAGGAAAGTATGAGTGGGCAGAAAATTTCAAGGCGCGCTCGTTTTAAGCGGGTTTTGTTCGTTGCTCCAAGGAGACATCGCAGTTTTTGGCAGCTGAACTTGTGAGTTATTTGGATGTTTTTTTTCCAAGAAATCTCCAACGGACGGACCCACTGACCGGACCCCGAAAAAACAGGGGTATCTAATAGCTCGATCGCAACTTTCTGAAAGGGGTCCGTTGGGATTCGGTCCCATTCAAATTTTGATGAAATTTTGGATTCTTGGAATTCTCAGTTAGCAATTTTTGCGGTTTGTAGAATTTCCTGGTCGTTACGAGGCCATGGCTAACTGGACATGCATCATGCAGTTTGAACCGTGGGAAAGCGAGCGTTTCATGAAGGGCATTTGGTTTCATCTTAGGGCTTTGGTTGGAACTTCAAGGCTACGATCTGTAACTACTGTGGATGGTTCAGAAATCCGGGCGATCACCAGTTGAGGTTGGTAGTTTATCCTGTTATTTACGGGGTTTTGTACATCTGAGGTGGTTGTTTAAGTAGATGTGCACAATTTTGAACAATATAGTCAAGTGCTCGCACAAACAGACATGTTCCAGAAGATTCCTGGGATATCAACCGCTGCCCGCTGGTGGGTTGGAACAGAAATAAAAGAAAAGCGTTGATGTGGGAACCAAAAAGCAGCTAAGAAGTCAGGGATCATGTCTTTTCCTACTATATAAATGACGAGCTATTTGGAACCCCAGAATCCTCAAAAATCACAGGGTAATTTTCGTTACGATTTTTTTTAGTTTTTAGTTTTTAGTGTATTTTTGCGGCTAGATGTTTTCTTCTTTTGAGGATGCCCCTCTTCCGGAGTGACCCCTAGAAAAAGAAAGTATATAATCTTCCACACCAATTTTTGGGGAGTTCCAGCTACGGTAATTCTCCAGGATGAGAAGCTTTTTGGAGTACCCCCTCCCTGAAATTAGAGTATCACCGGTTGGTTAGCCCGGCCTTGCATAACAGGTGCTCTGCTTTTGTTGTGGCGGGAGGGTACCTTGTCTTAGCCTAATAGAATCCATGTATGCATTATATTTCTACATGTATACCGTAAACGTCAACCATTCATGCAGGTAAATATACCCATACCATCCATGTATGGTATATTTACCTACATTTACCATACAAATCAACCAAATGTAGGTAGATGTACCATACATGGATCCTATGGGATATACCAGTCCCATGGATGCTATGTTTTTTTTCGGGAAAACTCCCCTGGTGTTTCTGCTTTTAGCGGAGGCAGATCCGGATGCATTGCTGGGATCTCCAAAACTCTTGGTACATCTACCTCTCACAGGCCTCAAATAGCTTCGGCAGTTGATGGCTACGTGGGTGGTGTTTTTTACACGCCAGACAGGTTGTTCATCCCCCGGCTGGAACAAACAGCAAGTGACCCATTTTTGGGGGGATCAAAGAATAGAAATGGATGGCAATGTTGGTTAAGAATTTCCACTTAATAGTGCATTGTTTAGTTGGATAGTATCATGACTCCTGCATTGGCCATGAAATGCAGGATTTTCTGGGAATATATCTTATGAACTTACAAAGATGAGGTGTTTTTTGGTTCAAGTGTTTGCAGAAATCCGGTTGCAGTTGAGATTGAAAGCGTTTTGTCAAACATGTGAGGTTATCCATATATTCAGTGCAGGATTTCTTCCAAGAATAATATTAATTTCATGTACTAGTAGGTTCATGATTTTCAAGAGAAACATTTCCCAAATGGAATATATGAATTAAGGCAAACTAATGGTAGCCCTCAGACCGCGGAGAGCCTCTTATAGTGGGAAGAATCATGAAGAATCCACCCGAAACAGGAAACTACCACTGCCCATAGGATCAATGTATAGGCATGTTTCCCTATACATATTTGACATGAAGTAATTACTTGAATTTTCAGGTAAATGTAGAGGTATTTTTGTCGACCAGTCCCATGGATTTTATCGGTTGGGGATTGTAGGGGTAAAATCAGTTTTGAGACTTGAGGGGTAGACTCCCCAGAGCACAGCCCAAACAGATCCCAACAGTTAGGTTCACAAAAATCTTAAAAGATGATGGCAACCATTTTGTTTGGAAAATTCAACATTTAACCCATCCACAATAAGACCTCTGATACGTTAAGGGGCTGGCACTTGGCACCTTTTGCCATAACCTGATATGAAAAAGAATGATCATTTGAAACCAAACCTTCATGACTTTAGGTAGGGGTTGTCAAAAAACATTGTTTTTTTTGAGGGTTTTATCCTTCCAATCAAACGAAACATAGCGTTTGGAAGGGTGTAAAGCTCCAGCTGCTCGTCCAACCCGACCTGACCACCCGTCGCAGCTTATAGCGAGCCGGTCTCCTGCATCATGGGAAAGCACGGCCGTGGCCTCGCTGCGTCTTGGCCGGTGTGATTTCCACGTGGGGTTTTTGGGGGTCCCCGGAAGATGTCCGGGATGGAAATCCAAGGAGAAGCTACTTAGAAAATGGAGTTACAACTTGGAATGGAACCAAGTAGGGATGACAAAGACTATTAAAAAGATGGGTTATGATAAGTCAACCATCCCCTTTGGGTGTAAGATGATGCTAATCCACCATAGCCCTGCTCAAGTTATGTTTCATGGACGCCACACATAGGCATAGAATACACAACCTTTACGGTTTGGGACGTTTAGTGTAACTTGGACTCTGCACTTGATATGATTTCTATAGTGATCTCATCAAAATCAGGCAGATTCAACGAGGCTTCAGTACAATCAACTTGCAAGTTCTTGTTTGTTTTACGCGGGTTTCCTAAAATGATGGGTTTCCCCAACAACCATTGGTTTTCCTACTAAAAATGATCATGTTGGGGTGTTTTGGGGGTACCACCGTACCAACATTTGAGGAAACACCCTTATGGGTATCCTGACAATGGAAAGGGGGTTAAAAGTTTAGGATCTGAGATTCATGAAATGCAATCATCAATTAAATCAGTTTTTTTTCGTATAATTTCAAGGATGCGCGAGCGAGCTTACCCCCTGGTGGACTCTTCGCTGACTGTTCGCTTGGGAAATGTTTCCGACCAAGTTGTGGGGATACGATTTTCCTTTTGGAAGGGACCGATTTCTGCCATGGCCGGGTTTAGCCAATCTGTATTTCAAGGTACAAGTAACATGTTATACGTAGGGAAAACATGGGGAAAACCATCCACAGATTGTGTTTCAATGAGTTTCTGGGTAGAATCCTGGAGGTGTCCATGAATTTGGGATCCTTTTAGGTGATTTTTGTGTCAGGATGACAATGAGCTTTGGCTGGCTAAAACTTAAACAAGTTGAGTTTTGTCTAACCTTATAACATGCAACCTACCAGCACCTTCCAACAAATGCCACTTAAACCCTAAGGGATGGTGAATTGACACCCTTTAGGAACCACGTGGCACCCAAACTGGAAGGTGTGGGTAAACTGTTTGACAAATGTTTTCAACTGTACCAAGTAGCTTACTTAACAGTTGGCGGGTTTCCCAGGCTCTTTTCTCAGACCCCTTGAGTGAGAATTGCTTCAATATGTCAGCGTTTCCATGCGTTTGCACTTTTTTCTAGTAAGGGGAATCGTCACAACATCACCTTACTTCATTGTATCTAGTTAGTGTTTTCAAAGAATTTTGTTTCACCCCTATTTGGGGAAATGATCCAACTTGACTTATATTTTCGAGATGGGTTGAAACCACCAACTAGTCATCTTATTTTAGGCAAGCAAATCAAATTTCAGGTGGGATATGTTCTAGTTTAGCCAGATTTTTTCCTGTGGATATTCCATCCACCGACCTCGTAGGTATACCCAGAAGACTTTACCGTATACCGTAGATGCTTTCTCAACAATTCTGCAAGGCGAAACGGGACACCGCCATTGGAGACTTGCTCTTTGTGGACAAGGCTACTGCCCAAATACTACCTATCACCTCATTGGGGGGCGGGTTGCTCATTATTCCAAGGTGATGAAGATCGGATGGGTAGGATACCCGGTAGGTTTGGGGTATATAAACATAGAACAAATGATGATGCAAAAAAATAGGAAATCAATGGAAGTCATCATTCATCAATGTTTTCCGGGATATTCCTATGCTGGATATATTTATGTATATATCTAATTATTTTTTTACATAGACATACTTGCTATATATATTATAGATGATATGTAGTGGAAATGTTATCTAGGTGGTGTTTTCACATTTTTTTAATTTTGTCCCCTAGAAACTTGGGGAATCACATGTGACGAGCATATTTGTTCAAATAGATTGAAGCCACCAACTAGTTAATATATGTTTGAAAACTACATGCAAACATTGATTTTTATAATGTAATTAATTGAAATAATACTTGAATAATTATATAATTAGATGATACATGATGATATATATATATATGACTATATTCATATATATATATACAGTACTGATATTGAGTCAAAAATTCCCTTTAGAGCATGCTAGATCGATTTTTTTTCCGAGACACGGATCCCGATCCTGAGGTCCTGGATGACTTGATGCAGCTGTAAAGTTGTTTCGGGGGGGATTCCTGGTGATTGAATATACACCTTCGAAGTTTAACTGTTCGCCTCTGTAAAAATGATGGTTGGAAGACGGTCCTTTCATATTAGGAAAATACCTTTTCAGGGGCGACATGTTAAATTCCCTGAGGGTAGGATCGTCATGTTTGAAAAGGTTGATTTTATGTTGATCCTTATTCAACTTTGACCAGCACTCTTGAATGTCGAAATGGTAAAGTTATGAGGATGAGCAACTAGACTGTTTAAGAGGTCTGGGGTATATTGGGTAAGTACTACTTACCAAAGTTTTT
>OMLO01003343.1_pt1 | contig 13250 bp, 14 predicted proteins | sample 1674811 | NCBI WGS metagenome assembly OMLO01 (sample SAMN06265003, study PRJEB25207) | coral metagenome | isolation source: Coral host | place: Mexico:La Bocana,Puerto Morelos, Mexico | collected 2008-11-13
ACATACATACATACATACATACATACATACATACATACATACATACATACATACATACATACATACATACATACACAATATAGAATGCATAATCTACATCAACATGCTTGCTTCATCCATAGATGGACCTGGTTTCAACGTGTTCTCAAAAATCCAGGAGCTATTTAGCTTTCAACAAGATGTCGCTGCCACCAAGAAGAATCCCATGTGTTGGTTGCGGAGAGCGGAGGCCGAAAAAAAAAACATCGAAACCTGGTACCCTGAAAAATGAAGGTTTTCGTTTTCATCCCTAGAAATATGGGTGAAATATAGATAACCCCTAAAAATCAGGGAAACCACGTGGGTTTTTTATGGTACATGGTACTTTTTGAACATGCTGAAATTGAAATGAAATTGTTTGTTGCAAAAAAAAGTAGGTTCAACGATTCACTGTTGACCTTGGTATTTTTTCCAACTTCCATCTCCATCCTTTGGGTGGTTCAACGCCCCCCTTTGAAAATTCACTGGCCAGGATTGATGCATTCACACCAGCAATTTTGCGTCAATGCCTTGGCTAAAAATCGACGAAATCCGGCGTTCACCAGTTGAGGTTGGCAGTTGAAATCCCAGTATTTACGTTGGGTTTTTTTTCGATCCATCCAAAAGGTGGTTGGCCTTGGGATTTCTGGTTGCCATCAACAGTACCACCTTGAAGTGAGGAAAGTCCAGTCCTCAAAATTCATGGGATTTCACTGAGGTTTTTCGCTCAACCGCTTGCGAATGTGGAGATGCGTCGCTTAAAAAAGATGAGACCTCTGTGTTTCTTTTGGTCTTTTGATGGTTTTTGAAGATTTTTTTTTTTGCATCCTAGCTCAAGCCTGAAAAATGTGACCATCATTTACTGAAATCTGGAGTTCTATTCTACCACATTTTTTGGAGACTCTGGTCGAACATGTGGATCATTTCTTTCATATCTAAGTCGCTGGGTGTCTTTTTTCAAGGTGCCCAACTTGCCTCAAGCAGCAGCGTTCTTCAAGAAGGGGTGTTGCGGAAAGACATGTGAGTTGTGAGTTTTGTATGGTTTTTTGTATTCAAAAAAACAACATCATTTGGCATGGGCAAAGTTTTGGGGAAAACTTGCAGATCCCAAGTTCGATTTGGAAGCTGAGCAAAACACGCGCCGGCAGCGCCATGGAATACACCACCAGAGATGGCGGAACCATCAGGCATTGATTCGATCAGTTACACAGTTACACAACATTTCGTGGTGAGAAAAAACAGGTGCCCTCAAGACATGGCATGGCATGGTGTAACATATGTTTCTGGGATTAGCAACTTGCACCTTAACGGCGGAGGCTTGATTCCTTGGCGCACTGCAGTTTACAGGCATGGGAAAACACGGGTTTCACCACGGGTTCGTTTATTAACGTTTGAGTCGTCCTCAAATTAGAAAAAGATGCGCCATTTTAAACCTGCTTTTTATCAGGCTTTGCTATTTCAGAAGATCTTGGGACAAAACGACACACAATTGCTTTGATAAACATATCATGAAACACAAAATTCACAGTCGACTGTGGATCCTTATGGTTTATTCATTATCCCCAACCGGGTAGCAAGTTTCCCCTATCTACCCTGCGTCCCAACCAGGGTTTCAGTTGTTCCAGTTCAACCCTCCCCTTTGGCCACCGGTTCAGGCTACATCAGCCCCTCCCGTCGGTTTCGGTTGCGGCGGTGTGTATTGGATCCTGTTGTAGAGCAGTTGCCTGGCAACCTTCGTTGGCAGTGCTGCATAGCATTGAGGAGAAAGCAGAGGTTGGTGAATTGCTAGAAATTCATGAGATAGGATTTGTACATAAGGATGAATTAATAGACACCTTTGGCTATTTTCATGAACATGTTCATGAAACTTTCATGAAATTCTTATGAATTTTACTACTAGGTATGATTCTTTTGTAGCCATTTGAACTCATTTTTGTTTGAACTCCTCTACAGGAGCATCGCATCTTTGCGGATACAGTAGCTTTCAATGGAGCGATGACTGCATGTAGCAACTTGGAGCTGTTGGAGCAACCTCATGGGGTCCAAGCAGCTGACGAAAATCATTGGAAACGTCTTTGGAAGTTGGTTGGAAATCTTTGGTCATTTTTGGAAGGATTCGGAAGAACAGAGATTTCGGACAATGCTAACTAAAAATTTTTCAAGTACCTCACAGCAAACCCCTTACTTTGAGATTTGGAGATGACACTCAAGATTGCGCCCCCCCAAAAAAAAACAAAAAAAACAGTGGAATTTTTGCGATTTTTTCCCGCACATCTTGAGCCTAAATCCTAAGGTAAGGAACTTTATTGGATGATTGTTGTAGATCTTCTGGTGGCCATGGGATACAGTGACGTAAGCACCTTGGCATCCCATCTTTTCGAAAAAGGGCGGTTTATTGGACGCGTAGAAAAGTTCTTCATCCTGAGAAAGTGGTGAGAAAAAGACATTCCAAATCTTGTTTGCAAGCAACAACAAACCGTTTTCAAGTCACTTGAAGTCACATCAACAAGTTCAAGTTTTTTAAACAAGAGGGGGAGTTAAAGGTAGTTGTCCAGGTAAGGGATGCAGAAGATTTTCCAAGATTTGAAAACTTCACCTCTACTTATGACTTCTTTTCGAGACCAGGATCCAATTCTATCAGCTACACTTCTGTTGCTTGGTCCCGGGATGAGTGATTGCTTGTTGGTTGGGTTCAGGTGGTTGACTCGACCCCATGAGCTCAGGAGATGAAACATCAGATTTTTATAGATTTTTGTTTTTTTCCCGAAAAACCAAACGAATATCCCCCTTGAGTAACATGATGCTTGGAAGATGATTCTTAAATCTTTTGTTGAAAGGGTCCCCCTTTCCAGGTGACATTCGTTCATTTTGCGGGGAAGACTCGAGATTGTTGTGGGAGAGTCCCAGACTTGAGACTTGGGAGACATTCGACTTAAATCCCTAAAACGGTCTCCCCCTGGTGGTTTAGTTTTTTTTTTTTGGATTATACGGGAACCCAGTTATGTGGGGATGATTTCGTTAATAAAGCATTTAATAACTAGGTGTTGGTTTCAAATGTTTTTTATTTTCACCCCTAGCTGGGGAAATGATCCAATTTGACGAGCATATTTTTCAAATGGGTTGAAACCACCAAGTAGATAAGGATCCCACAGATGCGTGGCCAGTATTTCATGGACTCCGTATTTTTGGCCGTTTTTTTTCCCTCAAATTGGCAGTCGCAACTTCCCACCTTTTTCGAGGTCTTGAAATCCTTGGGTAGCACGGCTTCTTGGGCTCGTGGCAGCTACCAGCTACATGAGGCCAAAGCGAAAGGTGCCCAGATCTCACCAACAATTGGTTGAACATCGCAAATTGGGGGTCACTTTTTGTTTGTTTGTTGGGGATCATTATATAAATGGGATCATTTTTTTTTGGGGGGGGATCAAACTTTATGCAAATGTTGTAAGTAAAGTTTCAGGTTATATTTTTTGTCCTAAAAATAATATTGTTGGTACTACAATATTAAATGTAACAAAATTCTAATCCCTTCATTTTGAGGGAGACAAAAGGAGGACATGTCAACACACCCCCATAGGGCCCATAGATGACCTTTCTCAGAAAAAAAACACAAAAATTCGATGCAAAAAATGGCCGTTTCAGGTTTGAGGTTGCACCTGTTCCTTCGCACTGCTTCTTCAACTCTTTGTGCGACTGTGGGTGCATGGGAGAAGGCAAACACGCTGGCCCCGCGAGCAGATGATGACATTGTGGCAAGGAACAGCGTCCTCAGTGCTTGTGGAAGGTGGCGGGGAATGATTCTCATGGGTTACGAACCACAAGAGATGTTTCTTATTATACCCATTAGCCTATAAGATACGAATAAGCCTCACCCATTGCAAACCCATCTTTCCTTATGCACCTTGTTGACCCGTTTTTTTTGTTTTTTTTTTTCAAAGGCGCCGCGCATGGTCAGAAGCCATTGGTTTCTATGTTTCATTGGCTGAGCGCGCGATCGAAGCTTCACAGAAGAGCCTGACTGCAGTGGCATCGTCAATGTCAGAGGCATCATGGAAACAAGAGAACCACATGATCTCAGAAAAGCCTTGCCACTGGAGCCATTCGCTTTTCTTGGCTAGACAAGCTAAGGCAGACTTGATGCTTTGCTGACATTTTGTATCAGTGTTGAATCAATGATGGATCTAGCAATCATTCCACCACGAGGCAACATCTACGCCTATTACATATATTACATATATGTATCTATTTCGTATCAAGCCACAATTCACGAATCACTCGAGTAGAGATTTTGATTCCGATGGAAACGAAACACTTGCTGAAACGGAAACCTGTGCATGTCCAACGTGCACTTCAAGAAGCACTTCATTTGCTAAACCAAGGACGGCTCAAAGGTGTCTTGGCCGTGAATTCACAGCTGCTGTGATTACCTCTTGCACCAGGCGTTGGGAGATTGCGTTGCAGGCAGCGGGGGGGGGTTTCAAGGAAGTGTTTGCTGATATTTCCTCGATGTGTTGAAACCACCTGAAGCTGGGGTTTTTAGCTCTTTGCTAGCGGGTTCATTGATTCTGATTACTGCAAAACATGTATGCTTTTCTCGAAGTTGTATATAACTAGAAGAGCATGAATTATCTTCAATGTTTCCACCTACCAATCTGATTTCAACGAATCGGATTTCTTTGTGTCTCACACCCTCTTCAATCTGGGGGAAAAAGAGCATGTGGTTTTTCGAATGTCAACCTTTCGAACTATCAAGAAAAACACCTATGGCCCCGAACCAACTGCCACCAACAAACCAACGTTAAACATACCTTCTCAAAACTCATGTCGACCCAACTTTTCTGGGACGAACATATTTTTGGGTCCGGCGAATGTTGACGAGGTGTTTGCCGACTTCGAAAGTCAAGGACTTGAAGGTCCTGATGCAATTCTTCAGGGAGCATCGATGCAGACGGCAGGTTTAGCCTTATTGTGGTCAAGGGTTTTGGCCATTTTGAGGACTGGCAACAAAATGCAGCGAATGGTTTATCAACGTTTGTTTTTTTCATTGTGACTTTGGCTCTTCCTTAAATGGAGCCATTTAATAGCAAAACGACGTTTTGAACAGTGTTTTTTCCTCTTTTAATCGCAAAATGAAGTTTTGACATGTGATTCTTTCCCCCTTGCTTCCTATGTTTAGCCAAGTTAATGCCGTGTTTTCTTCGGGAATATGCAAAATCATGTGCCAATCGCGTCAGGACAACTGCGACTGCAACCACAGGGCTTTGCAACATAGCCATCACTGCATGTGCTCGTTCCTCACAGGCGAAGCCGATGGAAGTGAGACAAGTTTCAGATGCAACAAACTCGATGGTTCAAGGTCAGTAGTAGGATTCCACAACCCATAGGATCTATGGTCATGGTATAATATTTAGCTACATTTACCATAAAAAATCGACTAAATGTACGTAGGTAAATCATGGTAAACATATACGTACCGTACGCCCCATGGATTGGTCATGGGTAAGGAGAAGGAGGCCGACACTAATCTCGTTGGTCAGTTTGACATTGACCCATGAGAAAATTAGCCCAGAGCTTTCAACATAAGGCGGGTATGGGTACACCAAAATCCAAATTACAGTCAGAGTCATAGTAGAGGTCACCAAAAAAGATGAGGTGGTTAAGTATCCTGGAATGTATGGCATAAAATTTGTTGGGAATGAATGATAGTAATCCGCCCAGATAGATGAAGAAAACTAACATAGCAATGAAACATAGACCCGGATGGAAGATGTATCTCCTATTGAAAATGGGGATATTCCAGCCATCGCTATGTTAGTTTACCAGAGGGTAGATGAAGAAAACTTGTTTGATCCTGGGACGGGACTGACAGGTTGCACAGGCTTGGATGCTCCTGGAAAAATGCAGGGCAGATGGCCCTCAACCAGACGTTCAATCGTTCAACTGCTTGATGGGAGTCCTTCCCGAAAAGAAGGTGCGGGAGATTTTGGGTGAACTTTGCTGGGTGAAAAGTGGGATTTTTCGGTGAAAAGCTATGGGAAACAAGCAAGAGGTATGAAGTATGCACATGTATAGGCTATGACAATGACGATCCAAACTAGACAAGTAACATAAGTAAACATAAGTAAACCGCAGTAAACCAGTAGAGTTGGAAAAACTTGGTCTGAAGTTCTTGTCGACAATAAACTTCAGGGTGATTCAACGTCAAAGGTGGTTCGCAGGTTATCGGTTTGGTCATTTCAGATATTGTCAGGAGTTGGGATGGCCACTTGCGATGCACTTGGTAATGCGCTTGCATCAGTGCAACATAAGAGCTGACAGGTTGGGGAGCGAGCGGTAAAAGGAACTGGTTGTGAGAAATGATACATATCCAATCATATCCATGGGATTTTCAGCTTCTTATATACCAGTATTGCCTTCCAGGGGGCCCTATACAATCCCTAGCACCCTTTACCAGAACCAGAAATAGTCCATTGAACATAGAAATACTAAGGTGTTAAACGACGCATCAGATTTTTTTGAAATTTTCAGAAAACTGGCATTAACCAGGTCGTGTTTTTTGGTGGCCCGCCCACCAGCTGGTTATTGGGTCACCAAAAAGGGAGATTCCAAAGGGTGGCCCCAGGTCGTATCATTGCGCCCCTCCCTGAAACTCACTAACAGTTCGCCCCTGAACATAGGCCGTTTCAACGCCCCCAAAAGGAAACGATATAGTAGTATTCCACCCATCCATTTTGAGGTGCTTAACTCGCTGTTAGTTTCAGGGCTCCCTTCAGCGAACTTCATCCTGTCGGCGTGGATTCCACCGTGTTGCAGGTTGACATTGAACAATGCGCTCGCTGCCAACAGCCGTCAAAGGTGTTGGTTGCACGCGCTACGACTCCTAGGCGAATCTGGATGGATTTTTAGGGGCTCATTTTTAAGGATTATTTTCAGGTAAGGCTTGGAGTTTTTGGAAGATTTTGGAAGATCATACAACTGGTGAAACTTCAATTGACAAACTTGAAAGAGTGGTGATGAATTGAATTCTAATGAGACTTGCTGATTGATGTGTTCTTGAGCTACCTGAATCTTTTGGTGAGATAGCAATTCCCTAATTCTTCGCGAGATTTGTTTGTGCTTGAAATGTCTTGGAAGGAGCCAGCCACCTACCTGCTCCGGGTTTGGTTGCTTACAATATAGCTATGGAGGCGCATGGAAAGGTAAGTTGATTAGATTCATGGTTCACAAGTGAAAGGAAAACGGGTAAACGATTTGGCAAACGGCCCCCCAAAACTCCGAAACCAAAACGCTTGGGGGGCAGGTGCCTCGGTTCGCATGAATATCAGTATATCAGATATGGATGTTTCCGAAAATAGTGGGTTTTCCCCCCAAATCATCCATTTTAATCGGGTTTTCCATTATAAACCATGCATTTTGGGGTATCCCATATTTTTAGAAACACCCATATCATGAATATTCACCAGTTTTAGCAAGCTTTTCACATGTTCTGCCCCCGAGGCAAGTTGTCGGCAGCCACCATTGGTGCTGGCCTTCTTCCATGAGATGCATGTACGAAGCGGCTGCCTCAGAGCGGGACGAGTGGAGGAAACAACAGGAAGTTGGATGAAACGGAAACAATATAGGGAGGTAAGTACCATTGGAGTATGAGTATACCAGAAAATGAGAATTTTTGCCGAAGATATATATATATATACATACATAAAAGTGTATGTATAGATATATACATGAGAAATACATATATTATCATCATTTCACCAAGGATATTTTTTGTGTTCCAGGCTTGACATAAACAGATGTGATCTCATAAGCCAAGGTTTGACCCCTGATGAATCTTGGCGCTCGGAGTCGTTGGCAGATCTGGGGATGGATGGATGGATGGATGGATGGATCACGATGCATATGTCAACATCACTCCGGGATCAAGTGGTAATATAGCTGGAAAATGGCAGGACATGTATTTGACATTTAGGTTTGGAGAAAATGGATACGTCTTAAACTTTGAAGATGTATTTCCTATTGAAGATGGGGATATTCCAGCCAGCGTGAAGCACATGGGATTTTTGAAGTTGGTGATAAGGACTGGTAGGGGCGAAATGTGTTATATACCTGGTACCGGAAACAACCGGGTTTAAAATGGATGGAAGTTTGGTGGTTTCCAACCATTTCCTATCTAAAGAATTGGAATCATCATCCAAATTGATAGCCAACCACTAGTTTTACTGGATATTTGATGTTCCAGGTATATGGTATACATGTGTCAGAATCATTTTGCCAAAAATCGGCCGGATGTTGCAGGAGGTCACAGACAAGATGCCTGTCAATCCATTGATCCCGCCTAACCTCCAAGCCAAGCTGTACGCCGGTTATCGGGTTCAGCTATTCAAATAGGTCGAACTGTGCTCAAGTAAAAGTGATTTAATTTCCCAAAAAGTGAATCGTACTTGTAGAAGTGAAACCTAGTTATGTAATTGTAAGATGATATATAACAGGTTAGTATGTTTTTCAAGTTGCTTGCTACGAAACCTCACTGAAAAACAGTCAAATTGGGGCTCAAAAGGTGATTTGATTAGACAATGTCATTGTGTTTAAGTTTCACCACTAGTGCGAACGGAAGGGAGCAGCAAGAAGCTGGGGCATACGCATATTTGCCACCCTTCAAATTTTAGGGAGCAGCTCGGAGCTAGAATCCCCTGGTTTCCAAGCACATCTTAGTGAAGTTCTGCAAGAACCGTCAAGTGTTTCATTACAGCTGAAAGCCACATGAGGTCAGTACCCTCTGTCTGGTTGCAGAGGCTTGCGAGGAGCTTGGAAGGTGGGGGCTAAAGTTCTGAAAGAACCGACATGTGAGCAGCGCGAAATTGGGGTTGGTTGTTTTATGTGGAGGATTATTCACTACCCACTTATATTAGGATTGTAATAAGCCAATATAAGGATCCCTATGAACCAATCAACAAGAACAATAACTTTGAAACAAATCTGAAACACCCAAAAAACCTATGATGTCAGCAACTGCATCATTGAAGCTTTTTTTCAACTTGTTGCGGGCTGGTATTGACTCTCATTGCAAGAGGATGGATCTGGGTGCCACCTATTTGGGCTCTGTTGCTGACAACATCCTGGCAGTGCTGAGGGAACAAGAGCTTTGCGGATGCCTTGCCAGATGGATTTTGCTTGATGAACATTTCGCTTATTTACATATTACATCTTCATAAATTCATATATCTACATATTCATATGGTTGAATATCTAACGTCCACTTGCTTCAGGGACGTCAGCATGCATCCAGTCATTTGTTGAGAGCACAGAGCCTGAGACCTGCAGTGTTCCGAACAGTTCAAAGCTCAATTGGAGGAACAATTTGTCTTGTGGGATTTGTTCCCATGTCTTGACATGTCTTTAGAGAAACCTAGTGTTTATTGTAAAGTCAGATTTGCCAAAAACAACATTTCCATATCACATCGCTAAGAAGTTTGTTTTGGGACACAAACAACCGGCATCATATCTCAGGTTACATACATTTTTCCACGGCAAGTCATGGAACTTAAGCGCCAACTGCCTACTACCACACCTGTAGCGAAGCGCCATGAAGCGAAAAAAAGAATCGCCCAAAGCGAAGGCTGGAAGTACGTGTCGATTCCCTTTCTTTTATGAACATAATATGATGAAATTACTAGCAGATTGATTGGTGATTCATGATTTATGGGTTTCCGGAAAGGTGATCCATGGCTATTTCACCTTCCGAACGTGTTTTGTTGAGGCCAAAGAAAATGGAGCTAAAAAACCGCCAATGGTTGGAGGCTCAATGTGTCAAAGCTTGGACGAGTTGTGTGTGTTTTGCAGGTACCCTGTGGTTTTGTTGGAACCTCATGAATACCGAGATTCTTGACTTGACTTGTGGTCTTTAGATGTCTTTAGAAGCAGTCTTTCAAACGAAACCCGTTTTGTATGTAATCCAAAAAACACTACCTTCCCCCCCCCCCCCCCCCCAAAAAAAAAAAAAAAAAAAATCTTCCAAAAAAAAAAAAAGACGTTAAAGTCTTCCAAAAAAAAAATATCATCATTTTAAAAAGGAAACTACTCTTCCAATCATCTTTTAAAAGGGGACATTCGTTGGTTTTCCACGGTCACTTCGATGAAAAAAAAAACGTGACCCGAGGCCAAATGGCAGCGAGATCGTTTGGTGCGGTTGAACCAGGTGGACCTTTATGTGAGTTTTGAACAGGAGCCAACTATTGGATTGAAATGCGGAAAAACCCATGTTTTTTTGAGGTTATATATGGGAAATTATGTTACTACCTAGTTATATAGGGATTATGATATTTATAAATTATTATAAGGATCCCTATTAAACGACCAGTATAATGCGGAAACTGGAATGCAGTTTTTTTTTTCATGGCTCAAATGAATTTTCCTCATTTACTTGGTAGCAACTGGATTTTTTTTTCCCATACCATACATGTATGGTATATTTACCTACATGAATGGTTGATTTTTATGGTAAATGATGGTAAATATACCAGTCCCATGGATCCTATGGGTTTTGGAACATTCATCTCACTTCCAACGAAAACTTCCATCTACATATTGATGCTAGATCATACCACATCCCATTTCATTGGATCAGGTCATCGCCCGGGCGGCACGCTACAAGAAGATGAAGCAGGCAGCAAGAACAAGCTATCCTTGAATCTGTTGTTTCGTTTCATTTATCCATATAGTTGTATCATAGTTGTTATGTACTTAATATACGGATGATTCGTAGGGTTATTTTACAATGTTTTACAACTGGATTACGAAGTTTATAGCCAACTCAGAAATACATGTGCTCAGCGTTGTGATTCTTGCTTCAAAGGACTTGGTTGAACGCTCGATGCCTTCATAGCAGTCTTGGCACGGAAAAGTCTGGCACGCAAAAGTTTCAAGCTGGAATGAAAAAGTCAAAGTCTGGCACAGATTGTTGCCCAAGTGTTCTTGTCAAGATGGATTCGGCTGCTTCTTTACGATATTGTATTTTCTTTTGTGACGTGTCATAGGATGCCATATCCAACTCTTTTGCTTTCTCATCTATTCAACTTAAAAACTAACAAAACATGCATTTAACTATCCTTTGGTTGATATTAAGAAGGTGAAAACACTGGTTTTCAAACATGATACTGTTGATGGACAAAATCCTGCACCACCAAGGATGATGATTATCCCATTGTTTATAGGGTTTTAACCATCCCAGGTGGTGCAGGATTTCTTCCATCGACAGTATGACACCTAATTCATTTAGTTTGTTTGTCCACAACATCATTTTGACCTTTGGCGACCCTAAGGTTGTCGACCTGAAAACCTGGGATACAAGGAGGCGCATTTCCGATTTGCCAGGGATTTGGTTTTGGGCTCCCTACCTTTTGAAACAAAGAGATATATCACTATATAACATATAAGAGGTAAATAATTCTGTAGTGTTTCAAGCAACTTGATTGCTATTCAGTACAGAACCAGTCAGTATTTTTTGCAAGGTTCTATTTGGTTATTACTCACAAGTCACTATGAGTGGTTGCACACCAGACCAACATGACGTTACGATACCTTTTACAATATTACCACAAGGAAAACTGCTCGGTGTAGGCATTTCCTGTCGCCGGTCATGTGTAATGATCACAATCCTGAAAGAGATCTCTAGTTGAATGGCAGCAGACAGGTCAACTCTGCCAAAAAGATGAAGATCAAACCTGGTGTCAATGAGGCTTTTGATGAAAATCTATAGGGATGTCACGTCGAAACAGTGACCCGAAACAAAATGTCATAGAAATGTTTGATTTAATTAGTGCTGAATGTCCAGGATGCCCATCAAACGCCTTGAGTTGGGTATTGCCTTCAAAGATGCCTTCTATACACTGCGGCTGGTTGTTTCTAATTTTGAACTTATTGTAGCTTGTAATTAGAAAATAGGATAGAATGTCATTCTTCAGTGTTTCGGTCAATACATTTCTGTTGAAACCTTCCGGTGTTGTTGGAATGTTTATTCTGGTTACTCCCTATATCCAATTGTACTTGGTTGGCCCTATTTGACTCGGCAAGTGGGAGTCCGATTGTTTCCAAATTCCCATTGCCCATTCATGATTTAGATTTCTATTGACTACCAAGAGAGATGTGAGTTGTTTTCCATCTCTGAAACATGTACTGCCAAAATCGTTGAGATTTCTGAAGGTGGCTGAGGTGGCTGTGGCTGTGACACCAGCTCCCGAGTTGGTGGAGGTTGGCTGTGGCGGAGTATCTTTGTCGGGACTTTGTCACCTTACTGGACCCACTGGACCGGCCAGGAGATGGTGATGTAGACCGGGTGAATTCTGAACCCTTTGAATGACCGAAATTTCAGATTGCTGTATGATGATTTTAGACAGATGGAACATGATGAAAATACTAGGGCAAAAGAAGAAAGCGCAGAAATGTGTAAGGGAGGCTTTGCGGCTTTGGTATGCGGCCTTTTAGTATTTGAAGATACATATTGTATACATATATTATATATATACACATATACATAAATATGTGTATATATATATATATACACGCACCCCTATATTTGATGATATCTTATGAGACACAATATATAGCTTCTATGCCAGAAGGTTGATTCACAGTTTCACTTTTTTCGTTTCCTCCAAGAGTAGGCTGTTCCAGGACGAGTTCCAGGAATGGTGCTTCAGGACCTGAAAAAAGCTCCAATTTCCCTGCCAACCAAGGCAGTCAATGATGGAATCGGCGAGCGGAAGACCTGCAAAGTCAGGCGTGGATTGTCCAAGATTGGAAAGAGAGGGTTGGAGAGGTGAGCGAAATGCTGAGAAACATGACCAATCGCAATGATTTCTGCAGAAATCAATCCATTCAGGGGAAGACCTGCACGGAAGTGGGTTGTGTTTACAACGAGTTCTTGATGCGTGCAGGTGGGTGCCCCCACGACCCTTCCGGCAGGATGAGGCCACAGCCTATCGGGTACTCAAAGGAGATCTCTTTAAGAACCTTGTTCTGACAGATGGCCTGTTGAACGTAGCCGCAAAACTGAATTTGTGTTGAACATATCAAAGGGCATTGCGGTATAGCAACAATTGTTCTTCTATTCTTCCTTCAGACTTTTCATCGAAGTGTTTGCCTTATGGATTACTCTCCCTTAATTGATGGGTGCCTTTTTTGGAGCACTTGGAATTCACAACTTTCCAGCAGCTGAATTGCGGACATCAACAGGATTG
>OMLO01003345.1_pt1 | contig 13249 bp, 12 predicted proteins | sample 1674811 | NCBI WGS metagenome assembly OMLO01 (sample SAMN06265003, study PRJEB25207) | coral metagenome | isolation source: Coral host | place: Mexico:La Bocana,Puerto Morelos, Mexico | collected 2008-11-13
GCAAGATGAGGAGTGCAAGTCGAGCAACGTAACATGGGCAGGGTTGGGTGACAGTGCAGGTTGAGCAACGCGGTGTAAGCAATGTTAGGTGACAGTGCAAGTTGAGTAGCGCAACATGAACAGTGTTACAGGCGACAATGCAAGTTGAACATCGAAAGGTTAGCAGTGTTACGCGACAGTGCAAATTGAGCAAGGCAAAACGAGCAGTGTTAGGTGGCAGTGCAAGTTGAGCAGTTGAGCAAAGCCAGATGGCAGCAGTGTTAGGTCAGGTGACAGGGGAAATTGAGCAACGCAAGATGGGCAGTGTTCGGTGGCAGTGCAAATTTAATCACGCAGCCTGCGCAATGTCCAAAGGTGACAGTGCAAGTAGAGTAAAGCAACATCAGCAATGTTAGGCGAAAGTGCACGCTGAGCAACGCAAGATGACGGCGTTAGGAGATAATGCAAGTTGAGCGCCGCAACATGAAAAGTGCTCGGCAACAGTGCAAGTTGAGCGTTGAAAAAACCCTTCTACAATCGGTTGATGTGGCCATGAGCTTTTGCGAAAGCTTTGGCGTAACTTTCGCAGCCACAGTTTTGGCTTTCGCGGGACATCTTCTTAAACAAACTCTTTTGCGAACCTTTCGCATCTTGTTGTTGTGACTTTTTTTGATTAATTAATTGGAATGACGCTTGTCAATCAAGGTGTCAAAACCATAGTGAGTTTCAGTAGAATGGTCATGGGTTAAGGAGTTAGGCCTCTAGCCAAAGAAACTTGTGGGGAGTTGATGAGAAAGCTGCCCGGACATTCATTTTTCCTTCACGCGATGCACATGATCTTGTCGTCCTCAAACGTCCACCAACAAGGACATGGGCCAATTTGATCTTCAGAAAGAAGCACTAAAAGACCAGTCTTTGTCCATACAGAGCAAGGAGTTTTGTATGCCTGAAATTGCCACGATTGAACAACGAAGGACACAATTTGTTGGAAGCCACGCCGTACAAGCAGCTTTCAATGATACATGGCACTTCTCCAAGGCAAACATCGCCATGACCAACCATCTTCCTTTCATATGTTTCTTCTCCCAAAGTCAAAGTGTAAACGGATTTAAGAGCTTGCTGCCAAATCCTTTTTCCTTCAGAGATTTCAAATGATGGGCCACAAAACGCGACAAAACTGCCTTTGTATACTGCCCACTGTCATTGTGAGCTCCCCTGGCGATCGAATCAAGCCGCCATGGCCGCACTGAACCCTTGTAGACCTGGCTTGGGATCAACAATTTTGATCAACATGGGTAAACCTGGGAAAGTCTTCAAGATGGTTCAACCCAAGTACAGCTTTATTGGTTCAAAAAAACTGGTACGTTTTAAAACTTTTGTATCTCAAAGCATGGGCAGTGTATCAGTGAGCAGCTGGGTGATTCTGAACTGCTGAGGCAAATGCATTCTTATATGGTGCTTTGGTTTGATGCGTGCTGAAAACGTGAAAGAAGAAGCCTGATCTCCAAAACAAGATGGTAAGATTTCAAGGCAGGTTGACTCTGTGGGTCCTTTGCCACGTCGGATTCAAGCAAGTAGTATCCAAGTAAAAGCAATAAAGCATGAAGGTCCAAGCCAGAGCCCTTGTACACATCACCAGAAAAGTAACTTTCGCCCAAAAGGCGCCCCCTTGCGCTTGCTGTTTTCCAAGTGAGACACAAACAAGGCGTCAAAGATATTTCAAAGAACAGAAGAACAATCTGTATTGCTTTTGACCACCAGTTCCATCCACTGATGGAACAACCAAGTCCAAACCAGAATGTAAATCTTGGTCCATGATGGAACGTATGACTCCTTTCCATGCTGCAGCAAAGCCACCTTTGAGATGCATGGCCACGCGGTGCTATACACAAAGGGCGCCACATCTCTTCATGATGCAAAAACCCCAAGTTCCTTCTGGTCACTTCACAGCAAAATAAAGGAGGCTGCACTTTTTGGCTGTGCCATGCTGCAAAACATTTCCGGCAGTACATTCATCGTGGTAAGCGATCAAATCAAATCTGTGAGCTGGTGCTTTGTCGATGGCTCCCAAAAGCTGACAGGCAAAGTTGGGGCAACACTTGACAATATGTTGCAACAAAGTCTTTATATTGCAGCAATGAAAAATCAAAGGCTCTGTTCCTTTGGAAGGCGGCAATGAAATCTCCCGCAAACAATCCGTTGGCAACTCATGCAAAACCAACTTTTCCACTGAGAGAGGCTCACTGTTTCTGAATCCAATCCAGCTTCTGTCTGCGTTGTTGATACTATATCATGTATACACTTGTCAGAAACATTGCTCTTGCCCACAAGCTTCGAAACTAGTCCACTTGAAAGGCGCTGCCTTTTTGGCATTTTCAAAAACGAACATTTGGACCTAAATGTCAAGACATGAATTCCAAATTGTTGAGAAAAACATTTATGCTGCGACAGCTGTTTCACACAATCAAACACATATCTAAAAATGGCCCTATGGGCCACACAGAAATATGGATTTCAGAAACACCTGCACGCGCCAAAGCGTCTTAAAAGGGCCGCACCTTGAACAAAATGGCTTCTGCTCCTCAATTTTTACCACATGCCTTTAAGAGCATCTGCGTGTACTCACACAGTTGGCCACAGCATGTCAGCTAGAAAACTGTCAGTTCCAGCTCTCACAGATTTTGCACCTAGAGATTCAACATGTTGATCCAAAAAGCTGATCGGTGGTTCCCACGTTGATGGAAAAGCCCCAGAACTGGACCAATGCCAGCTCACAACCCGCCGGCCCAAAGAGCTCTCGATCCTGCTTCTCTTCACCACCTTCACTCCTAGTCTTTCGCTTTTGCCCTTGGACCTTGGCAGCTGCCATCAAAGTGTTGAGGCCACAAAGTTTGACATTGCACTCCTTCTCACTGCTGCATGGAAGGTCTTCCAGGGGTTGCCGCCCTCCCTTGGCAGCTGCTTTCATCGCATCTTTGCACGCTTTGATGCAATCACCAATTTCATCAATCCCATGCCTCAAAGCCAACACCCGAGAACATCAACGCCTCTCTTCGGCGTGGCCTTCTCACTAGCATTCTCAGCTTTCTCCAAAGCCGCAATCAGAGGCTGCAACATCTTCGAAGCCAGACTTCCAATCTTGGTTCTTCGTCATGACTTCCTTTCGCTGCTTCTTTTCCCCCTCGTCCAAGTCAGCTTGGATCTTCTTGGCGGCCTTCTTCTCTTCTGCTGCAGCCTTCTCTCAGCCTTCTTCCTTTCCCTCTCTGCCTTCTTGTCTTCGCCTGTGTGAGACAAACATGAAAGTCATGAAAAACCACGTGTGTTTAAAAGGCGTCCCTTTGGGTCGCCAACTCAGCTTTACGAATTGTGGGCCAATGGTGAAAACCTTTAACACAAATTGAGCAATCAAGGTAAAAAAAAGCCTCGCCTTTCTTGTCGTCTGGGACCACATCTTCATCGCAGAAATCAAGCGCAAGACCAGGTGAGCACCAGATGCACTTGAGCTCGCAATTGCAACTTCGGGTTGTGTAGAAGGCTGAAGCTTCTTTTTTCACCAACTTTGCAGCTTCCAACAAAATTTCCTCAATGGCATTCATCTGGGACTCATTCACTGAAACTTCGGCCAGTAAATAGCACCAAGTTTGCAAAGATTTGAGGGGATGGGATATCCTTCGCTTAAGGACATCCGCGGGCGGTATTTGCCTCCAACCTCCCGCTTCGAGGGGTTGATTTTCCTGGTAACAAGCCTCTGGCAAAGGACATCCCTGATACGATCATATCTAAGTGTCCCCTTCTTGCTTTGTTTTGGCTGCATCTTGCCAGAAGCCCTGCTGCTCCTGTAAATTCAACGGACCTGGAGTGAAGCCTTGCGGAGGCCAGGCAAGGTGTCTCCGCAAGGTTGTAGTGATGCAATGACAGCTCTTGCACCAGAGCTGGTTGGGGTTCCTTTCCACCATGTCAAGCACTGGGCAGCTGACACCGCACTGTTTGCATTGAGCAACAGTTTCTTCGATCTCATCCTCACTTTCAGACTTCTCAGCTTGAAAGGCGCAATTCCACCAGAACCACCTTGATCAGGCTCTGGAACTTCTTCAGGGGCGCTTGGAGCCACAGATTCTGCCACTTCTGGAATCGCAGCATCCTTCTCTTCATCTTCCACGGCATTCTGAGACTGAGCATCCAAAACTTCTTGCACAGATTCTTTTGGTCCAGAGTCAGACTGCAGACCTGTTGCAGCCGCTGAAACAGCTAAGGAAGATGAAGACAACATCAACCAGCTTGATGCCGACAAGAAGCTTGGCTTCAGGGGTGCTTGCTGCCGCCCACTTTTCAACCAATCCCGCTGGGAAACGACGCCTCTCATCCAAAGGAATCGCCGAAGGGTCAGTCACCTCAAGAACGGCAGATTGTTGTTCTGGGCTCAAACGCTTCACCCTTTTCTTTTCTCATCACCAGTCCTTAACGAGAATCAATCGGTTGATGAGCTGAACAGAAATCAGTCCCGTCTGAAACATAGTTCCCGATCAGTTGAACAAAAATTCGTCAATGAGTATGTTCACAGTTGTTGATGCAATCATCTATCCAAGGATCAAGATGCCATTGATTGAAACTGTGCTGGGATTCCTCCTCAAAGCTGGGCCTCTTGCCTGGAACCAGTCTGCATGCCGGTGAGAATTGTATCTAGTGATACGCAGCATGACGGATCAAAGTTTAATCTAGAAGCTTTGGCCAACGCTGCGCAGGAGACTTTTCAGGGCCCAAGCCTGCACGCATCCGACAGATGCCAGTTGTTGACACGAAGAGCTGTAGTCACGATATCAGACTGCATCCCAGAGCCACGAGATTCCTTTGGCACCGGGGTGCGAGTATCTTCATGACCATCACTGCTCAGATCATTACCAAGGGGATCATCCATGATTTCATCGTCCATTTCATCATCACCGTCCCACTCATGGTCAAAGTTTCAGTCATCATGTGAGTTGGACGGTCGATCATACCATGACCAGCTATAGGAAGACCATTCCCATGTTGATCTCTGACGCCAAGTACGATCAGGCACTCATGTCCAGTACCCCACCTTGTTCTTCGCAAGCTCATCCTTTTGTGTTTTGCCTTTGAGTCCATCTGTCTTTCCCGTGCCAGCGCCCTTGTCCTGCTTGTAGGGCTCATATCTATATCTGGCTTGTAGTCTTCATCTCCTTTCTTGCCCTTGTCCTGCTTGTACTCTTGTCCTGCTTGAACCCATCTCCTTTCTTGGCGCTGCCCTTTTCCTGGTTGTAGGGCTCATCTCCTTTCTTGCCGCTTGCCCTTGTTCTAGTTGTAGGGCTCATATCCTTTGTTGCCGTTGCCCTTGTCCTGCTTGTAGTAAAGCTCATCGTCTCCTTCTTGCCCTTGAGCAAACCCTTCGTTCGGGGGTGGGCCACACCATCACCATCACTTGAGGACCCCTTACCATCACCTTTGGCATAGGACGCAAAGTGTTTTCACAGACTTTTGGTGACCCTTTCAAAAACCCAGCCACAAACATCTGCTCGTCCTTCCCTGCTCCTTTCTTGCCCTTCTCACATCGTCCACTGTGATTGGAGCTGCTATCTGCATGAAAACCAGAAGAACCACTACTCCCATTCAAAAATCGTTTGCCAGACTTACATGCTGGGGATGTAGGCGAAGTGAGTCAGTAGCCACCATTGGACTCTGGAGGAAACAAAAAATCAAAAAGGCTATACATACAGTTTAGGCAAAAATGCAACAAGTCAAAGCAAAACACAATGATCCACGAGCTTGTGAAGTAAGCAATCAATGGAAAGACACACCACTTTGTATGCAGAATGTGATAATTTAGGAGTTTTTCTCGAACCCCATTGGTGTCTCGGGGTGTCTCGGTTTGGTCATGATGGAACGTTTGTCTCGAAACGTGTCGGGTTTTTAATCGGCTTACGGGTTTCAGCTCGCAGATCAGTAGCTCACAGATCAGTAGGGTTTTTTTGAAGAACTTACCATGAAAAAATACTTATTAACTCTACTAGGGACTAATATTGCCAAATATCAACTCAAGCAACTAACAATCGAAAGCAAGCGGCTATAAGCGAAACCTCAAAACCTTAAAGCGTCATACATCTGCATTAAATGCAAAAAATGATGCTTTAATGTTCATGTAATTTGTAGATTAAAAACTACATTGCTTGAAGACCATCGTTGCCATGTGTCATTTGTCCGACCAGTAGATTCTGGTTTCTTTCTCAAATGTGGATGATGTTGTTTTCATAAATCTAAAAATATAAAGGTTTGAAAGGGACTGTCGCTATGAGTCGTATAGTTTGGTCGCATGATCGTATGATGAATTCTCTTTTAATTGCAGGATGTAGGTTGCTGGTAACTATTATAATATCAATCAAGTTCTCTCTGTGTTGTTTGGGAAAATCCATTGGAAAGTTTGGATGAAATCAAATTGAAGTATTGGAACTGAATTCTTTTGCATGCATGGAGCTTGAGTCAGTCAAATAGTGACTAAGTCGCGGTCGCATGTTGAATCGCATTGGATGTGGAGTTTCCGCATTGTTAAATGACTTTGAATTGAAAATCAAAAGTGTGCCATGTTGATGAAGCATTGATCGCATTGAATGATTCGTTTGATCAAATCATTTGATGATTCACCTTATTATCATCGCATCATTTGATCGCATCATTTGATCGCATTATTTGATCGCATCATTTGATCGCACCGGTTGGGGGGGGCAGGGCGGCTCTAAAATGCATGTGGAAACAATTTCATTCCAATCTCAAACACATCATTCGACTTCAATGGTCATTGTCGTCATTCATTCTCTTGAACGCAATCCCGTTGATTGTCATCATTGTTGCCTGCAACGCGATGGTCTACGACTGCCTGGTGTGGCCAGCCTGTTTAATGCCGCGCAGCTCTCTTCCATGCTGGGTTGGGGAAGGATATCAGAATTGGGAGCAATTGCCGGTAAGCAAGTTTTGCAATGGATTTGCACGAGCTGTGTATCTTCCGTAATTTGTGAGTCGCATTCGGCCCAAGTTTGAGGGATACCAGCCTTTTGATCGCATCAGTTTCGTGGCCACTTCATTCATCGCCATGGCAATTACCCTGAAGGAGAATATTGAGATCTCTTATCAGGAGTGTGGGGGTTTTGCGCGCAATCAATGATTCGATCAAATGATGCAATCAATGATTCGATCAAATGATGATGCAATCAATGATTCGATCAATGATTCGATTAACATAACAGTTTACTAGACTTGACTTATCAGAGCTGTTTGTCAATGACATTCAAAGTTATTTGTTTCTTCCCTTTAATTTTGATGTTACAACCAGGATCCTATGACCGTCATGATCCCATGGCCGAGATTCCGCGAGTTTCTTGCCGAATGATTATATCTTGAACTATAATCCTACTTGAGTGATTCTTCAAAATAGAGAGAGAAGTCAGAAGGGACATGTCTTTAGTAAGAAATTTGTTCACTCGCTTTGTGAATAAGGACTGATGGTGGCAGAAAGGTTCGCATGGACCATTTGCGAGATCACCCTGATGTCCAGTCGCATGACAATAGCTTGTGATATCTGATTGGAGAGCCATGTTCTGTGTCGGATGAAGCAAAGCCAAGTTCTGTATCGATTCTGATATACTACTATAATCAATGACAATTGTATAGTCCAGACTTTGGACTGAGGAAAGCTTTCGAGCGCATGATCGAATACTTTCGTGCACGGGTGATGGGTGTCCTCAAGGAATCACCCGGATTGTCGGATCCGGAGAATGCTGACGTTCTGGTGGCCACCATGAATGGTCTAACTGATGAGGCTTGGGCATTGGGTTGCTAATTTGGAGAGTCACTACCGATATTCAAAGTTCAGATGTGGGATACATGAATCCCAACCCCAGTTGAAAATGTTTCCAACGTGATGACACCTGATAATATTTAACCGTTTAACCCATCTTTAAGTTGCCAAACATGAATGTTCAGGACGGATGGAACACGAGTGTCTTCATTCAGGGCGATTGCTGGGTCGCTGTGCCGAGTTGCGATACTGAGCCCCATGGGGGCGATATCTGGTTCAACAACGGTTTCTTGATGGCATGATGATTGATCAATGGGAGCGGGGGAGAAAACTAGTCAGGTGAAACCACATGCATGGACATGACTAGCATTATTATAGATGCATGAATCAATTCAATATTTGCCTGGCTGTCATTTACATCAAATAATATCATCATTGATTGATTGATTGATTTATTGATTGACTGATTGATTGATTGATTGATTGATTGATTGATTGACATGGATGGATGGATGGATGGATGGATGGATGGATGGATGGATGGATGGATGGATGGATTGATTGATTGATTGATTATAGATTGATTGATTGAATGATTGATTGATTGATTGATTGCTTGATTGATTGAACTTAAGGCGGCGAATGCGCGTTTCATATCTCCGGCTTTTCCTATTTCCGCATCCATGCATGGATGGCCATCATGTTGATGATGACTCAGTCTCTGAGTCTGCGGTCTTTGTCGATGGTGATATCAGTGATGGCGGTGACCCAGTCTCTCAGTCGCATGATTCCAATGATGCTGCATCGCATGACGGTGATATCGATGACAATCGCGATACCACCAGCAGCAGCAGTGGCAGTGACTGAAGAGTCGGATGTCGCGTGAACTTGCACGAGTCGGTCGAATGATGCGCGCTCAATCACATGGCATGCTCAATGATTCATGATTCATTTTGAAGTATACAGTAAATATCTATGTTACAAATTAGTGTATTTTCAATATCCGTCTATCAACTATCTATCAAATTATTCATTCGGGGCGCAGTAGCCTGAGCAGCATCGAATGATGACTCATTTTAATTCAACGCAAGTTCACAGTGGGCCTTAGACATTGTCGAATCGAGTGAATCGAATCGGCATTTGTCGAATTTTGAACATGGTAGCATATCAACCTCCGAGTCAAAAAAAAACATGACTGCACTTTGCGAGAGTTTAGTGCGGTTTCGCATGATGACGTTATTTGTCAGAAAAATGACTGCCAGGTTCAAAGATGATACTTCGCTTCGATTCATTGGGTCTGTCACCCAAAAATTGCTCACTGTGTCAGTCACTAGTCTCACTGGACTGTACTTGAATTGTGATCAAATGGACCAATTGAAATTTCAAGACTCAGCAGAAAAAGCGTTTAATTATTCGATTTAGTGTATGAAATCAAGGGGAGATTATTTTTGATATCCTGGAGTACATTGTTCATGACCCTATCAACATTTGTTTTAGCAAGCTTAGTTGTTTTAAGTTCAGTCATGTAACATGATTGTTTCTGTTATGATATGATACCGTAATATATCGAGAATATGTTTTGATCTAAACAAGTAGGTGACTCATATCATCTCTCTTTCTATCACTGTGTGTATTTGTCCATGCTTGTGCAGCTGAGGCCGTGATGTGTTTGATGACCCATTTCATTGTGAGTCAAGTCCGATTCCTCAGAGTTCAAAGGTTGAAAAGGAGAGGAGAGTCAGGATGGCGATGCTGGCATGGCTGAACATGAATGTTTACTGGTTGGAAATGGCAAACTTTAAGATCTGAAGAAAATTATAGACAAGGTAGTATGCATTCTGATCACCATATAATTTGAAGTGCTCGACGTTTTGGCGATTGCAGGTGTGTTTGTTGTGATCATTGTTCCATTGAATGTTTTCATGCATACCGCCCTTTGGGTTTAAGAAGATTTTGAAGAGTCGCATATCGTGGAAGACAAACAGCATTGAGTGACAATCATATAGTTTCTACAAACTTCTATAGTCACTTTTGGAGTTTCATCGAAATTCGCATTATGGCATCCAATGGCGCTGCGACTCGTGGGGAAGGGAAGAGGCTCCGATCCAGAGACATGGTCGACTGTTTACAATGGAAGCCTGGGTCATACTATGTCGTTGTAGGATCATCGCGACCATCACATGAGCATCGCATTGAATCTTGTCAATTTGTTGTTCAGCATAGTTCAAAAGTGCATCTGTGTTCTGCTTTAATTCTGACTTCTTTACATCATCATTTATAAGACACTTTTATTATCGATAGAATTATGATGATGACTTTGAACTGTCAAGATTATATAATAATGACTTAATTATACTCAAGATGTTACCATTCCCCGAATCGCATCACTTCTTGGATTGTCACTGAAGTCATTTCGCGTTGGTTGCTCTAATCCAAGGATTCTGAACCGGCTGATTTGGTTGTCATTCGACGCAAGAGGAAGGCCAATGACATTGTGGGTGATTCGAAGGATTCAAGGGCTAAGGCCAAGGCCACACCAGAGCCACGGCCAGCATCGAATCCGAGTCATGCCATTGTAACGAATGACAATCATGCATCATCTCATCATGAGCGGCCAGAATCTGAGCTTTCCAATGTCACACCACATCATGATCATCAGGAGTATGAATCGCATGATGGTTGTCCTGAAAATGATGGATGGATCGTGTGTGTGACACCCCCGGATGTTTGGACAGATGCGCAACCACGGTACCCACTAGTAAATCGGCTGGAAGTGCCATAATCGCATTCTCCTGCTCCACACTGTGTGGGTCGCATCATGTAAGTTTCTTATGATCGTGTTTGCACAGGCGCAGTTGTGCTTGAAGACTGTCAGCTCTTTTCTATCAGCTGAATTGAAGCAGTGGAGTGGAAGAGGTAGCATTTTCCAACTTCATAGTTTGATGTGGCGAGATTGTTCTTTGTTACAATTGGACATTCATATATACATGAGTCATATGAGCATCATAATCATCAACAATTATGGCCCTACCAATTTGAACACTTTATTGATCACCCACTGCTACAACAGCTGACTGCATCAGGTTTCATTAGACCTAATTTGTCGCATAATTTGATTTGATGCGCGTAATTAACTGTGTAAGAATGTGTTGTATTGTCAACATGTGCACACTGCATGTGAACCGTTTCACTTTCAAGTTCCGCAGCTATCTCAACACAGCTGTGTTCTGGTAGCTGCTGAGCATGAGAGTGGATCGTATGGCGTCGTTGAAAAACCTGTTGCAAATTTGGATTTGGCCATTGATATCAGTTACTTCTCTTAGGATTAGCATGGGTCGTATATTTGATCATCATCCTTTCGGTCGAAGTATTTGGCTCTTGCTGGTTGAAAATTGTTGGTTGTTTGAAGTCATGTTTGGATTGAGTTGAAGCTGAGGCTGGGCCATTCGACTTCGATCCGCCAGAAGCTCATGCTGTCGCATAGTCACTTCACTTCTTTATTTCAAGAAGTCATTGTCATAAACTAAAGAGTGAGTTGCCCCAGCATGACACTAGAGTCAAAGGTTTGCAAACCTGGCTTGTTGCATAGGGCAATTGTGTGTGCTGCAAAAACATCAAGCTCACACCAAGACGATATGACTATTGTCAAAATTGTCATTGTTGCTGAAAAATGTTTAGATCGTATAAATAAGATCGCATTATTGACCTCAGCGAATGCTTTAGATTGTATAAAGAAATAGATCGTATATAGATCGTCTCTGGGTACAGTTCACTAAACCCGCAACGCATGAACATGAGGTGGTGGCACTCTCCTGCGCTGGGCATTGTTGGCCAGGCCAGTTGGTTGATTGATGCACCTGCATTTGATGGGCTGTTTCTTGTTCAGACTTTAGCAGAACTTGTAAATATCAAATGATATTGGTATTGGTTTCAGTGTTTCACTTGACACTTGACTTTCCAGAAGAATTTATTCGATAATCGATTGCGCCTGATGCATGCTTGAGATTATACAATCACCTTAACCTCTGAAACTGCAGCAATCGCATAACTTCAAGATTGGGTGCAGTTGACATTTGACACGACAAGTTGAACAAATGCTATTCATCAAAATATATCGTGATCAACAAAACATGTTTGAATCATACGAATGCAAACGTACGAGTCAGGTGGCATCACACAAGTCAAATCATCCAATAATTTTCGCATCCAATCCATCACGTATGCCCGGTGACGGTGGGGAGTGGCCCTCGCGATCGGATATTGTGGACGACTGGTGTGGTTTGCACGGATTATCCATCTGCGATAGGAAACTCGGCTGTCAATCAAGGTGATCGTCAGTGCAATGATGAATGGTTAATACTGTAAAATTCCTTGGGCGATAAAGTTTCCACACACATGCACACACTGACATGCCGAGGTCGGGTCAGCAAGTCACTTGGCCAAAGCCAGTTTGTCATGTGTCAGGTCCATACAATTCCATTTGTGTGGCATTTGTTAGTAGCCCTGCTGCTGACTAAGTCCTTCTATCTCCTTTGGTCGGTGAGCAGATCCGAGGCTCATCGCATATAGTAGCTTGACACAAAAAAAAGATGTTCACCTACTTCCTTTGGCATTGACTTTCAATTGTTGAGTGAAGATGGTTGCAATGTTTGAGTTTGTGAGTCCTTGTCTCAAAAGGGATATGAATAATAAGGGGCTCAGGATGGTTTTGACTTGCTCTGTTTGAATTCCACTGCAGCTGGGTTTATTTCTCTGAACTAAGTCTGGAGCTCATTGACAGAGAGGACATCCGGAACCCTACGGCTTGGCTCATCAGGTCAGTCCAGGAAGCTCTGGACAAGCTTCTGGCTTGCAGCTATTTGCTCATGTGTGTCATTCGACATGATTCAATCGCATACTTGAGAGTTAGTTCATTAAAAAGCGACCTGATGTGTTCTTACTTAATTAAGCAGAACGGTACCACACGACATGTCAAATATAAGTATTGCCAAAATTATTCGATTCTTTGTTTTTTTTACTCAGGCTTGGTCGTGAAGCGAAGGATGAACAAAGAAAGCAGTCGGATGTCAAGGGCACAGGAAAAGGAGATGGATCAGGATCGCATGGTCGAGGACGGGAATCGCATGGAGGAGATTCAGATCGAGCACGACGGGGATCGCATGACTCTGATGGACCTGGACATCGGGGAGAATCTCAGCGCCGCGGATACTTTGGGTTCTCGCGGAACTTAGCGGGTTATAACTCTGGTTATAACGTAAGTTATAATTGGCTAACATAAGTTCTAACTGGCTAACTTCAAGCTAAGTGAACTTAGCAAAACAAGCAAGTTAGTGGGGGAGTTAGCAACTTATAAGTCTTAGCAACTTACAACTCAGGATGAAGTTAGCTTGAAGTTAGCAAAGTTAGCTTTTTTTGTTTTTCAAACACATTTTGAAGGAAGTGATGCATAAAAGGCATGAATTCTGC
>OMLO01003346.1_pt1 | contig 13247 bp, 10 predicted proteins | sample 1674811 | NCBI WGS metagenome assembly OMLO01 (sample SAMN06265003, study PRJEB25207) | coral metagenome | isolation source: Coral host | place: Mexico:La Bocana,Puerto Morelos, Mexico | collected 2008-11-13
GGCACGCGGGCCGAAAAATTTGCATTTACACGGAAAAAATCAAGCGGGCCGTGCCCAAAATTATCGGCCCGCGGGCCAAAATTTAGGAGTGCCGTGCCTAAAATGAATGTCGTGTAAATGCGCCTTATAATAACCTCCTGACACACGCAAACAAATTCCTGCTCATAAACCTCAAACCTGTCACGCAATAGCAACATTTTCTTTTAATTATTGAGCACTCTGACAGCAGTTCTGGAAATCAACTAATAATCATATAAATATATTGTGCGAGGTACAGAGATAGTGCTACAAGGACACGTCGCTCAGCCTCACTTATTTTGTCTGCGTAAATGTCGCGTGATTGGCAAAGCTGTCTCACATTTGAAGTGATTGACAAATACTTCCCGCTCACGTTCCTTTGTTGCATCTGAATAGATTTATGGTGACGTCACGTCTAGTTACTTAGTGCAATGTTCCGCATGGTTTACTTTGCGAATATTCAGCCGCGAGTTAAGCGGATATTACAGGTCGCCCATTCACGCGCTAGGAAATCTCTTGCTTATTTTCTTTATTATTAAACAACTGTCTGAAATAACAGCCACAGTTAGGGTACGGCGTTCACCTTTGGAGAAAGATGACTAATCTTGAAAATCCAGTTGCGGATGACAGGGTCGAATTGGTCGAAGATGAACAAGTTGGCATAAAGTATCGGCTTCGCAACTGCGGGAAATGTCGTCTGATCGTTATTTCTCTCATCATAGTCGGCGTGATTGGTACAGCTGTCGCTCTTGCGGTCATTCTCACCAGAGGTATGTGTAAGAACGGGGTCTATGACTGAACATAGTAGCATCTTTAATGCATATATTGTGAATGTATTCAAATCCCGTTGCTAACTTGTACCGCGCGCTTAAGCCACAAAGACCAAATGTGAGAAATCTTCGAGGCGCCAAGGCGTAAAGTTCGATAGTGAACTCGAGAGAAATGTTTCAGTAGTTCGTTATTTAAAAGATTCGCCTCGGTGAACTGCTGGAATTTTAATATTGAATTTATTTTAATTCGGTTGTCAATTGAACCATTTCTTGATCAATTTGATCACTTAAACAGAAGCAGGCACAGTAGTAATAAATCCCTTCCCCTAGTATTTCCCTCTTTTTGCATTGTGGATTCGAAGGCATCTTTCTTCTAACTGCTTTTAATACCGCTAGCATTTTTCCGTAATCGGATCCGATAAAGTTGCAGCGCATTTCAGCTCCTGGTAACGCACTCAAAATCGTCCTTCTCTTACTCAATCATGGCGATTTAACATATTTCATAAAGCAAAGTATACGAATTCATATGGAAGATTAACGAATACATTTGTCCCACGAAAAGCCCTAAGTGTCATATTTTACGATGTACATTAACAATTCAGTTTTTTCGGCTATAGTTTTTACAATGACAACAAAAATTTGAATAGAACAATTCGTTCATCGTTCTATACAGCTCAACCGGTCGAGTCAATGAACGAGCAGAACACAAGAAATAAATTGAAACTTGAAAAACAAAACCCGAATTGAAGAAAACTTGGACTAAACTAACGTTGTACGAACTGAACACATGAATTTTTCCCCTGACAGAAGTTACGTGTCTCATATCTACTGAAAAGGGTTAAGTCCGAAAGTTAACCTTTTGACACTTAAAAAAACCTTTTAAATATATTCAATATATAAACTGCAATCTGGCTTCAAAATTACTTCAACGCCATTAAGTCAATAAAACCGAAATGCCATAAACTGGTCAGAAGAATATTTTCAGCCTAGCTAAAATCGGCAGAAATTCTGCTTTGGCCGGAAAAACGATATTTTTAAACCTGTTATTTTCAAGAACCATAAGATGTTCTAGAAGAGAACAGTGATGATCGAAAGGGTAAACATTGGTTACTGCCTGATGTGGAGAAAACTTCCGGGACTCGAGGAGGATTAAGGACGTAGACACTGAGCTGCTGGAATCGCAGTTATTGGAGATTTCTTTGAAAATTTAATGCCACAGCTCTCGGATCGCAGCTATCCGTAAAAAAATCCTCATTTCTTAGCATAGAGCTCAAAGTGTGACCACTATGAGTTATCAGTTAAATATGATGTCAAGACCCCCAATCTCAGAACCGCAATGTTTGTGAGTCTTGCTCGATGGAATGCTAATCTAAGTTATTCGTCACAAACTGCTTACTTTATCTTTGAAACATTTTAAATCCTTTGTCCAACTTTTTCTTTGATTTTTACAACCTCTTCGTTTCTGTAATTTTTCAAATGACTTCTGTTAGTTTAGACCCCGCAAGAGCGTTTTGGTTAGCTTTTATGAACTGTTGCTTCAACTGTTCCCCTTGCTTTCACCGATATAGCCCACCTCAATTCTTCCATTCGCCCATAACCACAATTCCTTGCGTTTTACAGGAAAATTAGATCATCTCCCCTGTATCATAAATTAGATCAACCGCCTCGTTCGTTCGCTCGCTTCAGGCTCACTCACTGTGGTAGCAACAAGCTCGTGAGGTCGTCTAAAAAATAATTATAATAAAGGAAAGTTGCACAATATGTAAATATAGCTTGAATTTAGAATAGAAAACGCTATATATTCATTAATCAGTCGGGATGTATAAGGCGAGCAGTAGATACTGAAAGTATGTTAAATTTGAATTCTAAGTAGAGTACTTCATAACTGCCAGATCTGATTTGACTAACCTTGAGTACAGCATGGAGATCTAGACGGCATAAAATTCTACTAGCATTCTACTAACAGGTGCACTGTATCTTAAGTTTGTTTGCATTGTTTTAATCATCTGAATTGTTTGATGATTTCTTTAGAACCACTCATTTGTCAGACAAAAGAGTGTTACAATATATCTAAAGGTATGTGGTTTTCATTTAATTTAGCTTCAATCAGTATACTGAATTAATTTTACATTAAGACTGTATCATACATATAAATTGAAATTATTTATAAAGCTCCTTTCCTGTAAATTATATTCTCTGCGGTTTAGTCAAGTACTTCTTTCAAATGAAAATAACAGAGATCCGAAACAGAGATTAAGTTAACATATCTATGATGAATTTCAAACCGTCTTGAAAAGCGCCAAGCTCAAAAATGAAATACATATGTCGAATCAAACTATTTCGGGTGCCTGGATAATTTCAGTCTTGTAACCTTAACCCTTAGCCTATTTAGTCTCTTCAAGGTTTTTCACACCCTAATATTATTTCTTTCAAGTCATTTCCAATCAGCTGGACAAGACTGTGGATCCGTGTGACGACTTTTATTCTTACGCATGCGGAGGGTTTTTCAAAACCCATGTTCTCAGCGTGAATCAGAGTAGCACTGGTGGCTTCACTATCGTGAACGACGACAACATGGAGGTTTTACGACAAGCAATGGAGACTGCTGTTTATAACTATTCACAGGTTTGGCAAGAATTTTACCTCAGTAAAAGGATGCCGCTTTCTCGGGTGCGGCTCAATTCTTCATGTGTCCGAGCGGCGTCTTAGAGTTGATTCAAAAAAAAATTTTCCTTTCTGTTGACGTAGCTGTACAAACGTGGCTGTGGTACGGTGTCTTTGATTCGTTATTGTTTGTGAGCGAAAATTCAACCAATCCAGTACAGCAGCTTCATCGAAATGGAAGCTTCTGATGGAGACTCTGTCGAGTCTCTCTCTAGTCTCTCTGCGAAATAAGAAGGTCATGTGCTCTTTGGGAAACGTATCCTTACAGTACATTAGCATGGGTGCCCCGTTTCTGATCGTTATACATGTGCAACAACTGCGTCAATAGCTCGTTTGTTTCTGTGTTTCTGTTGAGTTATGGAGGTAGCACATACTGCCTGTTTTTGTCTAAATATTCTTTATTAGTAGAATTATTTTAGTACAATAGAGAAAATATTGCAATCTGATTGGCTGGGCTATCTCACACAATAACTCTCATCATGCAGCTAGTGGCATTTCATTAGCATTTTTCTTTTATGAATCAATACCAACACTGTTTCTCAATTGTTGCCAGAATGATGATATCGAACAAATGTCCAAAAGTTGATGAACACGTTATTGTCATATTGGTGAGGAAAAACGTTGCCACAGCAGTAGCATAACCCGTTAAAGAACACTTTTGATCCAATACAACTGAATTTATAGAGAAGTAGTTGGAAATCATTATAATTTTAGTCGAGGGAAGTTAAGCTGAGCCTTGGGTCTCATGAACTATCACCTCATTGAAACCGAAGGCGAATAATCTTATTATTAAAGTAACACAGTCACGGTATTTTTTTAGTTAGTTTGGCCACGTTTAAAATTACGTTTAAATTTGAGGAAACCTGTAAATAAAAGTTAACTAAAAGTTAACTAAGATAGAAAAGAGGCCATTAACAAACAAAGATAGTTGAGGATGGAGAAGATTAACACGGATTCCAAACGATGAACTTGGAAAATTTAGGCTAAACTGTTCAAAATACGCATACTCTAACGCAGCTCTCAGTTTTAAGTATATATAATGTTCGTGATAAACTACTTGCTACCTATCCAAATCCCGCGTCTTTAAACGTCCATGAGACGTTTGATTTCAGAGTTTCGTAGTTGTTGCAGTCTGTAATTTGGTTGATCAGAATATCTCTATTATTGTTCCTGACCAGAGCTCATCTATCGTGAAAACTGCCAAGATCTACGATACATGCGTAGATACTGCCGCCATTGAGCGTCGAGGGATTTCGCCTTTGGAAAACTTAATAAAGCATTATGGCGGCTGGTCAGTGACTGGGGGTGGGACAAACTCGTCATGGACAGTGGCAGAGAAAATGGGAGCCGTTCTAAGAGACTTGAATGTACAGACCTTGTTTTCTGTAACCGTTAGCATAGACCTAAAGGATTCAAGCCGACACATTCTAAACGTAAGTGCAACTTTGATGTGTTGTATTAAACAAGACAGACCGTTTCCAAACAGCGAGAAGAGCGTTGAAAATACGACAAATGACGAAATGTTTAGAGTATTTTACATATCTCTTCCATCACCGGGGTCGGCGTAGGCTAAGTGGGACAGAGTGTGTGACTCAACGGGATACAGGCGGGAAAGGAGATAAGGAGAGAGACCAGAATGGAAGTATAGAAACCATTTAAGGGTACAGTGCGATATTATGCATTCAGAAATCATTCAATGAAAGTCAGTAGTGGTGCTTTTGATCGAGCGAAGGCACAACTTTCCTTTCGTAATAAGGGCTTGTAGATTGTTAAAATATCAACCAATATATGTATCACTATATCTGTCACAAGTTTCGCTGTGGGTGAATATTGCAGGCTTCATATTTTTGTTCGATGCACGATAATTAAATTTTTAGCACGTTCAGTTCACTGGGCAGTTAGGCAAATGATGACTGTTTATCGAACAGTGTTTTTACAAATCCAATCATGCATACATAATCCACTCGTCTAAAAGTTTAATCCTGTAAACAGAGAAGAGATCTATGTGTTGTTATCGGGTTAAGACAATAATGTTTATAGAAAATGAAATATCTTTCTTTTTATCCTCTCTCCTTTATTAGATTGGTATTTCTTCGTTAGGAATGAGCTTCAACTACTATTACGACGACTCCAATCAAGCCGAGCAGGTTAGTACGAAGCGATTTTATCATGCTGGGCCACGCAAAGCCTAGCTTCATACCAGTGGATTTTTGGCGAGCGATAGAAACAAAAATTTCTGTGTAAAGCAACTAACGCAATATTTGTCTTTCTCTATTCTTTTTCTTTTTTATCAATGAATTTAAAATCGATGAGTGAACTGACTAGATCTAGTGTTTCACAATGCTAGAAACAGGGAATGTATGGAGATAACCGTTCTTTGTTGTCAGTTGAAATCTTGGTTGCTATCCCTTCCAAGTTTCATCCTTATTCACTTGGATAGACTTGCAAGGAAGAGTTTGGCGTTAGAAAGAAAATTGAAACTGTACGGGTTTACATTCAGTTATTCATAAGCTGACTATGTCGTCACGGTACGTGTTAGGCCACTGTAAGCCCAACAGCAATGAAATTAATAAAATTATTCACAATAATTTCAGAGCGATTTGATTACAGTATCCCTATTCAACGGCCACCCTCTGGGAAAATACCCCAAATGGAAAATGTCCCCTCAAGGCGTTGGTCGTTTAATTTAATAGGGGTGAAAACAATAGAAGAACCATCATTGGGACTTTGATTACTGGCCGCATAATATACCTTTGGTCGTTTAATAGGTGGCCACTTGATGGGTGTTCGAAAGTAAATGACAGGAGGGTCTGCGCGGGGTGCTAAAATCTCAGTTGTCAGCAGAACGCTCCACGATTACGCACTAGGTTATCTATTACGATTTTATCCCACTTTTCAACTATCGGTTAATTTTGCAGATCTCAGATCATTTTCTAGCCATTTTCCAGCTATCAAGTAAAAAACGAGTTATTTCTCAGCTTGTGGTTAAGATTTGGACAAATCCCTGTTTAACACAGAGCCTTTAAGGCTGGTTTTCACTAGCGACGCAGTCATAGTCGGAGTCGTAAGAGAGCTTATGACCTAGTGAAAATCGAAAATCGGACTCATAAGCGAGTCGGAATCGGAGTCGGAAGAATCAGAACGTTTCATCTCTTCCGTTCCGTTTACGACTCCGTCGCTTATGATTCAGTGAAAACTAACAAGGCCCGGAATTGAGCTTTGTGATTGGTTTATTTTTCCGCTCCTGCTTCCGACTCCGACAATCTAGTTTTCACTAGATCGTAAGAGACAGTCATAAGCAGAACCGACTCCTTTGGTTTGATTTTCACTAGATCGTATCGTTCTATGCCTCTGATTATGACTCCGACTACGACTCCGTCGCTAGTGAAAACCAGCCTATATGTTGTCATTCACATTCTGTTAAAACTGCAGGTCCGCGAGGCGTACAAAACATACATGAAAACCATCGCACAGCTTCTTGGTGGAGCTGGAGTTTACTCTGATCAGAAAATGATGAACATATACGATTTTGAAAAGGCAATTGCTCAGGTAAGAATCAACAGCAAGGTGGATGCAGATTAGAAATTATCTTTTTAACAGCTTGGAGCTGGGTTTATCAAGAATTTAATTCAACGAAACGAGCCAAGGAATTTCTTTACATCCTGATCTTACCTACCAACAAGATGCAACTAATGTAAAATTGAGAGGCTCTAAGCAAACGTGAATTATCTCAAAATGAATAACTGGTGATTACTTATTTCTCTTAAGTACAATAAAAAAATGTATTCACTCTCAAATATTGGGACATATTTAGAATTCTTCAGTTGCTGAATATTCTTCTGAAGCACTGTGGCTCTACCGTTTTGTATACTAGTGTTTGTTTGAGGGTTTGGCGATTGCCTTGCTTTGCTTCTTAATGTTGCAAGTTGCAATCTCTTTTTTTTCTTTTTTTCAGGCTGCTAATCCTAACAAAATCTCAGATGATTTGATAGAATCATTCAGGGATGATTTCCGAGCAGGTCGATCAGTCAACGTCGCGGACAAAACATTGGAAAAGTTTTGCGACGACTCAAACTTCGATGTACGTAAAACGAGCTGTATAAGCAATCCCTTGGTGACTTTCTTGGGCAAGCCTGGTTTCGTTTAGAACTCAGTTCAAATGGTTGTAAAGAACTTTGTTAATTTTTTTTTCGATCATCACTACCCAAAATTGCAATTTCCTATGTAAGAGCCAAAGGCCGTTTTGGAGAATTTTAAGTTCTGTTTCAATTCAGTTTGAATTTTGGTTTGAAAATATAAACGGTATAGTTTTGAATATAACAGACCTCCATGCATTAATCAAGCCACCAACGAGCTAGTATTCACATCTGGCGGGATTACGAGATTGGTCCACAGCAAAGGGTTTTCTTAAGGGTATAACTAAACTTTGTGCCCTCTAGATGGCCGCGGCTTTGCTTAATCTTAAATTTGAAATGATTCCTGTGTGGTCTCATAGCTAGACACCATGGTGGAGTTCCTGAATGCTGCGTTTTCTGAACAGCGGAGAGATTTCGGACGGTTTGATACAGTTTATTATCCTTCATCCGACGCGTACCTCGAGTTCTTCAGCGTTATTGGCGAACAATACAAGTTTTTAACGTGAGTATTTCAGTTCAATGGACTTTGGTAAATTAATGATGTAGGGTAATATGGGTAACCATGGTAAAGATGATCGTGTTTAGTTCTATTTTACATAGAGGACCATAACCTCAAAGATAATGCTTGTAACCACAAAGAAAGTTCTGTAAGCCAAAAAGTCCAAACTAACCAAGTTCTGTGAAGGTCCAGGAACGTTAAACATATCTAAATTTGGAAATTTCACGGGCGATAGCATTGGAGCTTGTTTGATGAGAGTTTATAGAGTAACTGAGTTTTATACCAAAATTTAATTCAGAATGCGCGCGCTCTGATTGGTAAACCCATGGAAATTTCGCATGTCTTCTGAATTATTATATAAAAGCAATAGACCACAAGTTTTTATGGTTCATAGGCTGATAGACCACTTGTGATGTTGGAAGAACACTCAAAGAATTCGTAAATCACTTGCCTGCGGCTCGTGATTTATAAATTCTTCTCGTGTTCTTCCAACATCCCGCGTGGTTTATCAGCCTATAAGTAATGGTAATAGGACTGAGTGGAGTCCAATTCGGTCTGTAATCATACGAGTGATAACAAAATCTCTGACCGTGCAGCGGAAGTTCGATTTCTTTATCACGAGTATGATTACGGACCGAATTGGACAACACGAAGTCTTATTACCAATTACTCATAAAACTTATAATTTCCGAGAAGAGAAGAATACCAAGGTATGAAAAGGGAAAATTTTCATTAAAAGTTTTTACACTGTTTCGATGTTGATTGAAACCAAGAATGTGATTGGTTGATTTAAACTACAACTTTGAATAATGTGATTGGCTTATTAAACTGTCCGATAACAAGCTGTCCGATAACAACTTGCCAACTGAATTAGTGGATTTTTTTAAACCAATCACAGTCGAGGAAATTGTAATTTAAGAAACTTGTGGTCTATTGCTTAAATAACGCGGGTTCTGATTTGTGAATGGAGTGGCAAAGTCTGTGTTCTGTTGTCACTGTATTGTACCGGTAAACAACGGTTACCGATATGGTAGCTTTACGCGGGAACTAAAGAACACAGATCACTAGCGATGACAAATGTAATTAACAAACAGTTTCGACTTTCACTGGCTAAGATATCAATAACACGAAAATCTTTTTTTATTCAAAATATACGCGAAAACGTGCAAAGATAAATACGACAAGAAGGTGGTCGGAGTTTTATCTCCTTTTCCACGGCAAAGCTACGTATACTACGTATCGCATGTCGGGTGATCATCTATTCCTCTGGGTCCTCTGGGCCACATCAAAAACACTGGGTTTTCAGAACAGCAGGATCGCGAAAGTCCTAGCAGTACGTTGATGGCTGATTCCATTTTATCGTTCAAATAATTCGTTATTAAGCTCCTTCCAGCGGAGGTGAATGATTTTTTCATTCGTGCATTCTTTGATTTGTTTGGATGTTTGGCAATGGCGTCATTCGTCACTCAATGGATCTGGAGTATCGGGAGAGTGTGCTACTCGATGTAAGCTTAATTTCGAAAGACTACGTTCGTACACAGGCTATGAATGGACGTCCGTTATTTAAATAATACAAAAAACTCAATTTTTTAAAATCAATTTATTTTTTTTTTGTCCAAGCGGGCACGGTAACGAATCATACAATCTGAAAAAAAATAAACAAGTTATTTACCGGCTTAGGGTCGGTCCGTATAGTGAAAAACTGTGACCTCGGACTTGAAAATGCTGCCCTCGGCCTGCGGCCTCGAACAGCATTTTCAAGACCTCGGGCACAGTTTTTCACTATACGGACCTCCCAGCCGGCAAATAACATATATATCCTTGTTCACTGGCTCACAGCTATTCGTAAGTTGTTTAGACGGTATAGAAAGTATGTGTGTGCCGGTTTGTGTGTGTGTGCTTTCAGTTCATTTTCTGATTTCAGTGGCTCACAGCCTCTGATCACATAGAAAACCCAAGAACATGGCAAAGAATGATGTATACTCAATTTGTAGCTTGAAATTCCAGGTTTTGGATAGCTACAAGTTCTCAAGACCTCTTGGACCATCCTTCATACAATATTTATAACAGTGTAGAAACATCTTAGCATCATGGCTCATCTAATTATTATTGTGTTATTATTAGCGCCATGTCACAGTTTTAGTCTTGGTGTATTTACATTGGTGTCAATGATATTCCATATTTTAATATTACACTTTCATTTGTAATTTATCTATTTAACTGATTAAACTAATTTATTATTCTTGTCATGCGTTAAATACATGAGCCTCTTGCTCGGATATCGAGGGCATCCTCTTCCTACCCATGACACTAATAGATTGATTGATTAATAGATTAATATGTAGGTTCATTTGCAAAGGGCCCTCTCAATCAATTCTTGAGTAACACACAAAAGCTCGAATAAAGCTAATGGACCCTCTGTTGTACAATAATGCGAATTGTACTTTCTATTCATCCGTAGCTCGAGATACACCCGCTAAGCACGGACCAATTCTCATATCTAGGACGAGTCGTGAAAATGGATTTTATTTCCAGGTCTTCCTTAAAACTATGATATTGAAAAGAGGTTTGATCAGGGGCTGTACCTGCTTCTCTCCTACTTTAGATCTAAAGATACTATCAAGGACTACATAATGTGGCGTGTTGTCGACAATTACGTCATGTCAATGCCCTCCCAGTTTGTCCAGGCTAAGCTCAAATTCGTGGAGGTTATGGCTGGAGTGCGGGAATATAAAAGGTGGTCTTCCTGTCTGGAGAGCATGATTGAACCGATGGGCATGACTTTAGGAAGATTGTACGTGGATGCGAATTTTGACGAAACTACTAAAACAACGGTGAGGAGAGGTTTTAGTTACTCCTGTCTGTAAATAAGAACCTGATCGTTTCAACAGGGTTCAGATACGTCTATAGTGCCAGCCAGTAAACCTCTCAGTCTTTTCAGTACTTTCTCTAGTGCTGTGGTGCAGTTATTTCACTCATAGAAGGCAAATATTTTTTTTCGAATACTTGAAATTGCTGTAAATGTATAATTTGATTCCTCACTCACTCACCACCCATTATACCCACTGGCACATAGGGCAGCAATTTGATTCCTGCGTTCATTTTAATGTGTTGTCTTTAAGATGTGTGTTTCTATTTTTTTATTGCTATTCCTTTAACCGTCTAGATTCTCTGCCCTAGTGACTGTCTGGATTCTCTGTCCTAGTGACTGTCTAGATTCTCTGCCCTAGTGACTGTCTGGATTCACTGCCTCAGTGACTGTCTGGCTCTTCTATTCTTGTAAAAGTCTATGCCTTCAGCCCTAGCGACTGCCCCCTTAGGTCCTCTGCCTCTGCCCTAGAGAAGGTCCAGGTCTTGCACTAGTGAAAGCGATGTGAGTCTTCTTCCCTAGTGACTGTCTGGGTCCCTCTAGTCTAGTGAGAGTCTAAGTGTTAAGCCCAAGTAACAAGCTGGGTCCTCTTCCTCAGTGACTCTGCCCAAGTGACTCTTTAGGCCCTCGGTCCTAGTGACTGGAATGTGGAATGTCAATCCGACGTTAGTAATAAGACGGAACTGCCGTAATCAGTCGTCTTTTTTTTTCAAATTGACGTATTTGCAAGCCAGCGATTTTTAATGTAAATTGATGTCTCATCTGACCGTGTTATGTCTTTCCTGACGTAGTAAACAGCGCGATGTCTTCCCGATTTTTGTTTTTAGGTAAAAGACATGACTTCCCGTCTTCGCACCACTTTCATTGATAACCTTAAATCTGCAGACTGGATGGACTACGAAACAAAACAATCCGCCAAGGAAAAGGTACCGATAAGCCAAAACAGTCTCCCTCAAATTCATAGACAGTCATCGCACTATTTGATCACCAACAATTTTAAGCATTTCTGTTTAACCTTAGTATAGAAGGCATCACCGGGCTCTTCTCTTTCCCCTTCAACCTTATCATTTCTTAGAAAAACAAGAAATATCTCTAAACTGGATGGATTCCGGTACATAACAATCCGCTAAGTAAAGCCTGGTTTTCACTACAACATAAGCACACGCAAGAGCATAAGCATAAAGTATGCGCAGAAAGGATAATTGCCCTATGGTCTGTCCCATACCTCTTCGATATAGTAAAACAAGATCGCAGACTCATGCTTATTCTTATGCGTTCTCATTTGACATAAACAGAAGAACATGTCCAAGAACAACAAAATAATGTTCTGATTGAGCTTATAAGCTTGTGCTGTGAGCGTCCATGCCCCGGTGTGCTTGTGTTTATGCTTTTCGTGGGCATCCTCACTACCGTTCTGCCTATGCCTGTGTTTGTGCTTATGCTGCAGTGAAAATCAGACTCGAGAAGTACAGTAAGGCTAAACCGTTTCTGAGATCTTATTTGGCCATATAGGTTGCTTTCATCTAGGTTTCCTTTCCTTGTGTCCCTGCCGAAAACTATTTTCTCGACCTTATTGCCTGAATTTTAGAACCATCATCCATCACCAATAAAATGAACGTTTATCGTCCCGACTGGGTATTTTTAAGTCAATTTTGAAATTTTGGTAGAGCAAGAGCTAAGCTTTCACTGTGGATCAGTGGAAATGCCTGTTGAGGCACAATATCTGATTAATACAAGTCTTTTTCAACCCATTTCCCGTCATTTATTCATCGGAGTCGGCATGGAGGACGACATACATCTTGAGAGAAACTACTTAGCTACCTGTCGTACCTGACTGCTTGCTGATTGAATAGAGTGTAAACCCAGCCATTCTTTTACCGTCAAATCCCATGTTAAAGAGCCCCCTTGTTACAAGCCTCCCTGGATATCAGCCCTTCTATTTGCTAACAAAGATATACATGTAATTCTGGATATAAGCGCTCCCTCCCCGGGCGGGCATAAGCCTATCTAATGTGTAAGAGCGTGACTTCCTTTTGCTAATTTTTCACTAATACGATTGGAACAACTGGAACTCAATAAAACGAAAGTAAAAAAAGACTGCAAGCCTTAACGCTATCGATTTGCCTTATTGCCGTGAAACAGTCGACCTCTAAGTAGAATTAACTAAACATAATATGAAATGAATAAAGGGTGAAAGTTTCTAAAGAAACTGTTGTGCTGCGTCGGTGGGGGTAACATGGTAATTTGGTTATATCAACTAAGTTGAAAATGTAAATTGGCCACCGTAACGA
>OMLO01003347.1_pt1 | contig 13245 bp, 5 predicted proteins | sample 1674811 | NCBI WGS metagenome assembly OMLO01 (sample SAMN06265003, study PRJEB25207) | coral metagenome | isolation source: Coral host | place: Mexico:La Bocana,Puerto Morelos, Mexico | collected 2008-11-13
CCGCCCGCTCCCGGAACCAATCAGATTGCAGGATTTAGAGAATTCCGCCCGCTCACAAGCCAAGAAAAAAATAATAGGCTTTATCTGACGAATGGTTTAGCGAGCTTATTCTGAAGCACATCCGAAATTACGAAAATTAAATATGTGCCTAAATTAATATTTTATAAGATATTGAAGTATGCTTCTGTGAAAACCGTAAGTACATATCACAAAAACCATAACGAAATAATAATTACGATAGAGAAAACCAAAGCTAGTCAAAGGGCAAAATAAAACAGGATGAGCGAGATTGTGACGGATTGAGTCGAATTTTAAACCAAACAAGAACTTGAAAAAATGATATTTAACATAAATGCAGTATCTGACTTGTGTTATTATCTTGCTTATCAAATGCAAGTGGTTGTGAACACAATACTTCTCGCCTGATATAAAATAAGTTTACCAGATGTCCTTAACAAAAAGAGGGGAAAATATCGAAGTACAAAATCCAAAATTTAGATGCACTGAATTTCCGATTTTTCAAACCTGCTGATAACTCGGACCCAAAGACGTCCACCTTCCCAAGTCGAACACTAAAATTTTACCACACTTCTCAAACTAACTGATGGTTTAAATCAATTTTCGTTTCCTCACGAAGCTTGAAAATGGGTAAAGCACTGTAATCTGCAGGCTGAGTCAATTAAACAATATATATAATCTGAAACCGTTATTAATGATATGCTTTCCTTCAAAGCTATAAAAGCGCCACAGATACCATGAAGAAATTGTTTGACGAAGAAACTTACGATAAAAGACTGCGGCCCTATTATAGAGGTAATAGCAGGGTTCATCTAGGAAGTTTTGATAGGCGGGGGAGGGGGGGAGGGGGTCCAAATTTGACTCAAAAAACACTACAGAAACTATTTTGGGCAAACTACTTCTCCCTGCAACTCACTCTCCTCAAAAACCAACGAACCCCATCTTACATCTTTCCTCCCTCCCTTTGGCTTCCTGAACGTGAAGAACTGTTTCATTCTGCTCCGCCACTTAATAGATAGGGCTAGTTAGTTGAAACCTTCCGTGGCTTTTTCTCGGAAATCTATTTATGGTTAAGGATATTTTCCATGTAATTTGCGAGAACCAATGAAAATTTTGCCTCGGATTGTAGGAGGCATTTACTACTCCTCAATCAAGAAGCTCTACTGTAAATTTCTATATTTATTAATTTTCAAGAATTTTAAAGGAAAGTGCTATTATCCAAAATAATAACATAGAAATAATTGTTTTTTTTTCAGGTCCTCCACTTAACATTACTGTAGACATGTCCGTAGTACATTTAGGAAAAGTAAGAGAGATTGACATGGTATGTATTGATATCAAAACATATAGTCTTCCAATCGTGATATTAAATTATATTATTAAAAAAGGACTAAAAAAAGGTAAATCTCTTGTTTACGTTTGCATCATGTGTACCAGGAGTAAATTTTCCCATGGCATATAAAATCTACATTTCTTTATTTCACTGTGTAGGATTTTTCTGTGGATGTCTTTTTCCGTCAATACTGGCATGACCCACGACTGAACCACACCCTTGATGAGCCGATTTTCTTGACTGGATCCTATCGAAATGTTATCTGGCTTCCAGATACGTTTTTCCTCAACATCAAGACTGCCAAATATCACAATGTGCCTGCCGACAATAGCAGGGTAAAAATCAAACAAAACGGTCAGATCACGTGGAGTTCAAGGTACCGAGTTAAGTTAAGAGTTTAGCGAAAACGTTTTGCTATAAGTAAAATTTATTGTACGTTTTCTGAAGAGTAGAATTTTTTTTCAAACCTTCAACTGTTTGTTTAAATATAAAGCTAATATACTAGTATGTACAAAAGCAAAAGACGGTAACGACAGATGACTAATTTAGGAAATATACGTTCAATTTATCGCGCGGATGATCATGTTGCGTATAGTCTCTAACATGTCTTTGCTTACAGGATAACCATGACAGCAAATTGCCAGTTGGATCTGAGGGACTACCCACTTGACGAACAGTCCTGCAACCTTACTCTGCTAAGCTGTTGAGTTGATTATTTCTTCCCAAATAATGACGTTATAATGAAACTTTTCTTGTATATATTTAGAACAAATTCATTTAAATTGTGTAGTACGTTCTGATCAATTTAAAGTTACTTGGACTGCATGCACGTGCACTCCTTTCTTTTTTCCAATCGCAATTGCAATTGCAATTGGAAGGTTAAGGACAGAGTACTCCTTTTTTTCCCTCAGAAAGTACTTAAGATAAAAACAATTGAACTTAGAGCGCTCTTCGGCCTCCCTTTGTGTTTTCGAGGCATATCCAGTACGCCATTTAAAGAGGTCCGCTTTTAGCTGTTGCTCGTATTTTTCAGATGCGTATCCACTTCAGCAAGTCGACTACTTTTGGAAGGCTAGAGATAAACAGGGAATCGTCATTCTTGCAGATGAAATGAACGAGTATACTTTGACGGACATTAAGACCAAAAAAGCACTGGTTCACTACGGCACCCGTGGCTCAAGTATGTCGAAGTTTCATTTTTGCACAGGATACCCCTTTTACATCAGTCAGTCAGTCAGTTGCTCGGTCGTTCGGTCGTTCGATCTTGCGGTCGTTCGTTCGTTCGTTCGTTCGTTCGTTCGTTCGTTCGGTCGGTCGGTCGTTCGGTCGATCAGTCAGTCGATTAGTCAGTTATGCGGTCATTGAGTTACTCAGTCAGTGGGACAATGAACACTTAATTGTAAGCGTTAATACGGTTTTATTTTCTTAACAAGGTTCAGATTTTACTCACTTGTGGGCAGTATTCATCTTGGAACGTCGGCTTGGATACTCGTTTATCCAAATCTATGCACCAACATTTCTAATAGTTGTCCTTTCCTGGCTGAGTTTTTGGCTCTCAAAAGATGCAATTCCCGCCCGCGTGGCCTTGGGGGTTACGACGGTATTAACTATAGTAACGCTTATGGGGTCATTTCGCTCATCTGTACCAAAGGTAAGACATAGATAGGTATTTTGAACATAGATATACATTGAACCTATATTTGCATTCATTGGTGATAGGTCAAAAGGTGTTTTTAGAAACGTCTTGTCTCGTCAGTTCCCTGACTGCGTCGACAATTTACAAAGCGACCAACCGCGATCAAACCGCAATTTTTTACATATTTATTTTTATGTTCTTGTTTGTGTTCTCTATAAGACACTGGATTTTTTTTATTTATGTACTGATCGTTGGCATGGGCAGTCAATGGAACATGCCAACCTTGCACACGTCTACGTTTACGTTTTGTTTATTTCAACATTCTAGGTGTCATACATCAAGGCTCTTGATGTTTTCTTCATTATTTCTTTCTTTTTCGTGTTTGGTGCTGTCTTGGAGTACGTCATTGTCATCCTTCATCACGAGAAAAAACTCAAAGAGCAAAAAAATGAAAAAGAGAGAGTTGAAGTTGAGATGGTGCCTCTAAGACAGGTAAGTTTACAACTGTAGGTTTGTTTAACTGAGAGAATGCATGTTCCTCGAAAATTCTAAGAACAGCTATCACTCTGGAATTTTTTTTAAATAGACCTCTCTGAGGACTTATTGCGTTAACTGTTTTTTGACGATGACTTCAATTATGTAACAGTTATAACAGTTATGTTTCAAAATGAAAGTGCACACAAAATTTGAATTTCCCAGTTTAATCTTTTCAGTTAAAGTTCCTTCATTTAAAGAAATCCTCGAACGGAGGAGTTTCTTTTCGAAATTAGATGTACAGTGCTCTATTTTTAATAGAGTTGTTTAAAACTTACGTCAATGTCGCTTTAAAAGAGGAATTAATCGGATACGGTTTTATACACAGGTATTATAAAAATACTTTAGAAAGTAGAATTCTTGCTAAAATTGGCTTGTGTCTCTTTTTAACACTTATAAAATTTGTAGGATGATGAGAATGCAACTACAGAAATGGATACTAATGACGATGACGATCAGAAAACAAATCCCGGGAAACAGCTTGAACGCTCTCACAGCAGCAATCTTGGTGGTCTTCGAAAAACTAAGGAACTTGTTAAGTTTGCTTTCCTAGAAAGTAATGCAAGTATCGTTGATCGAGTCTCACGTATACTTTTTCCTGTTGCTTATTTCGCCTTCAATATTTTCTACTGGAGTTATTACTCGGTTTTTAAGTTTAATGGAGTTTAAGCTGAAAACGCGTACAGTCAGCCAATTTTTGCTTGATTTAAAATTATATTTAATGCTAACGTGTGAGCCAAATCCGTCTCTTTAATTTGTCTTACCATTGTGGAAAATTTCCTATTCGCAAACATCACTGTTGGTCTTGTAGCTTACAGTAGACTTGTTAAACAGGAAATATCTACTTTTTTCAGACACTTACAACTGAGACTGTGCGTTGACTTTAGCATTTGTTAAAGGGGCACTGTTATTAGCTTACCCTCGAAGAGTCAAATACTCTATTGAAGGAGGCTGGCAACAGTTTCCAGCACGTTTCTAACAGCTACATGTACTTTTTGAAAGAATGAATTAACCAGTGATGACAGTATCATACAAATGCCTAATCAAGTAAACAAGTTGCGGTCATCTTTTTTTTTTTTTACATAACAGGTTACCATAGTAACAATATGACCTGCTAAAAATACCCTTAATTTTAGTTTTAAGCTCTTATAACTCAAAAACGAGCTTGTTGGCTCCAATTTTTCATTATCGAATTGTCATAAGCAATGATACGACCCCACGGAGTGGGCTCAAACCCACCTTAAAGTTTCAAAAATTTAAGATGGCTCTGAGTCCACTCCGTAGAACATTTATAAACTTTGCAAAACATTGAATCTTTTCATGCTCAGAACAATTCGATAATAAAAAAATGGAGGCCACTGGGCTCGTTTTTGAGCAGAGGTTTGTTACCATAAGTTTGGCATCAACCAATATAGAGTGGTTATAATGACCCTTCAAAATCTACGTCTTGGAAACTGTTTCGAGCCTCCTTAAAAAAACCTAACTGATGGTGTAAAATAGGTCGATAAACAGTCTATGTTGTTGTATTAGCACTATTAATTCTACATTTAGAAGCAGAAGAGAGCTGTAAATGTATCATGTCTGTTTGCTATGCTTAACTATGTGTATTTACCAAAATAATGTATGTAACTCTTCAAATCAATGAAAATTAATCAAATACAAAAACAGTGTTTGTTTTGTGTTGAACAATACTAAATAGATGCACTGCGCACGTACCGGTCTGTGATGTCAAATCCAAAAAGTCACCAAAGCCAATTTCGATTTGCTTTTGTTTTCAACAGTACAACAATTCATTTACTAGTATATTCATCTTGGCGTTCTAGGAGCATTTCGTATGCAAATAACTTAGGTACTCAGTCAATTTTAGCACTGTTTTGACCAAAAAGACAGCAAGCTCGGTTGTGACAGTGTCTATTTAAGTAAGGTTATGTAATGTATGCATATATCAGCACGTCAATAATATGATACTTGTACATTCTACCCAACTTAAATTTAAAGAACTCAGATTATAAAATGTTCTTGTTAGAGCGAGCGTCACTTTTTATATCGGTAACTGTCTTGCTCAATGTTCAGTAAGCAAAACAGACGCCGAGAGAATTCTATTTAATTAAAATATTTATAACCTAAGAGGAACAAAATAAAAACAATATGTCGCCGAAGGCCAAATCAATTATTTTACCAAGTTATGCTAGCGGTATATAATTGTTTAATTGTGAACTTCATGACAAAAGGTAATTGATGTAAAGTCAGTTCGACACATTCATATTAAACTAGGAATTTGTACAAAACTTGCAAATTACATAAAAAAATAGGAAAGTATGATTGCAAGCATTATGAATGGATTTTAATAATAATATTTTTCAAGATCTTCTTGTGTACCCTGTAATAGGCGTCACACTGCATTTGTCAAAATATCCGAAACACGGGAATTCAATTTAATTGAAATTAGGGAACGTGTTTATCAGTCTCGGTGATCTGTTGTTTAACAGTTAACATAAGTGGATCGTATGGCAGTTTTGTAAGAGTTTATATCATCCGAACGGTCTTGCTGCTTCACTGAATGCCCAAAGGTATGAATATATCTTTAGAGACATATTTCTAAGCAAAACTACCTAATCGTGAACCAAGAATCGGTGTTGATGACCGGTCTCCTTGTACTCAAGCGACAAATAGCTTTCATGTTTTTGCTTCAGCGATGTTCTGTGTTCTCGTTGGTGATTTTTTAGTGATCCTCAGCAAATAATCGGAAATCTCTACCTTTTCAACTGCTTTATTCGTGTTTTGAGCGTGGATCCAAAAGCGAATGATATTTCAACATATTTATCTTTAAAATTCACCACAGATGAACTGTCATAACTAACTGCTCAAATGATCTTATCATAACGGCTATAAAGTTGGTAAAACGTACTCAAAGTACAAGTCAGACTGTCTAAAGCCTCAAGTCTCTTTTACTTATGAAGTCATGAATAAAATCCAGGCAACGTCGAGCGAAATTTCAATTTCTTTGCCACCACAACAAAAAACAGATTTCATCTGTTCTGTTTTTTACCTTATCTAACTGCAACTTACAATCCATATTTCTATAAGCCAAATTTATATCTTCTTTGCAATAGATGAACATGTCAACTAAGATCTAAATCTTCAGATGTTAAAACTGTTAACAGAGAACTTTATTCGATTATTTTTTTGTTTCGGTAGGGGTCTAAATGAGCACAAAATTTGACAACATTCACCCTCCGATCATCGTTAGACATCATGTTTTAACGCTCATAGTCAATCAAGTTGTTATGCAAAAAAAGATCGAGGGAAACCGACGACGGTGTTCTAAGGACTTTGTTTCTTCTAAACACGAAAACCCGGATTGTTCACTTGAGCATAACGTCGTCATGCGGCAAAATATCGATAAAGCAATGTTAGTTTACAAGGCTGAAGCAGGTGTCGAAAGCAAAAATTGGAGGCTGTAGTATAATTATCATTTAGTCGCACTGTACAAATGCGCTAGGTACATGCCTGCAAAAAGCGTGCAAGACTCAGTGGCCACCATCGTGAGACCTTTGTAACTGTTTGGTGCAAAGAGGTATAATCATTAACTTTGTTCTCATATTTTCTTGAAAAACAATTAACAATTAACCTGGGGAGTAATTGGAACTTAAGAATTTAGATAATAACTGCACAGGTTGTATAAAGGCAGCATATGTGGTAATCAGGAGAAAACAAAATATTTCCTTAGCACTGTACCCACCTAGGTCTTCCATGTTTCTCAAATAAAACTGCATCATTTATAAGATATCATATCAGATAATGCACAGATTGCCACCTGTAAAATCTGCGATAATATTTGTCATTAGTTTAATTTAGTTTATTGAATCCGTCAGCAAAATACAAAACAAATAAATTCAAATAGACAAACAGCTTACTTGAAATAGTCAAATAAATAAATTTAAAATAGTGCAGCATGTGAAGGGCGAATGAAACAGAACTAGCGTCCCAACTGCGATGTAACCCCCTACTACACTCAACACATGCTCGTAATATACACACTAAGATAAATACAAGCAAATAAAAACTTGTACAAATTTCGTGACCTGGTGTGAGATCACGTGAGATATTTCAGTTCGCCATCTTGGATCCGTCGTCTCGGATTTCCTCATTTCCACAGAAAGTCATAAAATAACATAAATTGATTATAATGATAGGAAAATGCAAAAAGTACTAGAAAGTACTAGTTGTGTAATAGTGTTAGAAAATATAAAAATACCTTCTAATTCTGTCAAAACGGACCAAATTTGGTCTGAATTGCATTTCGAAATGTGGTTTCCATGGTATTTTCGAATGACTCACAGAAAGTTGTGACAAAATCATTAATCCTTTTTTGAGGCTGGCATCTATCTCCCTTGTACGCCCAGGGTTTAAAACCAAGTGTAAACAAAAATTTCATTTATGTTCCCATACTCGAAGCTGCTTAATATTCGCACTTACAGATAGATAGCCTTAATTCTGTACTTCGCATAGGTTCATTTATACTGTAAAAGTTATTCTCCTAATTAATATGCGTTCTCTTTGGCATTAGGCATTTGTGTGCATTTTTACAAAACAACGTAACGTTTATAGGGTTAAAATGGGGCCAGTAGACAAAATCTCGACGAAAAATTTTTTTAAAGATTGTGCTTACTTCCACGCGCATGACCTAAGGCTTTGTGCTGGGGGGAAATAGTTTTTAGTAGAATTCAAGATAATACCAAGCACTATTAGCCAAAAAGATTGCAATCATGTCCTAAGGATCTTTTCTCCATTGGTTGTAACAAATTCCAAACTATAAGCTTGCCAATACCGTTATATCTGTGATATTTGCTAAGTAACAAGAAAATAACAACGTTGACGACTAAAATGATATACATAAGCAGTCATGATGTGAGAAGAATGTGCTGTACTCCTCTCTACTAGGTGGCTAATCTTGCGCGAGGGCTGCGTCGTCCCTAGTTAATTTTAGGTAAAATATATCTTATGGTTAAAGCTCCACGGACTTAACTAGGATCTTGGTGTTATCAAAACACGGCAAGACGCTCCGATCTGTAATAATTGTTGTTGCTCATAGCTCTTTCTCTCTGATACCCAGGTACTCAATCAACGTGGCATACTAACCCGACGATAGTATCGAATGTAAGTAGGATTATTAGTCTTTGTTGTTGTGGTAATGTATGGGATTGGTCTTATAGAATTTTAAGGCACATAAGAATTATCTATCTCACGATAATTTTATTTTACATTTTAAGGGAATAATTACAACTTCCCTAAAGGTGACATATGTGGCAGTTTTCTGCATGAAAAAAGCAAATAAACTCATCCAGCCACTTCAAACGTAGCCAACTTCGCAATTGTGTAATTTCCATTATCTTCGCAGGTACAGTTATTATTTATGTCATAACATTAATGAAATTGCGGGAAATACACAAATTACTTCGTCAAAAATAACGAGTAACATAACAAATTTTGCAAATTTCTGTTTGGCTTTGCCTTAATGAAGTTAGCAAGGAGCATTGCTTTATAACAAAACGTGGCCTCAAAGGTTAGGGAAAAGATTTCTCCTGATGTTTTCCTGATTTGAGCCTCTTTTTATTTATTAATTAAATAATTAGATACGGTAAATGTGTAGGCTTTCCTTTTAATCAACCGTGTCCAAAAATATTAAAATCAATCGTATTCCCTTGAAGTATTCGTTCCTTTTGTCCTTTGAAGAGGTGGCCTCTTTCTATACTGACATAATAAATGAGGCCAGGACAGGTAAAACTCATCAGCCACGCAATTAACGTGCAATACTTAATCATTTCTCCCGATTTTCATGGAGAAGGTGTTGGGTTAATGGTTGGTTTTTGAGTAATCATAATGAAACTAATTAACCTTTGATCATTTGTTTTATTCTTCTTCAAAACCCTTTTTATCTATGCTTGGAAGCGGCACGATTCTACTGAAGGAATAAATAAAATGCCTTACCTTACCCTTTGTGTATTTCAATTTGTTTTCTCTGCAAAACTGTGGGATTCCACTGAGATAAGCGAATTGGAAATTACTGTTTGTCGTATCAGAGTAAAATGCATTTTTATGTTTCGCTTGTTAGTCGACTACTTGTAGTGAAGAGCAAATTATCTTGATTGCCGCAGTTACCTCCTAGTGTGGTTTATCGCTCAATCTCACGGTGTGAGTTCATACCAGATTTAATTTCATAGCTTAAGTTCCGATTTTAAGCCGTAACTGAATATAAACAAAAAATGTGAAATAAAGGTGTGTATTGCATCTCAACAGATAACACCGTTACTACAATGTAAACATAAACACCTGAGAGGGTATGACACTTTCCAACCATTGTATTTGTCATTTTCAGTTTTCAGATGTACAAGTTAAAATGTCTCTACAGTGTCGTCATTCATTTGACTCGCAGTTTTTTCCTTGCATAAATCTCCGTAACTATACGGAATAAATAAAGAGTGGTAGATTTACTTTGTTTAGACCAGGGTACATATTTTGCAGACTGGTGTTGAAAAAATTTTAAAATTAGATCGCACATCTTACGATTGGCTGAGAAATAACTTGTTTTTGTTCCCGATTTCCGTATTTTGAGAAAAGATTTCTTTCCGTATTTAATTTTAAAGAGAACATTCAATGTTATGACTTCTAGAACAAACAATTTCCGGAAACAATATGCTTGTAAATTCATTAAAATTTTTATCAAACGTATGTGGTTTTCTTGACACATGTACGTAATAAATATAAGCACTTGTTATAGGATTTTCTTTTAAAAAATACCAAGTCAATTTGCTTCCGTAAACGAATACATATTACAGGAGTACATATTAAAGAGATGTTTCCTTCCTAGTGAAGTCAAAAGAAATCAACGGAAATCTTCCTTTGCCCCATCGATCAACTTCAGGTAAATCATTTCCAATATGTTAATATCGCTCAATTATATTTATAGGAAAGCAGTTTCGGCCGTTTCCCGTGTTTTAAAATTTTACATTGCTACATTGGCCACAGTTACAGTTTACATTTCTTTTGCGCTCTCATCCGGGCTCAAATTTGTTAAGAGGCAGAATTTTTAATTTCCGTCTAAAAGGGAATAACAGATAATGAACAGATTGCAATGTGAATAAAATCGCAAATTTTTACGGAATTCAGTAATTCATTAAAATAGATCAGAAAAATTCAGTTGAATCAGAACTTTGACTAATACATAGCAAATACTAGCACTTCAAAACAAATTTTCATTTTCCTTAGTAATTTTGGCAACGGACATGAGACATGGAATAGATGTGCCGCAAACGCTTTATCGCAGACTCGTTTCCCAGTTTGCACATTCAACCAATTTTTATTTGAACGAAGGTCATTCAATGAAGACGTCGTTATCATGTTTTGAAAGTGATTTTGTGTTAGTTAATACTTATCGTCTCGCAAATGATCGATCAAGTGGAGGAATTTCGTTTATTTTTTGCTAACTTGCATTCTGAATGCGAGGAAAGACCACGTTGAAATTTTGTATTGCTTCAAAGAAGTATGCTTTGAGTGAATAATAAGTGTTTTATTACCAAGTTATCCGAGCTGTCGTGAAAATGCCAAACATCAAAAGTGTGCTTCAAGGAATTGGCATTTGATCAGTAAACGAGTTTTTCGAGGTTTTGAAAGCTACAGAGACTTTTTTGGCGGAAACCGTTGTAAGACGGGGCTGGTTTTATATTTTATATTTCTTTCTTGCTATCGCCTGAACTTAAAAGATGTAGTCCTGGTATTGTTCTTTGGTAGCTAGGAAAGTAAATTTACTGTTACCATCACATATGTTGTGTCAATGTGTCAACGAAGTCCAAAGGAGAAACTCTGTTATATTATATAAATTTTATATATCAAATTTTCTAAGTGGATTTGAGCGGAGCTGTTCTGTAATATTTTTAAAATTAACCAAAGGAAATATTCAAATTCCTTCTTGTCTGGCAGAAAATTATTTGCACCCAGAATAACTTTTCTCTCTCCTCTATTTATGAATATAGCTAGAAAACCGGATTTGTGATGAGCACAATCGAGCCTTTTCCTCTTAAACTCGTTTTTTCTTTCTTTTTTAAGAGACAGAAGAATCACATGTTTTTTTCTTTGTTTTTTTACACATTATTTTTGCTGGCGATAACGGATTTTAACGGCTGCTTTGTCTTCGCGAATACCTTTCATTTTCTGTGTCATTATTTCCTTTGCAGAGATAAATATTGTTTACTTTGATCTGATTCACATTTGCTTTTCTACAATCGAATGTTATTGGAACGATCGAGGAATTTCGGAACTTCAAAGGTTTTTTGAATTTGAGTTACATCCAAACAAGAAAAATTATTATTTTTTCGTTAAAATAATAATATACATAACCTAAAATATTAAGCTTGTTACGCGGTCTGCTATCGTGCACGAGTAATTTTTAAATACCTTAATATAAGTTTTTAATTTTTTAAGTCTTGCTGCTAACCTGTGTTAATGTTTCCTTCATCTTGTTTTAGTTTTCCATGCCAGACTAAGAAATCAAACTTATCAATAGTTGTTTCTTATAGCGGGTTGTCACCTAGTAGCCATTTTTGCTGATTGTTGCGACCTTTTTTTGTCACCAATAAGAAACCATATCTACTTAAATGCTGAAATCAAAATTGAGTATGGACAAATGAATATTTCTCTGAGAAAAACTAATAGTAGCGAAATCAGCGAAAGAGCTATATACAGGAAACTTGGGTGCTTTCCATTCGATGAAAAATATCCGTTGTATTTGATTTTCATCCTGGAATTTTACGCAATTAATTTTTCTTGAATGGTTCTACTTCTCGGAAATTCAGCAGTTTCCTGACTTTCCGTAAACTTCCCAAGAAAATTTTCGTATTATTTGTCCCTGTTTCGAAATATTTGGTTAAATGGAAGGCGCCACTGGTCGTTCTGTGTTCTTGAATTGGATTTTGTATACCTCGGGTACGTGTGGTCTGTCTTTGTTATAGAGCAATCAGAAAGCCTTCTGTTCGCACCCAACATTGGTCGCAAAGAAGTGAAAGTAAGGATCGAGAAAAAATTACTTTCTGTGACGTTGTCTTGCTTAAAACATTTATCCTATGAACGTGGTATGCGAAGAAAAGTTATGGCAACTCATTAAAATTCCCGCTTATAGAATGATCTACAGGTAGAAAACTACCCTAGTCATGTATCCTTCCCCTCCCCGAATAAAAGCTCATCTTAACTTTTTCTTGCTTCCTCCATGTCATCACATAATAGAGAGAGGGAGAGAGAGTGAGGCCCACTGCAAGTTTATATTTTTCTCTTATAAGAAGTTAATTGGTTTTAAAATGTTTGTCGGTTACTCAAAACTGAAGACACCACTTTCGTTTTCTCTTTAATACTGAGTTTACCGATTTTATGAATCACGAAATACCTCAGAAGACATTATACTCGGGTAAACTTTTTTTAATCCTGAGGCGCACTCTTTGAACGTATGATTGAAGCTATAACTCTGCTTAGTGATTTTGAAACATGGGGTGAACTGCGTCGCTGATTATATCTCTGTGCTTAATTTGTTGAACTTTTTACAACATCGGGAAATGAAAGAAAAAACCCGCATGTTTTTTCTCAACCAGCAGCTAAATTTCTAAATGTCTTTCGATTAAATTTACAGTACGTACACCAATGCAGCCCTTGATAAAGCTACAATCTGTAGCCCAAA
>OMLO01003348.1_pt1 | contig 13245 bp, 5 predicted proteins | sample 1674811 | NCBI WGS metagenome assembly OMLO01 (sample SAMN06265003, study PRJEB25207) | coral metagenome | isolation source: Coral host | place: Mexico:La Bocana,Puerto Morelos, Mexico | collected 2008-11-13
GAGCTTGATCAGGGGCATGCCGCTAAGTACCTTAGAATGTAAAATGTCTCAACTAATTTTGCAACTGGTTGTAGCGTGACTGGAATTGTCAAGAACGTTCTCGGAACGTCGCTCCTTTGCAACCTCGCCTTTCGTTTTAGTTTTTAGAATTTAATTTAATAAGTGTTGTTTTCATCTCGAAATCTTAGTTGCGTACAAGTAAAATGCTAAAAAAAGAAAATATTGCTAAAAATTTCAAAATTTTCTGGTTACTTCAAGTACGCACGTGCGTATTTGCGTATGGGAAGCTACGCGTCTGAGCATCTAAAGTACGGCAATCATATCGGAGTAAGCTAAGCAGCTAAGTTAAGCCAAGAACTCAGGTACGCTTATAATTAAGGTAGGCACCCTCAAGAAAGAGTTCTTTTTTCGGAGAGCAAGTCCAGCACCTCAAGGTAGGCTAAGTAATCGCTACTTACTTGAGGCTCAAGTATAAGCCAATCATCTCAAACTGAGAAAGCTAAGCAGCTCAGATAAGTAGGAGTAACAGTAGGGAAAAATATGCGGCGCTTTGGGCCTAATTTGCTGTGCTCCTCCAAGAGCTGGGCGCCTGTTCGCAGGATAGAAAGAATATCTGTTGTTTTTTTATTAAAGAAAAACACTTTTTCACTAGATAGTGATAAGCGATTCTTGAACGGTAACGTGTAAATAGATCAATTCAGAGAACGCGTCAAGATTGAGAAGTTTTGTCAATTCAGACTGAAAGAATCATTATAATATTTGGTTAAAAAACATTGTCTTTCAATATTCAGGAGTTTGAAGACAGTGTGGCACCACTACCCACCCCTTTAGAATACTGATAACACCGAGTCGAGAGAAAGTTGGTAAATGTATTTTTCAAATTTCGGCACTATGATTAACAGTATAATGTAATGTTATGTATGTATCTTTAGTTACCCACGGTACTGACAATTCAACAACATCAATTCTAAGTAGACGTGACCTAAAGCTAACCCATAGATACAGAGTTTTTTTCATTTTACTGGCATAGGCTTGTTTAGTTGGTGTAGCACTGCACCGGTATCGCGGACTGAGGTCATGGGTTCGAATCCTGTTCAAGCCTGAATTTTTTTCAGGCTTTAATTTCACAGCTGATTAAGATCGACGTGTGGGTAACTACGCCGATCAATCATATCTTTATGTCTTTCTCGGCAGTTTAAATATATGATCTTTCATATATTCATTTCTAATATACTAACTGATTTAACGAGTAGTTTCCTAGAAATCGATTTTTAAATAAAGACTAGCGCTAAAAAGTCGCGACGTCTCGAGCTCTCCGAGGTCATTTCGGCAAGTGTGTAAAATTTCTAAATTAGCATAAAATAATATGTAAAAAAAACAAAGTTACAAGTTACAATCGATAAAAATAATGACCGCTAAATTGCGATAATATATGTGAAAAAAAAACTCATTGAGTTGTGTTGAATTTATCTGATCTAAATTTTCACTAATGTAGCTTTCAGTTTTATTATTATTATTGTTATTATTATTATTATTATTATTATTATTATTATTATCATTATCGTTATTTTTTTATTGCTGATAGTCGCTCACTAAGACCGTCAGGTTCTTCAATGCGCCTTATTTCGAACGAGCACAATGACCCATTACCCCTTTTTTTTTTGACTTTTTGACAAAAGTTGATTTTACTGCGTGGCAAGTTTTTCAGAAAAATATGTTCGCGGGAACGTTGGCGGGCATTGATCTAATTTGAACTCTAATGATATTAGCCTGCCATGTTTTTAAGGGAAATTAGACCTAAAAATAAAAGAGAACTCACTAGATAAAATTACTGAATCGAACTGAAACCATTAGTGGTACGTACCTTAAAGTCATATGTTTCCTCGCAATCTTCCGCATCAACACTTTGCGATGGATCGACTTGTGTGACAAAAATCGCTTTAATTGCGAGTAAATCAATGAATAGCAGTTCGAAATTCTATAAAGTTGTTGTGTCTGCAGTATCAAGAAATTATTCAAATATTTTGCGTGGGTAATATTGGGTTTTCAATTTGACAATTTATTGCATTTGTCGCAAATTGCTGTGCGTAATAACAGCAGTCACGCCTACACTGAAGCGACATTTTCTTGTAACAGATGCTACATTCTGAAGCAATTGTTTGCTGTGCGAGTTTGTCAGGGCTAACACAGGCGAGGTAGAATATGGAATCGTTGCTGAACTTTAAACATAAGAACATAAATGTCCCTCTCACGCCCACATGACGTAGGTTTATGCTAGCGGAAGTCATCAGTTCAGTCATACAGAAGCATTCAGTTTATGGGAACCGAAATAAAACGATAAAAATTGAAAACTAATATAACTTAATTTCCCAAAAGATGAAGTGAAACAAGGAGCTTCAGATAATCATTGTTGCCCTCAGTCAAAGAAGTTTCGTTTCCCCTCCCCACCCCACATGGTACACAAAACTACACGTGATTCTCTCATCCATTCCTGGAACTAGAGGAAGTGAGGTACAGAGTTGGAGACAGTTCGAAGGTCTACAGATATTGCCTACAAATCTACGCGGAAATACTCTGCTTAGGGTCTTTAAGCTACGCCTGTCTTACGAAAGGTGAGACTGAATGCTAAAATGCATCAGACCAGGAGTACATCAACTTTATAACCCGCTTAAACGGCTGGAGTTAAACTTCTCGGAAGGCGCTGAATATATACTTGGATTTGGGTAAGCTTCCGTTTCTTTCCTTAAGAGATCGTTGAATATAATATTTTCATCTCTTTCTGTTTAATTAGGTAATCAACTTTCGTTGTAATCAATTCTTGAGTTAATTTACACAATCAGACATGCACATTTCAATACTACTCAACCATATGTGTGGATATACACTGTACATGTAATTATGAATTATCTCATAACTTCCTAGTGATCCGCTTTTCCGCACAACACGTCGAAGCGTACAGGTATCTGGTCCTTGTTTGATGTCAGTTCTTAGCGTGAGGCTGTTTTGCCGGCGAAAAGTTCGTATTCATTTTTCATTTTGTGAGATCGAACTGTTTTATGAGTCGTGCACCGAGGAGAAATTTGCAATCTTAATTTCGCAAGACTTTGTTGCTATTTACGTGTTCGACGTCATGGATTTGCTACCTTGCCGAAGCCATCTTTGGCACCTGTGGTAATCACCATATTATAATGATTCCCTGTGGAGAGGAGGGGGCATGTGGATATTTTTACATCATTTTACAATACTTCACATTCACATTGTGAATTCGGGTCATATCAAAGGCATAACTATTATGCTAATGGCGGTTATTGAAAGTCCTATATTTTAGCCAGGTCAGTGTAATCACACTACCTGTAACAGTGAGAATGATTGCTTTTTACTGCTTGAAAAAAACAAGTTTATGAGAAATTGAGCCTCATACATACATGTACATGTAGCCTGCAAGAAGTCATGCATTAGTGGCCACATAAGAGCAAAGCAATCTGGCAGGGTGGAGTCTGGTGAAGAGGTTCTAAGAAAGTGAGTGTGCCTTGATCTCTGTAAACTTTTTATTTGAAGTTGTTTTCAACAAGCACTGCCAGACTCCTGGACATCCAAACACACATTTTGCAGCCTGCTTTGATTCCATGAAGCCATACATGTAAATGCAACATTGATTGTGAACCCAGTATCAAATTTAGAACTGACCAATGACAGTTGCTGTTACAAAGCGGTTAAAAATTGTTTTAAAGTAATGAAAAGCCAAAGGCCTTAATTGTACAGCATGTATCTGTAAAGATTGAAAACATATGATTCATTGCCTAGCATGTGACCAAAATACACTTGTTTTAGTGGTAAAATATACCGAATGATTGTGAACGAAAACTCTCTGTAAATATGACTACAACAGAGTTTAGATTTTTTAAGATGCTGTAATTTTAGTCACATCATCAGGAAACTTGCCAACATGTATTGTGTAACTGTAGCTATATTTTAAGTAATTAATGCAACAATTTGTTGTGCATTGACACAGGTGACAATCAAGAAGGAAACAGAAACTTCTTCTTTGGCTATATTTGTTTACTCAGATATTTCTGAAAAGCAAAGTTAGGATCTGTTGATGCATGTATAGTTTTATTTACGTTTTGGTGGAACTCGTCATGTAATTCAGTATATTAATGTGCACTGGTTCAACTGTCATCAACATATGGGGTCAGAAACGGTTGAGTGTGTGCATTACCGATATTTTAACAAAGTTCCAGTCTATTTCTGTTTTTTTTTTCCAAACTAAAGAGGGAGCAGGAAATTGCAGTTGAAAATCAAGATTTACTGGTCAATATATTGTTGACTGGATATGACAAGAGACTAGAGTTAAATGTTACAGACATACATGATGGCAAATTGGCCACAAAAAAACAACACTAAGTTGCCCATTTTCCAGCATCATGTTTTATTTCAGCAAAACTTTATCAACAATAGATATCATGCCTGCATTTTGTTATGAAAAAACTTTGAAAGCTAATCTGCCAATGTGCATACTATTGACTTATTTTTTTCCATTGTTTCCGGGATGGAAATAACAAATTTGCAGAGATCAGAGCACACTCACTTTCTTGTCTTGTGGGTTGGCCACTTGATTTTGCGCTCCCGGGATGTCGCTCGCACATGTGCTCCAACATGAGCCTGCTTGCAGTCTACCTTGAATATTTCCATTTTGAGGTTCCATGCATGTTAAAATTCTCCAAGCTTTCTGAAGGTCTCCTGCTGCATTGTGTTGGCAAGTGCAAGTTAAGAATAAAGCTACCAACTAATCTTAATAATTAAAACCTAAACTCCTAATACAAATTAAAACATGTAGGCTTTAAAACTCAACAAAAGGCACTGGTCAAGCTAGTCATGCTAGGGAGAAAATGTTTTCCTCAACTGGCAATTGAAGCAGACTATCAGGCTAGTGCAGGCTACATGAACAGTTAATGTTACAGCTTGCCCATTCAAGGGCAAGCTGGAAACTAGTGATTTTTTTTATTAGACCTTGAGGGGTGCATCTTTTCCCAGGCATGCAGTCACCTACATCAATGATATAGGCTATGAAGCAGTTATAATCATTATCTCACAAAGTTGCTAATAATATGAAGCTACAGAATGTAAAAACAAAGCACCTTAAGTTTGTGAAGTCACATAAAGGACTCTGCAGTCATTTTTAATATTGATTATATTTGCGTCCATAGCACCAAAGATAATCTAAGACATTTGGGCATTTGTTACGATGATGTTATAACGGTAAAAATCCAGCTATGGCTGCTAACACACCTCGCCGTCTGGGCTCAACACTGCCATCTTGCAGTAGCTCAAGCACTGTTGAAGATGGAAGAAGACGGTCTTGTCCAGAGTCACAACAACTAGTACCTGAACCTTTCCAGTCAATTCCTGCACAGGAACTGCTCAAGGATATCCACTGCAGAAAATGTGGATGGATCAGGAAGGAGGGTGGCAGTCTCAAAACATGTGAGTTGCACTATTACAATGTGTGTAATCTGCTTAAGAGTTGCGTATTTTAATGATGAGTAAGACAAACAGTGAGAAATTTGTCATGAAGTACATATAAATATCGCTCTGTGTCAATTCTATTATTAAGAGGAACTTATTTATCCATACAGGATATTGATAGCTCAGAGAGTAATGCTACCCCATGGAGGGAGTGTTAGTCAACATGTATTTGCAGATTTTTGTATCTCCCCTCCACCATGCTATAATTATAGAGAGTCAGGCTGTCCTAGGCTGTCATTTAGTTTTAAGCTACCTGTTGCTTTAATTAATTGTCACAACAGTGACAAACTTGTTACTCTCTGAGTGAATTTTATCAACAAATTAAAAACTGGTAACTTCACTTGATACATCAAGGGGCCATTAATCATACTCAGTCCATGAGCCATAACTGGTGTTCCAGGCTACAAGCCCTTACATTTTGTTGGGAGGTGTACAGTACTTGTGAGAACATGATTTAACAGTATCTTAAGTATTGACATTAACTGCATGGCTGCCCTGACTGACTTACTGCAGCAGCAGTAAAATTACAGATTGTGATGCAAATTGCTCACTGTATAATCGGTTCTTTACAGGGCGTGATAGATATTTCATTTTGCACAAAGGTTGCCTATATTATTACAATAGACCAGAAGCTACAGCTACAGCTGGGAAGTTTTCTCTCAGTGGATACAGGTATTAATTAATTGAAAATAACATTCAGTAATATTAAACTAGGGAGCAAAGTAAGCAGCTGCAAACTTTGTTGCCCATGCTTTCTTATTATATAACTACAATACTTGTCATCATATGCAGTGTTCTCACCAGGCCGCGGCCTTGTGGGATTCCCGCAAGAAAAACTGAGATGGCGCATTAAAAGCCAAGAAGATGTGCTTGTTTGGGTGCGGAGGCAAGCTACTTGTCAAACGGACTTTAGTAGGGACTTTGAAGTAGTTGTAATGGTCAACCCAACACCCCTGCCAGCATTTTGCTTGAATGTTGAAATGAATAAAAAACATGTTATCAAAAGATTCAGTCTTTAATTAATAATTATATAAATTTTATTGCCTTTAATTTTGTTGTTCCCACGTACGTGGTAAAGATTGGTGTATGCATTGTTATTGAACGGTAAACACCTCGTGTGCCATATTGGATCAGGTAGGTACTTCATGTAACAAACCATTTGGAGTAACTGTCCCCCTAATGTTCTTACAGGGTCCTTATTTCTCAGCAGAGGGGCCCTGGGACTCCCCAAGGCAAAATCCCGGTGAGAACACTGCATATGAGAATTAATCCTATCACTAATTAAGGCCACTCTAATTATTTTTTATTATCCTCATGATTACGTATACATGATTGTGTACATGTATGTACCTGCCTGCATGAAGGAACTCCCGTAAAAATTATATAAGACAGGGGTGCTTTTAGTGGTTGAAAACGTGATTTTGGTTCCTCTTAGGGTGTTTAGAAGGTCTGAAGCAGCAGCTTTCATGGTACATTACATGTATTAATTAGCATATATAATTAGTTCCATCTGCAGTATGATGGGTAAGAGATAACTTAAGTAAAATTTTTTTGTTTTGTTATAAGACTGTCACAACATTTACTACCCATGGCAACTAGGAATTGGAATAATCCAGAACCCTCTGATTGGGTCTTTTTATCCTCCTCTGTTTTAGGCTGTCCCCTGCACCAGAAAAGAGTTCCAAGTTTCAGTGGACATTTAAACTGGTTCATTTGCAGCCAGAAAAGAGGACGTATTACTTTGCTGCATATTCTGAAAAAGAAATGACTGTAAGTAAAATGCTTTTACATAAATTGTACTTTAGATTTTACGTCATGTCTTATTGGGTTGAAAAGGGATTTCAACCATAACTACCATCAGAAAGCACTGCAAATACCAATTAATCCTACTTCAACACCTGTGTCAATACATGTAGGTCCAAGCCCAAAGTCCATGGCAACTGCTAGTGCCATAAGAAGTATATGTGCTGGAATTGTAGTTTGTTATAAAACGTTATCACAGTATGCTTAGCACATTGGACATGGTTCAAGTGCTGACCATGGGCACTTGTGTTGTTTACTGACTACAGTGAAAAACTCTCATGGAGGAGTAATATTTATTTAGCGCCTCATCCACTGGGCATATCTGCAATACTTGTTGTCTCTTCGTGATGTGGAAAAAGGGTTACATGCATGTAATCTCTTATTGTGTGGTAGTCTGAGTTGATTTGAGTGTGTTTCAGTACCTATTTGACTTACATTCTTAGGAGTGGATGGAGAGCATAGATACAGACATGAGTGAATACTGTGGAACTGGAAGACAGACCATGTGAGTAAAACATTTAGTTTGAAGTCCACCATCCCTTTTTGCATGCATTCTACATGTATATGTTTGTTCACAATTTAACTCAACCTTATATTACTATAAAGGCTGCCTTGTTTTATTGTTCTTCTACATGTAGTAAACATCTCTTAAAAGTTGTTAGTAGTAGAATGCATTGATGCAGTTGCAGCAAGGTACCGTTGAACCTTGTGTAAGCCACCACCAAAAATGCCAAGCCCAGGTGGTGGCTTTTGGGAGGTGGTTGCTTACGAGAGCTTGCATGTAGACAGTATTGGGTCAAAATTTGCCTCATTAGCATAATTTTTATAGTAACTCTAGAGACTTACATGTTCATTTATAAGTCAATCCACCTTTAAATTATTTCCCAGTGGTGAATTTCTGTGTCTTGTAACTACCCAGTAATGTGATAATCTTACTAACAACACCTTATTATCCAATTTCTGCTCAAGCCAAATGGTTGCTTAGGAGAGGCTAAAAAAAGAAATTTTCAAACTTTTTAGTGTGAATGCAGCCGCTTACAAGAGGATCAAAATATAGTAATTTGACTTAGATACCTTTGGTATTTTGGAGAACTGGTTCTTGATGAGAGATGGTCGCAGCCAGAGGTTCAGCTGTATGTACTTGGTTGTTCAACAACCTAGTTTTAAAAATCTCTTACAGGGAGGTTATTGTCTGTTGGTAAAAGGATCAGTACAGTGGTGTATGATTAATTTTATTTTACTTGTCGTTAATTGTTTGCGTTTTCTCAGGGTTGAACCTATTGACGCTGGAGAAGAATATTGCTACCCAGAAGTAGAACCAAAATTTGATAAGGATCAATTGGCTGCTTTGTTTGGAAAATATCCATTACCTGGCTCCCAGGAAACAGGAGCTTCGCAGCAACCCACGTCAGACCCAATGTACTGCCCACCTCCTGAAATAGACCCTCAAGACATACCAAGAAAATCACCGCGCCAGGGCAGACCTGCCTTTCCTTCACCTCAGCCAGGGCCTGGAATGGGGTTCAGCTACCTGGGTGGAAATAGTATGTCTGCGGGATCATCATCACTAAGACCAATGAGACAGCCATCTCCAGGGTCCAGCCCTAATTTTAACCGTAAGGCAGAGGTTCCTCCAGTTGTGCCATCAAGACAAGGAAAACCCTTGGCTCCACCCAAGCCACTGCCACGACCACCTCCTCTTACAAAACATGCCACTGCACCTGTGTTGATGTATACTCCAACTACTTTGAATTCTGATGGTATGCTTCCAGTTCAAAAAACAAACAAAATAGTGTACACTGTATTCGCAAACTAGCCACAGGCAGGACATGTAGATGTAACATCTGATGATATTCTTCAAAGGATAGTCACATCTACTACAGCTGTACATGTACATCAAGTCACCAAACTGTGTTGACATTCTGAGAGTCCATATGAACTATAAAATTACATGTACTTCAAAAATTGATTGGAGTAAACACTGACAGAGGAATTATTAACTTCTGTATGGCAACTGGTTTCACACCTCCTGTGTCAAACTTTTAACTTTCTGGATACAGTGTACTAGTCTAGTGGTTTTAAAATCTTTATGCTGTTGAAAAGACATTAAATGTTGAATAGTTACAGTCCGTTGTCAATGCACTTCGCTACAACTAAAAAATTACCAGGCATGCAACTTAAACTGAGAAAAACAGTTATATTCCAGCAAACATAATAGGCATAAAATCCCAACTACCAGATGTTCAACTAGTGTTTACCAGGAAACCAACTCAGCTTAGTGGTCAAAACACTACTTACATGTAAACCTGTGACCTCCAGATTTGAAGTCTGCCACTCTAACTACTTGACCAGGCTGCCTACTCCTCTTATAAGCACAGAGAAATTGTTCTGTTGTTTCTCTTCAGTCTAATTAGAGTGTTTTAAGGAATTAGAGATGTTTTCAATTGAGTATCAAAATTAATTTTACAATTACTTTAGTTTTGGTTTTACTACAGTTTGAGGTTGGCTGAGTAGTCTAACTGGTTTTGGTTTTGGTTTTACGACGCTCAATTGAAAACAGCTCTAACAGCTGCAGATATGTTGATTATTTTACTGTATATGTTGTAGTTAAAAATTAAATTCAGGTAAAAATTAAATTCCTTTGTCTTTTAACCCTACTTATTCATTGATTATGAATAATTGGGGTTACAAGACAAAGGAAATTGAGAATCCAACTAGGTTAAAATTATTTTTACCTGAATTTAATTTTTAACTACAACATAAACATAATGATTTTAGATAATTATTTCTTTGCACATAAAAATGCTTTCAGAACAAGGTAAAAGCATGTAGAGTGGCAGTAATTTGCAGAGTACTTATCCTTATGTTTGATATTGTCAAATGTGTTTTCACTGAAATCAACATTTTTTTCTTCCTTTTCAATTTAACGTCAGATTACGATGAAGAAGAAGGTGAAGGTTATTTGGATATAGTGCCTGACACTAATCCTGAAGACGTAGTAAATGAAGTGAAACAGTCTACCCTGTCAAGGTCTGTCCAGTAAGAAACATTTTTTCCTGTCTTTTCTTTGATAAGGCAATAATAACAGTGTATTAAGGGTAGAGGCCAGACTAAATGGTAGTCACTGGCCCTCAAGGTTGGGGGCTTGCATGCGGCTAATCCCCACACCCCGTAAAAATATCCAATTACGGAAACCACCGGCCTCAAGAGTCTTCATGGGCCTAATGAGGATACGTATTAATGCAACTTAAGGATAAAATGGATTGTTAAAAATGGAGATGAAATAGATATGCTCATTGAAAAGGCAAACACTCATTGTATCAATGAGACAGGTCATCAACATTTCAGAATTATATACATAGTGTTTTCCCTTGAAAGAATTTAAGTGGGCCACGACCTGCTACAGCAGAGAATGATCAGTTACAATCTCTTTGGTCAATCAGTGAAGCAATGGTTAAGCTAAGGAGCTGTAACATGTGGACTTTGTATAGACCCATGTGGGTCTTTATATAGTCAGTCAGGATTTGCTGTGCATAAGTCTTCTCTTTTTCTAGCTTGGTATTAATTCTGTGTTCCTTTAGCTTACAGTACATTGGTGAATTAATTTTTCTCTAGGGGATTTCCAGATGGGCAGAGTTTTCGGAAGCACCACACTGAGGTGAGTAACACAATACCTTAATTTGGCTGATTGACATTAAAATACTGTATTTAGATTTCTGGTTGATTGTTGGTTTGGAGCTCTCGCTTCTATTTTTCCCCCCTAACTTGTGTGTGACTCAACACAAGCAATGCCCATGTTAGCCATGATAAAATGGTTTACTTGAGTCACTTGCTGAGGTCATAAAAGTTAAATTCAGTCTTCTCTTGCAGGATGTTCTGCCTTCCTCAGCTTTACAGCTTGACATAGATAAACAGGAGCTCCATGAGTAAGTACACTGAGCTTCTGGTATTTTTTTCTGAAGAGCAATAACAAGTGATTACATGATGAATTTTTTTTTTTCAATGGCCAAATTTATACTGTGATCCCTTCTGAGATAAATAATTTATCACATAATTATCACGTGTAACCATCTGAGACTTGTAATAGATTTAATAGCAACAGATTTAAGTCATCTCAGATAGGTAATTCATCTCCTAAAAATGTGCATTCAGCATCAAATAATTCATCTCCTTTGTGAGAAATGACTGTTTTGATGAGTTATACATGTATGTTTACAGTGATATCAAGTGTGCATGTGACTTAAGAACCTACATGTATTCACGAAGCAAAACATGCGATTTGCAAAACATATAATTTATGTTGAACTTTTTATCATCATTCATTCCCATTTCTAAGAGAATATTGTGAATCAGAGACCTTGTGGGTTAATCTCCAAATTCTCTTGGCTGACTTGATTCATCAATATTTCACCTCTTAATTCTTACAATGATAGAAACATTTTGAGCTGTGCAGTACTTTCTACAGTAGATGGTATCCTTATGGGCTATATCATCTAGACTTGATGTATTTTATTTTAGTCGACTGGAGAACAAGCTAGGAGTTTACATTATGCGAGAGAGTCAAACTGCACAGTCAAAGCGGGTAAGAGAATCATTCTTACAACTTTTTTATGGTAACACTGGTTTCCAAACTGTCTTAAACAGGTTAATGCTATGAACTGTTGTTGCAGAAATTACAAGAATTGTATTGTTCAACTGTGTTGATTATAACTTTGATCAGTACTGTGATGCAATACCCTCATACTGGATTGTCTCTATCATGCAGGCTTTGTCAGTGTGGACTGGTGAAAAAGTACGACATTATATGATATTTTATGACGAGGTAAGAGAGAACTGGTATATACCATTTGTTTCTTACATTCCCTGTTTTCAACCCGGCTGCTCTGCTGCCCTGCTTCCCTGCTCGCTGTTTCCCTGCTACCTGGCTGCCCTGTGCCCCAGCTCCCCTGCTGCTCAACCCTTCTGCTTCCTGCTGCCCTGCTCCATCCTTTCCTGTACCCTTGCTCCCCTTTTCCCCTGGCCCCCTGCTCCCTTGCACCCCGCTCCCCTTTCCCCTTCTCCCCTGCTCCTCTGTTCCCCTACTGCCCTGCCCCCTCTCCCCTGTTCTCCTGCTGCCCACTGCCCTGTTGCCCTGCTTTCCTGCCCCCTCTCCCCTGCTCTCCTGCTGCCCTGCCCCCTACTCCCCTGCTCCCCTGCTTCCTTGCTCTCCTGCTCCCCTTGCTCTCCTGTTCCCCTGCTCCCCTGCTCCCCTGTTTCCCTCCTTTCTTTCTTGGTTGTCTTTGTTTTCTTGTCCTAGCTTTCTTGTCCTTCTCTACTGAATGTTAATGTAGTCATCTGATCTGTTTGGTTCCAGTACCTAGGCTACGCTCTTGACCCCGATGGTGAAAGATATGATACAATGGAAGACCTTTTAAGGCATTACTACAAGCATAGTCTGCCAAAGTGTGACGCGAAGCTCACCAGGCCTTACAAGTAGTTTTCAATGGGGTAACTGACAGTGGATTGTTATTCCTTTGTCTATGAGGAATATATCTATTTTTAGTAATTTTGATAACTATAGTTTTCACATTGCATTGTCAACTGATGAATGAAAGCAATATTATTTAGAGTTACACATAATTTATGAGGTTTTGGATACACTGTATATAGTTTTTCTACCCAGGCTAGGTATTCACGTGATATTCACGTGATCAAGAGACCTGGTAGCCTTCTACACAGATGCTCTTTGGACCTGTCACGCAATCTTAATGTGCAGCTAGAAAGCTTGAACTTCTCCTCAATGGAAAAAATTTATCTGCTGACTGAAAAGGGATTATTACCTTATATATCTTCCCTCTGTGAGGCGCGGTGGCCTCATGGTTAGTGCGCTCGACTCCGGATCGAGAGGTCCGGGTTCGAGACCTAGCCGGGGACATT
>OMLO01003349.1_pt1 | contig 13243 bp, 2 predicted proteins | sample 1674811 | NCBI WGS metagenome assembly OMLO01 (sample SAMN06265003, study PRJEB25207) | coral metagenome | isolation source: Coral host | place: Mexico:La Bocana,Puerto Morelos, Mexico | collected 2008-11-13
CTTGTGGAAATCTCTCTTACCAATAGAATGCAGGGGCTGATCTTAATAACCATGCATATTATTTTGCTACTCGTGTTGCTACCCTGGCAGCTTTTGGATCCACCTGTCAAAAAGGAACACATTCTTACGGAACAGTATATTTTTATTGAGTGTAGGGCATACAGCTTGGTAGTTGGAAAAAGCTTGTTCTTGGTAACGTGTTCTTACATTCTCATTCAAATACTTTTCTCTGCATTTTGCTCTTTTAAAATAAGGAACGTTCCAGAAAACTTTAGTGAAGCTAAACGGATAGCATTTGCGATGTACATATTTTCGTTTTCAGTGTTAGCTTATTACCCCATAGAGTTTTCAATGAATGGATGGTATGTGACTGTTGTAGACTGTGTTACAACGCTATTGAGTGCTTATGGCTTTATTTGTTGTTTGTTATTACCAAAGATGTATATCATTTGGTTTAGGCCAGAGCTGAACAATTTACCCCAAATCCGTAATGAAGTAACTCAATTCTCGTTTGGAACTAGTCCAGCATTGCGTATTAACCCAGTATCTAGCTCCTAATGAATATAGGCTGTATTCAGCATGCATGGCCACAGCTAAACAGTGAATCAGAATTTTCTCCTATTGTCAATTAGTGGTTTTCAACTAGTTTCTTCGATCTTTTCGTAGTTACAATTTTAGCCTCTCCAATTAGAAAAGGAACGATTAAACCGTATTTACTCCTTTTACCTCGGCTGGTTTATTTATTGCATTTTTTCCTTCCCTGGCCGTGCTAATTGCGTTGTTTCTTTTGGCCAGTCACTTGGTTATCGCCCCTTACAACCAAGGGTAGACCTATAGCCGAGAAATTAAATTCTCGGTAAAATACTGGGTCGGAATAGCTTGCCATGAAACTGCAACTGAAACTGGCGAAAAGTGTCACCTTGATGTGCCACTAGGCTGATATAGAGAACTAGATTAAATATCGAATTTTACGCTTTGCAAAGAGGTTCAATATGCATGGAAAGATGAAGAAATAGCTTTCATAAAAAAAATGGTTTTCGACTGCCAGCTCCATCGATTGTTTTTGCGTTGTTTTTTGGTTTCTTTGGTTTTTTTTTGTTTTTCTGATGGATACGGATAACGTTCGTATTTTATTTATTGTCGTTGATGGCAAATGGAATTGTACTGTAACTTTGCTTCAAGCCCTGAAAAAATGGACTCGCAAGTAGTCGCAAGTACTCCCTAAAGTTAAACTTGCGTGGATTCTTGCGTTTGGTGACCAAACAAACTTGACCAAACAAACAAAATTTTCCTCGCAAGTACATGCAAGTCGCAAGAAAAAGCCATTTCATTAGTACGGAATTATCCGCGCGCGTCCAATATACTGTATTTTATTTGCTAAAAGACTGCTCACTGCTCACTTTTCGCCCGGTCTTGCACTGTATCCAATATTTTCAGTCTTTATGATTGTGTACGGAAAAGAATTCTTTCAGGAAAGCACGGTCGGTTAAAAAATGAAAACGGCTATCGATCCCTGATCGTCGATATAATATATATGCAGACATTACTCCCCCAAGTAACCCAAAGGTCTTTTACAGGCTTGATCAATTGTAACTTAAATGATCGCCACCGCAGTAAAATGGACGTGCCCGAAAACAATTATTTTGAAATGGGAACAGCTGATTGCGTGGGAGAACCTACAATGTCGAGGAAGCTCACACTCAAGTTGTTTAATTTAAATATGAAAGAAACGAGTAAACCTTTTATTTTGAATGAGAAGAAAAACCAGGTGAAGTGAAATAAAAATAGTTTCATGGAGTTTGCTGTAGACAATGTCAACGAATTATAATTAAACAAAGAATCTCCAAAAAAATTAACATATTAGAATTCATGATGTGTCAATATATCTCCCTCACCGGCCCTGTTTTTCTGTTTGGTATAACAATTTCCGATGGCGACATTTCTCAGAAACCAAACATGGTTCTGTCCTCGTGTACCGTTTCACAAGAACCGATACAAAAGACCCAACAATGTTCGACAGCTAAACAAAATAATGTTCGTAAAGAAAGGAGTACAATGGTTATTCCCTCTGTGTACCAGTACACCAGGACACAACCCCAAAGATCGAAAACGTTTTTCTAAACAAATTCCTTCGTGAGCATTCAAAATAAGTTGCATGTGCGAGGCGACGTTTTTGGTATTGTTGAATTTTGTGAATACTGTCACCTGCTTTTCTAACGTACTGAAGTTAAAAGTCAACCATCAACAAATACAACTACAGAAAACGCTTTTATTATGAGATACCTCGCTGTCTTCTTCCTTACCATCTGTTCCGTTTTCCAACGGAAGCATACAGAAAGGGAACTCATTATAGTTGGACTAATTAGCGCTCCTTTGAAAGGACTTCATAGAGTAATAGATTGGACTAATACGGTGAGCTTGATGCGAGAGGCTTGTATCATGCGCCAACCATGATCTATGCAATCGAAAAGACAAGCAAACATCCAAATCTACCTCCAAACATAATTCGTGCTTACGATTTACGAGATTATTAAATTGCCCTACGCTACAAATCTTTGCGAGAATCAACCTCTTTAGTTAACGGCACGTGCATCATAGAGATTCTTCCTTGGAGACTTTCGCCTAAAACAAACTTAACAGAAACAGCATTGTTGGATACCAGCGTTTGTAAGGGCTAAGTAAAACTGCGAAGCAAAAAGTAGATGAATAAATTATTACCATCTTGCATGTCGCATTCACAATAATCACTGCCTAATTTAAAACAACTCCTTGTATGGGAAAACTGGTATCTTAAGATGTTTAGAAATACTCGCCGCCCCTCAAACCTAGCGAGAGCCAAACTATCGAAAGGCCTGAAACACGAGCTACCCGGAAGCTGAAAGTCTAATAATCATAGTAAGGCTTACTATGATTATTAGACTTTCAGGTTCTCCGCTCTTAATGCAACACCTTGGCATGAATACGATATCTCAGTTAATCAATATTTTCCTACAAAATATCATGCGAAGCCACGCACACCGAGGCGAAATCCGATCACGTCTTCCTGTGTTTTTAATTGAAACCGTAACTTAAACGAAAAATTGAGCTTATCCAACCCTTCCATTTTCGGCGACAAAATATACATGTCTCAATTGCACCCGTTTTAGTGACTTTTTGTAAAACGTAACTCACTAACCGTTTGTTAGGACTTTTTCCTGACAAATGGAACTATTTAACAACAGATCATTGCGTCTGCGTACTTAGCTTATGAAAAAACCCATCCTTTATCTCAGAAATAGCCATTTTAACGATTTTATACCTTAGCAGTTTTTTCAAGAATTCAGGATGTATTTAAATTAAGTTGCTTCTGCAGCATGTCAATATTGTTGATATAGACGACAATACTGCCACCTGGCTTGGTAACTCTGTATTGTTGCTAGGGGTGGCCTTCAATACGTACAACTGAATACACAAAGAATTTTATTTTCCTTCTTGTTAAAGATGAATAGTTACAAGCCTCTATCTTACTGTTACTTCGTTGTGTTTTGCCTTGCCATCTTGTATGGTGTTGTTCAAGGACCTTATAAAGATGGAGACATCATTTTGGGTGGACTTTTAAGTGTTCATTTGAGAGGAGATTCTGAAAACCAATGCGGTGAGCTTGACGTCGGGGGCTTAAATCGCGTGTTAGCCATGATGTTTGCCATTAAACAGATAAACAACGATTCAAAATTGCTTCCAAACATATCTATTGGCTACGATATACGAGATTACTGCGAGATTTCCCTAAAAGCTACACGAATCTCTTACGATCTTAAGACTGAAGACAATTTCTTTAGGACCATGACACAAGGTGACCTTCGAAGGAGATCGATCACGGCTCTAATCGGTCCAGACGACTCTAGCACCGCGGTTGTTATCGCTGGACTTCTTCAAGCCTTGAATGTTTCAGCCATTAGTCCGACTGCAACCAGTACTGAACTAAGTGCTAATACATATAAGTATTTATATCGAACGGCGCCTTCGGATTCCTTTAAAGGAAAAGCTATGGCTGACATCATAGAGTACTTCGAATGGAGTTATGTCGCCGCCATTGGACAGGATGACTCATATGGACGAAATGGACTTTGGTCAGTGGTCAGAGAAGCTGAAGCTAGAAACAACTCCTTTTGTCTCGCTATGACGACATTTATACCGCAACAAGGTCGCATTTTGAGCATTAGAAACATTGTCACGACCCTCAAACGGCGAGAAAATATCAGTGTTGTGATTTTGTGGTTATATGGTAGCTATGCAACGCACTTTTTCGATGAGGCCTACCGACAAAACCTGACTGGGCGACTCTGGATCCTAAGCGACGTCCTCAGTTCTGATTCCAATCCAGGTTTTTCTTCCATCCTTGATGGATCCATAGTCGTCAAGCCTCATAGTTTTTCGGGCAACACCGAATTTGAAGAACATAAAAGAGATTTATCTATCGCAACAGTTAATCAAACTCTTCCGGAATGGTGGAGCGAGATTAAGACGCTAATAACAGATTGCTCGGCAAGTAATGAAAACGGCCATCCAGTGGCCATGGAACAATGTTTCCGTGAATTTGTTCAGCGTATGCAAAGCTCTTACACCCCATATGTCATTGATGCTGTTTATTCAATGGCACATGCTTTGAACATCTTAATTGAAAACACCACCGTGAAACATGTCGACTACAAGCTAAAACCCACCATGGATATTAATGTGATGAAAAGGCTCCTTTCTAAAGTTAGTTTTGTTGGACTAACCGGTAATGTCAGTTTTGATAAAGATGGTGATGTTGTTGTGATAAAGATGGTCTATGACATTGTCAATTTCCAACAAGTTAAAGAAGGTCACACTGATCACCTGAAGCAGGTTCTTGTCGGAAAATGGAAGGAGAATGAGCCCCATGCCAAACGGCTAGATTTTTTCCAAAAGATTCACTGGAACACCCTAACAAACCATCCTCCAACCTCTGAATGCTTGGACCAGTGTCCTGCTGGAACTAGAAAATCTATCACCTCACCCTGTTGTTGGAGCTGTGTCCCATGCCCTCGAGGGAGCGTCAATCCCATTGGTGGCAGGGAGACCTGCATTGAATGTCCCGAAGGAAAAAAATCCAACAAGGCTAAAACTCATTGTGAGGACTTACCTGTAGCAAATCTCAAATATAACAGCGCAGGAGGAATAGTTATTTTTGTATTTACTGTTGCTGGTATAGTAACCACTCTATTTTCGTTTGCTGTCACCTGTAGATTTTGGAATAGTCCCATTGTCAAGGCATCCAATAGAAGGTTTAGTATCGTCCTCCAGGTTAGCATTGTAATGCTCTTAATTCTGGTGGTTATCAATCTTTTCGAACCTTCAGATACAACTTGCAAGATCATTTATCCATGGCGCTACTTAACGTACAACTTATGCCTATCATTCCTACTAGTAAAAGTTCTTCGTATTTCTAGTGCTTTCCAAATTCCGATAGCGCGTTCTTTTGAGATAACCAATAATCTTAGCAACAGAATGCAAGGAGTAGTCATAACGACCATGCATATTTTGTTGCTACTCGTGTTACTACCCTGGCAGCTTTTGGATCCACCCGTCAAAAAGAAACACATTCTTACGGAACAGTACATTTTTATTGAGTGTAAGGCATACAGCGTGGTAGTTGGAAAAAGCTTGTTCTTGGTAACGTGCTCTTACATTCTCATTCAAATACTTTTCTCTGCGTTTTTCTCTTTTAAAATAAGGAAAGTGCCCGAAAATTTTAGTGAGGCTAAACGAATAGCATTTTCGATGTACATATTTTCGTTCTCAGTTTTGGCTTTTTACCCAGTAGAGTTCTCATTAAGCGGATGGTATTTGACTGTTGTAGACTGTGTTACAACACTGTTGAGTGCTTATGGCTTTATTTGTTTTATATTGCTACCAAAGATATATATTATTTGGTTTAGGCCAGAGCTGAATAATACAAGCCAAATTCGTAATGAGGTTACTCAATTCTCGTTTGGACTTAGCTCCGCTTTGCGTGTCAATCCTGTATTGGGTCATCATCCTCTCACCACCATGGATAGTGAAACCTAAACAAAGGCAAACACCAGTTAGCTGTTAATCAATTCAAAAAAGGCTTCTCTGGCTTTTGATTGTTATTATTTTTTCTTGCCTGTAATTAAAATTCATAATGAATTATTAAAAATATCTACTCAATTAGTACAGTTAATCTATTCACGTCATCTGTTGGAAGAGGTTGCCTTCGGTATTCGTGCCAAGGGCTCATGTATAAAACGCATGACAAAGATAACAATTAAGTTAGTTAAATAGATAATATAATAGATAAAAGTCTAATAGTAGAATATAAAACATGAAACAATATAAAGTTGTAAATATATACCCCAAGCCTAAATCTGCGATTTAATATCTTGGTTTTACAGTTTGCAGTAACTTTAGACGAGAAATAATTCTTATGTAGGGTCCGCTCAAGAAATAACTAAGATTAAAGGTGTTGTATCTTAAAAATACCATGCAATTGTATCCGTTTGTTTTTTTTTATCGAGTTCAAATAGATTGTTCACGTCCTTGTTAGACAATTTACATCTAAGAGTTAGTCCTACGATAAGTCAAAGTTAAAGGGTTAAGTCCAAGTTCTACAACCGAGTGTCATTAATCCAATTTTGTAGATCTGTTCGGTACGTTGGAACCCGTGAGAAGTTACTTTACCGACTCCTAGAGAGGTACTCTGAACTGAATTCCCGAATTGAGTACACTGATTCAAGTTGTAGAGTTAAGCGTACACAACTTTCTAGGTTTCATCGCCCGTTTTCCTCATTTGGAGTTCAGAGCGACGAAACACGTTGTCATTGCGGTAGAGTCAGTACTCGTCCATATAATATATAAAAAGTTATAAATTTCCCTTAAGTTCAACGCATCAGGAAGTATTGGTGATCTTGCGATGGCCGTATTGAAACAAACCAAAGTGACACAGTTACTGTTCACAGATAGAGAAAAATAGAATATACAAACCTTTTTCTTATTTTCTGCCCTCTCAAACGCCAGCATTGCTAAAAAACCATCTAAAATGATCTAAAGATTGTTTTTTTTTTCTTTTTTTTCTTGCTTTTATTTTTTTACGATCTCAGGCTGAACTTCCAGCGGTTAAATTAAAATACGTTATCAAGACTTGATGCCATTCGAAGATAGTAGGAAACTATATCTGATCCTCGACGTAAAAATAGATATATTTGATGTTTCAGCAGTAAAACCTTCTAGTATTATAGAGGGTCTAAAAATTCTACGTGGACTGTGTTTATAGGCTCAGGTCTTATTCGAAAGCCATTGAAGGTTTTCCAGCCGTATTTCGTCTTCCAGAACAGCCTGGAGAAGATGTTCAGGATTCGACGTAAGCAGCGATTCTGGAATGTAACAGATGGCTTTTGTCATTTTCCGTGAGTCGTATCCATATAGCATCGTGGGGAGAACGTTACTTGTACTCTTGAAGAAGATCGTATTGTTCTCCGGATGCCTTGAAGGAACAAAACCTACTGCGCCTTGGAGAGCCTTGAATTGGTTTCTGACTCTATTTCTCCATCAGTGGTCATCTTGGAGCTAAGGTACTAGGTAAACTCGTTGACTCATGCTCATATGCTTGGTTTTCTTCGTGCTGACCTTGAGTCAAGGATTCCACCTATGTATGCTAGCTAGGTCCACCATCCCTTGAATTTCCAGCGTGAAGGACCACGGAGTCTAACCTGCCCAGCATGGTTGAGTCTCTTTGCACGTTTAGGGATGGTTTAAGCATTTCCTTAATTATGTAAAGCTGTTTTTAGTTCGAAATTAGACCATCCCTACACTTCCAAACAGACTATATAGTTAAGAAATCAAATCATTTCATTAATTTATTCATTTTTCCTTGAGAATTGGCGTCACGATGAATAATAATTAATATTCGCTTGCTTATGTTTCAAAATATGTAAAATCAGCTTTAAGGGGGCCGCTGTAATTGGCTATGCTGTAGCGGCTCCCCTGGCCATTTTGTTTTTTTTTGTTGTTGTTTTTGTTTTCTTTATGTGTAATAGTAGGCCGAAGCTTAATAAATAAAAAAATAAATAAAATGGCCCGCAATATTTCTGGCGTTTGTGTGTTCCTCGAGTATTAACTGTTCGGAATTGAAACATGTAAAACTGATGCAATGTAAACAATATTTTATTCACCGATTTCATCGCACTCAGAAGTTATGGTGCGATATATAAAATAGCGATAAGACTTTATTCACTATGTGTGAGCCGGAACACGACCCAGAGAATTAAAACTTATTGAATTTGCATGGCCGTCCAATTTTCAATTATTTCCTTAAGAAAAAGTCAGTAATCTTCAACATAGCTTTCCACAAGTCCTTTTTTAGGGCAAAGTTGTAATGCCCCTATAAGTAACAAAACTCGTTTCGGCCCGCTGATGGTTTGAATTTTGGACCAAAAGATGTTTAAGTCCACTCAGGGAGCATCCGTTTGCAGCACTCCGCGCGGAGTCTGGGAACATTTTGGATCTAAAAGTGGTTGAATTACGATTGAAGCTTGAAGCGAATTCACTTCTGTCTCCGCTCATTCGATCTGCTGAGTTTTACGACGCGAATTTGCTGCACACGTTCTTACCCTATATGCGGCGTTAGCAGTCGCTCCCATGATATCATACTAACGGTAGTAGGTGCGCAGTTTACGTCTCAGAAGAAAAAGTATAATTTAGCTAAGATGACTTGAATGTCCCTCAAGGGCCAATTTTTGGCGCATACGCAGACGCAGTAACATTCTGATAATTAGCGCGCTTAAAAAGAAAACATTTCCTGACGAAGGGCGCTACTTAGCAACACCAAACTACGTCTGGGTAAGTTGATTATGCTCAGTGAAAACCAGTCTTTATTACAGGTATTGCAATAATAAGCAATTTTATATCTTGGCTGCTTTTCGAAAAAAGACGGAGAATTTGTTTTAAGTTACGTGCATGTGTACAACGGTCAATATTGTTGATATACGTCAATGCTGACACCTAGCTGGGAAATACAGCCTGTGTTGCTAAGGGTCATCCGTTATTATTTACAACTGAATACACAAAGCATCTTATCAGTCCTTCTTGATAACGATGAATAGTTACAAACCTCCATCTTACTGTTACTTCGTTGTGTTTTGCCTTGCCATCTTGTATGGTGTTGTTCAAGGTCCTTATAAAGATGGAGACATCATTTTGGGTGGACTTTTAAGGGTTCACTTGAGAGGAAATTCTGAAAACCAATGCGGTGAGCTTGACGTCAGAGGCTTGAATCGCGTGTTTGCCATGATATTTGCCATTGAACAGATCAACAACGATTCAAAATTACTTCCAAATGTAACTCTAGGTTACGATATACGAGATTATTGTGGAATTGCACTACAAGCTACTCGAATCTCTTATAATCTTATTAAAGGTAAGCTTTTCCCAAACATGATGCAAGGTGGTCTTCGAAGGAAATCGATCACGGCTCTAATCGGTCCAGACGACTCTGGCACTGCTGTTGTTATCGCTGGTCTTCTTCAAGCCTTAAACGTCTCAGCCATAAGTCCAACTGCCACCAGTCCTGAGCTAAGTACTTATAGTTACAAGTATTTGTATCGAACAGCCCCCTCGGATGCCTTTAAAGCCAAAGCCATGGCCGACCTCATAGAGTACTTCGAATGGAGCTATATAGCCGCCATTGGACAAGATGACTCATATGGACGAAATGGACTTTGGTCAGTAGTTAGAGAAGCTGAAGCCAGAAACAATTCATTCTGCCTTGCTATGACGACATTTATTTCCCAGGAAGGTTCCATTTTGAACATAAGAAACATTATTACAACTCTCAGTCGGCAAGAAAATATCCGTGTTGTGATTTTATGGATGCACGGTACCTATGCAACGAACTTTTTTACTGAAGTCTACAGACAAAACCTGACTGGGCGAGTCTGGATTCTCAGTGACGTCTTCATTTCTGACTCAATTCCAGGTTTTTCTTCCATTTTTGATGGAGCCTTAGTAGTTAGGCCTCGTTATTTTTCTGCCGAAACAGAATTTGATCAACGTAAAGATACTTTAACTATCAAAACAATAAAACAAACCTTCCCAGAATGGTGGAGCGAGATTAATACGCTGATAACAAATTGCAAGGCAAGTCGTGAGAATGCAAATTCAATGGTGCAATGCTTCCGTGAATTTGTTCAACGCATGGAGAGTTCTTATACTCTGTACGTTATTGACGCTGTTTATTCAATTGCACATGCTTTGAACATCTTTTTTGAAGACAGCCCAGTGAAAGATATCGATTACAAGCTAAAACCTACCATGGATATTAAAGTGATGAAAAGTCTTCTTTCAAGAGTTAATTTTGTTGGACTTACAGGTAATGTCAGTTTTGATAAAGACGGTGACAGACAATCGGTCTTATACGACATTGTCAATTTCCAGCAAGTGAAAGAAGGTCATACTAAGCGACTAGAACAGGTTGTTGTCGGAAAATGGAAAGAAAATGAGTCCCAAGCCAAACGGCTACATCTTTCCCAAAACATCCACTGGAACACTGTAGATAACCTAACTCCTAAGTCTGAATGTTTGGACCAATGCCGTGCTGGAACCAAAAAATCAATCACTTCACCCTGTTGTTGGAACTGTGTCGCATGCCCTCGTGGCACTTATAACCCTCTTCCTGGCTCGGACAACTGTATTGAATGCCCCAGAGGAAAACAATCGAATAAGGCGAGGACCCGTTGCGTTGATTTACCTCTGGTAAATCTCAAGTACTCAAGTGGAGGAGGAATAGTTATTCTTGTATTTACTGTGGTTGGCATAGTAACCACCCTCTTTTCGTTTGCTGTCACCTGTAGATTTTGGAATAGTCCCATTGTTAAGGCATCCAACAGGAAGTTTAGCATCGTCCTCATGATAAGCATTCTGTTGCTTTTAACTCTGGTGGTCATCAATCTTCTCGGACCTTCAGATACAACTTGTAGGATCATTTATCCATGGCGTTTCGTAACCTACAATTTGTGCCTATCATTTTTACTAGTGAAAATTTTGCGCATTTCAAGTGCCTTCCAGATTCCGATAGTATGTAAGACAATCTCTCTTACCAATAGAATGCAAGGAGTGATTATAATAACCATGCATGTTCTGTTGCTACTTGTGTTACTACTCTGGCAGCTTCTGGATCCACCTGTCAAAAAGGAACACATTCTAACTGACAAGTACTTTTTCAGTGAGTGTAAGGCGTACAAAGTAGTAGTTGGAAAAAGCTTTTTCATGATAACGTGCTGTTACATTCTTATTCAAATACTTTTCTCGGCGTTTTGTTCCTTTAAAATAAGGAGGGTACCAGAGAACTTTAGTGAAGCTAAACGAATAGCATTTTCAATGTACATATTTGCGTTTTCAATTTTAGCTTATTACCCGGTAGAATTCTCAAAAAGCGAATGGTATGTGACAGTTATTGACTGTGTCACAATCTTGTTGAGTGCTTATGGCTTTATTTGTTGTTTGTTATTGCCAAAGATATATATCATTTGGTTTAGGCCAGAGCTAAACAATTTAAGGCACATCCGAAATGAAGTAACTCAATTTTCCTTTGGATCTTGTTCCGCGATTCCTCTTAATCCTGTATGTGGCTCTAAAACCTGATCCACAACGTCAGGGCCAAATGTTGTAGTAGCGCAATGTAAACGCAGTTAATCACAGCTTGACTATCGTTTTGAATTAGTCTCTCTCTCTTTCAATAGTTTCAATTTGCCCTACCTATAATTAGAATTCTTGGTCAAAGAATTAACAATATTTTCGCGTTTCAACGATTAGCAGAGGACATTGTGTGGTGTCTTTAGGCAGGACACTTTCACAGTGCCTCTCTATAGATAATCCTGCAATCGACATGTATACTACGGACACCTCCGGAGATTAGAACCATGAAACAAAGACTGTTGTTTCCGTACTACAAGTTTGTTTTGTTTTGATATGTTTTTTTTTCTTCAATGTATGTGGGTAACGTTCGCAAGCTACAAGTCATGTATCCATGATCTAGTAAAATTTAGGATAGGCAAGAACACACTATAAGGATTTAAACTGGTGGATATGATAAAATGCCAGGGGTTTACAGACTCTGCCCTATTTGTGAATCCAATCAAAGTGAAGACGAATGTCTCTTATAAATTGCAATAAATACTGTTAGTGAGTACTGTAAGTACTAATTGATGAATTTGATATATATACATGATATAAAAAGTAGAAAATATCGTCCCAAAGACAATACGCGTGCTGATTGATTGAAAATTGTGTTTCCATAACTCGATAGAACTGAACACAGTTTGGATTAGATTGAATATGATTGTTAATACACTCTTTTTTGCGCCTTTAAGCAGAGCCCGCAACCCTGATCTAAGAGTCTGTTTAAAATTTATAGCGAGAGGTTCTTCCAAAATTACCCAGAGTTCCCCGGGTTTAGCTGATCTCTGAAAGGTCAACACGTGCAACCATATGGAGAATACCTCATTGCAAGGTCACAAAACTCAAATCAAAATTTCGCCTATCCTGGATTAACTTAAAAACAGCCCAACCCAGGAGCTCCGCTTTTAGGCCTGGCAGCTCCGCTTTTAGGCCTTGCTAACATTACCGTTTTGTAGATTTGTTTTATTGATTAAATCATCTGCTGCTCATTATGTGCCCATTTTGTTCTCTTAGTTCAACTTTGATCTCTACAGATATATTTCACTCCTATGAAAAATGTGACGCCTTCCAGATTTTCAACATCATTTCTTTCAATACGCCCAGTTCAGTTCTCAGCTATGTGGTAATAACAATTCTTAACAAGTGTGTGATGATGCAAGTGCTACACATCTGTAGGGTCGAATTTCTGTAGTGTGCCCAATTTTGCAATCGTGCAGCCCGCATTTCGTTACCTTTAGTTTCTTCTAGCTTGTAAGAAAAAGGTTTCCGGTCCGAGGCTGAGAATGCTTATTTTTCAGCCGATTTTTGGATGAAAACATTCTTGTGAAGATTCTTAGATTATAGCGTATGACATTTCTGACGTCTTGCATAAGTGATGAAAAGTTCTTTTAAAACGCCCAACCGAGGCCAGGAAAAAAGAACATTTAAAGGGCACCTCCACTATTTTTGCCCCATAGCAAAACGATAATGGCACCAACGAGTTTATGCCGTTTGATTTACAATAACAAACAAGGAATCAATTCTGCTAATCATCTGGTGTCAATAA
>OMLO01003350.1_pt1 | contig 13232 bp, 8 predicted proteins | sample 1674811 | NCBI WGS metagenome assembly OMLO01 (sample SAMN06265003, study PRJEB25207) | coral metagenome | isolation source: Coral host | place: Mexico:La Bocana,Puerto Morelos, Mexico | collected 2008-11-13
TTTTTTGAGAATTTTTGGGAATTTTAGGGGAAAAGTCGAGAATTTTAGACTTTCTTGGAAGAATTTTAGAGCTTTTTCGGAGAAGTTCCGGAAAGAATTTTAGGCCATTTTTCGGGAATAATGCCTAGTATTTAGGAACACTCATTTATTAAACGGATAACTATTCATTGGCAATTGATAAATTAAAAGATTCTTGAATGTCTTAAAGGCCCGTCATTTCCTTTTGAGTCTTAGAAAAATGTTATTTCGGACGAGTGAGCTAGAGAATAAGGCTGAAATATTTATTTTGTTGGCACGAGATACAACAAGGGCCTGGGTTCCAGGCCAGGGCATCATGGGTAGGGACGTAGGGGTATATAGGACCGGATATAACACGTGGTTATCATCTAGGCTTCAAAACCAACCGCGTTCTTTCGTTTCGTTTTGTTTAACTTTTCTTTGTTTAGTTCTTTACGAACCATGTATCCAGTCTGGTAGGATCGGCTGTTCTAATTTTATTTTTGTAAAGTCTTCGTAGGATGGGCTTCTGAATGAATGATAACTTTATTTAAGCACGATAAAATATTCAGCATAGCTGGTGGGGTCGTACATTTAAATTATTTCTAACTGCTTGGAGCTTGAGCCTTTGGGTTCCTACCCAGAGTTTCTTTTTTGGCAGGCTTTTTTTTTTTGGCAGGCTTTTTTTCGAATTTTTCCGCCGGATGAACGGCGTCCAAGCCGCATTTGCTTTGTTAGCGGTTGCTTAGCTCTACTAGTTAAGACTTTTCTTCGTTTTCTTCTTGTATTTTCGCGCCTTAGGTTTATACTGAATTTTATAACTCACCTTGTTTCATCTTATGTACTTAACTAACGCTAAAATATAATCAAACATGTTAGCCTAGTGCAACAAAAATATATTTTATATAAGGTAACATAGCACGCAAAATTCTAATAAAATGGACTGATTTTTAACACTTTTAAGAACGATTATACACCCTCCTCTTATTTAAGCGTAACAAGCAAGCTAAGCGAAATAAAACACCTAGTGAAATTTAGGATATAGGAAATCACTAAATAAGGATTGAAACTGATCCAAGGGTTAACAGACTCTTTGCAAATCTAATCAAATTGAAGACGAATCTCATTTCCTTATATATTGCAATAAATACTATATTTTATACCATAATTAAATTAATACGCGCGCTCTGATTGGTCAATCATCTATGGTTTATTGTGCCGGTAAACGCAGGCATAAAAGAAGAATTTGTAAATCACTCGCCTGCGGCTCGTGATTTACAAATTCTTCTCGTGTTCTTCCAACATCCCGCGTGGTTTATCAGGCTATAAACCATAGAAACTTGTGGTCTATTGCTTAAATAAGACCTGGATTTTAAAAAAAATAGAACATATCCGCCCAACCTTAAAACAAGTATCTTCGTTACAAGTCATCTGTGAACTCATAACTGTCATTACTTCTACAGATCACTATGTTAATATTCAATTAGCAAAATTCATTATATCTTGTTTTGATTTACGCAATATTCTACTTTCGAGTCAAACCAATGCAGCTTGATTGGTATGTTGCCTCATTATATATTCACCCAAATAAAATTAGCAAAACAAAGGTGATTGCCTCTTATTCAAACAACCTCGTTCCCAGGGTCCTCTCTTTTCCTCCCTCGAGGAAGGAAGAGAGAGGACCCTGGGAACGAGGTTGTTATTCAAACTGATTCTCACCAATCCCTACGCGCCTTTACCGCTCGCGCCAAAACAGAATCATTCGAGCGCGGTTTTCCAGACAGCTGTGATTTGAGGCAGAGGTTCCACATGTAGTGACCAACAAATCTTGATCTCAGAAGAAGAAACGTGGAAAGAGCATTGAAATGGAGGAGACAAGACTGACTAGCAAATACATTAGCCAACCAGACTCTGTCCCCATATGAAGGTTATTAGCGGTGTTGAAAATTGATATCAACAGCTTTAAAATTGAGCAATCACGCTTTCTCCAATGTTCAGTTCTAAGTATAAGAGTGCATTTCGCAACTGAAAATGGCCGTTTCTTTGTTATGGCTGACTTCTGCAATAAGCTTAATTCTTGTCGGATTTGTAAATGAAAGTGGAGGTTCCTTAGCAGGAAACGGAGCGAACGTTTGTTCAAGATCTCAAAGGTAAGCCTAATTCAATTTTACTCTCGTTGCGTTCGTTTTCACTGTATCAGCACCCCGGGAGTCAGCACTGTGTAGTTTGTGCTAAGCCAGCGTTTTTAGGCAAGCAAACTCAGAAATTTCAAGTCGATCAACCATGTTATTGTAATGATCTGAGGTGATGTAAACAACAGTGATTAATTTTATGCTGTTCAAGAGCTCACTCGATACTCTAATCTATGTGCTTATCAACTACATGTAGCAATGTGTATAACTTTCGAATTTGTCTATTAATTAATGTAAGCTTAAGCTTATATGATGAAGCACAAAACAGGACTTTTTTGTTCACTCGACTCGCCCACTGTGTAGTTACTCTTCTAGATTAGCACATTTGATCAATTATACACCTCTAACGATAATTAAATGTGACTGGTAATTGGCTGTGCTCAGGTACAGGTAAATATTCAGTGTATCATGCAGTGATTGCAAATATTAATTGCCCTTCGCTTCCATGTTCTTAATCGTATAATAAATATATTGTATGAAGCAAGTGCAGAATTTTCACTGCTCATGCATGATGTTTGCAAACTATATTCCTTGAACAGTTTTGTGCAGACATACAAGCAATCCTATCAAATGAGCTGGAAGAAAAAATCAAACACTAAATGTGGATTGTGGGGCTGGGGACGATGTACTACTTACAGGTGAGTTTATCCCTTGAACAACTCAGATCTCACTGGTTCCCGAGGTATATTTTATCTCTTTTATCCCAATCGAATTTGAGTAAGAAGCAGGATATAGCCTCCCGTTGTTCCTCATAGTTCCAGGCAATTTAAGGTGGAAGTGTGTAGAATTCTTACTTCCATTCTTGCTGCCATTGGGTGATACTTTTACTAACCATGAAAATTAATTCGCATGATGAACACTTCTTAGTCTTCTTAGGGAGGAATGTAAGGTTACTTAATTTACTGTAACAATACAGTGTGAATTTTCTTCTCAATAGTGGGGACGTTTTTCTTTTGTTGGTGCAAGATTCTTGTATGTGACCATGAAGTTAGTACAGTGGTAGCTAGATCAGAGCCGTTTTAAATTAACTGTCAAATGTATTTTTCATAATGCAGAACAGTGTATGGCGTTGCTTACAGAACTGCAACACGTCAAGCATACAAACATGTTTATTTCTGTTGTCCTGGATGGAAAATGCAAGGAAGTGGTTGTCCAATTGGTCAGTAAACTAAGAATAAATGTGTTAATATACAATGTGTCAAAGCATTTTAAGGCCATTAGGCTGTTAGAATTCGACATAATTATTGGTGGCAGCTGAACAACAAAAGTCCATCATGGTCATTCCCACAATCAAGATTTATCTAGTTTGTTTATGGTGCCTGCTAAAACATTGTATTTCTCTTTCCATCAGCTATCTGCAAGAGTGCTTGTGTTAATGGGACATGTACAAAACCAGATACTTGTTCATGTAATGCAGGCTTCTATGGAGCAGTATGTGACAGAGGTGAGCAATACAAGGAGGAACCCTGCTTAATATACAGAAAATAATGAGTGCAATCAATAACTTATTCTAAGTGAATAATAGGCGTCTGTTCAATCAGAGAGCAGAGGAGTCCTATTGGACTGTATTTCCAGTTGAATTCACTAGCATACAGTTGCATCATGGATCAACTTGTTGTTCATTTAAATCACTTTATGTGTCTGTTGAAATCGTAACTGTATCTATGCTTAGAGCTCATCCATAACTCTTACACTACTTTGTTAAGGCTGTCTGTTTATAGTGTTTGTTGCCATAAAGTGGTGTCACTTCTGCCTTCTACAGTAATCCATTATTTCTTTCTACTTAGTATGTCCTCCTCATAAGTGGGGTCCTCATTGCCGACATGACTGCAAGTGTCAAAATGGAGCTAAATGTAATTCACGCACTGGCACTTGTACCTGCACTCCCGGATGGAAGGGTCAGTTATGTGATCAGCCCTGTGACCAAGGTTACTATGGCAACAAATGTCAAAACCAGTGTGCTTGTCAGAATGGTGCGACTTGTGAACCTGTTACAGGAAATTGTTCATGTGCGCCAGGTTATAAAGGAAAAAGGTATGCATAGCCTACAAGTCATTCAATTGCATTAGTAGCACTGGCTTTTAAAGCCTTTATGATTTAAATCCTTCCTAGAGCATATGTTGATGTTGATGGGAATTTAATTTCAGGAGATGTTGCAGTTTTTAAATAATAAATCAACATGTAATTTGTTATCTCAGTTTAAAAAAAAAAAAACTAAAAATAACATCAGTCATTACCACTTGATATTTTTTATCAGCCCTCAGGTGCTGGTACTCCTTACAAATCGGTACAAAATAAATAAAAAGTAAAAGAAATATATGTCTAAATTTTCATTTCTATTTTCATAGGATGGACTTTGTGTTTAGCTAAAGCTAGTTTAGGGGCAAACTGCATGTACATATATCTTTTGCAAGAAAGATGATTGTGACTTAAATACATTTACATCTACTACAATCAGTTTGGTTAACAAGTAACAGATATTAAGAATGCTTTTTTCCAGTTTATGTAGTAGATGACTTGTGTGTATGTATTTTGTATGTACTTTTTTCAGATGTGAACTTGAATGCGACAAAGGATGGTATGGCCAGAGTTGTGGAAGCAAGTGTATTTGCCTTAACGGTGGCAGTTGTCATCATGTTACTGGTGCATGTAACTGTACTGCGGGATGGCAGGTAAATATATGTTGTTTACTCTTGTAAACAACTAACAATTTGATTATCTATCAGTCACAGTGTTTTAGTTAGTATTTCTGAAGTGTAGTTTAAGATCTTTGTTGATAATAATAATTTATTCTGACCTGTGTAGGGTGATCTGTGTGGTGTAAAATGTCCACAAGGAACATATGGATATAACTGTTCCCTGACGTGTATCAACTGTTTAAATGGTGCTGTCTGTAATCATGTAAATGGAAGCTGTACTTGTGCCCCTGGATATCTAGGATATAGGTAAAATTCCTTATTCCTTTTAAGTTATGTGTTGTAATTACAACTCTTAGTATGTCCTTATCTCTGGAAATGATCCTTAAAACTGATTAATACTATGCGCGTCACCTTCCCTTTATATCTGATTGTAAGTGTGAACCACTCATTCAGAGCCGAAGCAGAAGATGAGGTTATGTATTCAGGACAACTGCTACCAGTCATATTATATTTATCTTCCACTTGGACACCTGAGTTCGAAGTTCAAGCACTTTGGGCATAGAGTTAGGGCCTGTATTTTTGTAGCTTTAATCTAATCAGAAATATTAGCATAGGTAATCATTTGAATGCAAGTACAATAATTAAGGAAATGCATTATGAGTGGTTTTTGAAAATTCTCTCAAAATTGTGTGAACCTTTTGGCAAGTGCAATTTGAATGAATTTGCAATATCATGAGTACTGTGAATCCATAATTGCTTGAGCTTTCATAGGATTACTTACTTATTATGCAACCGGAAAAATTGCGAGGGCAGGCACATTAATATGCACTACAGTGCAAATGAAAAATTAACGAGTAATTACGTGTAGCCTGCCTTAAGCCAAGCACAATGAAGCAGCTTTCTCAGTTACATATAATAAGAAGTTAAATATGACTTGTCAGATTGCAACACTTTGATATCATGAGTTGCTACTGACATCCTTTCTCTGTAATGGTATTTGAGATTGTGTTTTTTCCTCAGATGTGGAGATATCTGTCCTTCTGGAAGTTATGGGACTTTCTGTGAAGAAGAATGCCGCTGTAAAAATGGTTCATGTTCTCCTGTGGATGGCATGTGTAATTGCACTGTTGGATACACGGGTGCATACTGTGATCAGCCATGCTCAGCGGGTTCAGCTGGGCTGAACTGTACCAAGCATTGTAATTGTACTGACCACGGAACCTGTAATCAGTTCACTGGAAAATGCCAGTAAGTAGATATGCATGGCACTTCGGAATCCTAGTAAGTCAAACTGAGTTAGGAAAGTTACAGGTATGGTAAAGAAAAGTCTGCCCTTGGCCACCGGAGCTTATTCATAGCTTCAGACAAAGTAACTTACTTCTCCTAGTCTGCCTGGATGGGATGTTACTCTATACATTCCTACCTCCCTCTATGTTTCTCCGTTGATGTTTGCATGTAACTAGTAATTACCTTTTCAGCAAAGAGGGGCAGTGTAAGCAAGGTATCTTGCCAGTGAGGCAACAGAACTGACGACCCTGACCACCACTTAAATTGGGACTTGTACTACTCAGTATTGAGTTTAAATGCTTAAGTTTTAATGTTAGAATTCCATGCAACCTGCCCTTGGTTAATGTCTTTACTTCATCTAGCAGTGAAAAAGTCTCAACATCCATCCATCTCCATCATCTCCATTAAGCCCAAGCCATTTTCTTTGTATGTGTTTTATTCCTTCCTTGTGTTTTGTTATTAGATGTCAGCCTGGCTTCAAGGGGGACCACTGTGAATTGGAATGCAGTGAGGGTTTCTTTGGACCCCAGTGTAATGGAAAATGTCAGTGTCTTAACAATGCAACTTGTAACAAAGAAGACGGTACATGTGACTGTCAGCCAGGATGGATAGGAGTTCGCTGTGACAACCCCTGTCCTGCTGGATACTACGGCAAAAACTGTCAGTCAAAATGCAGGTGTCAGAATGGAGGGTCTTGTGACTCTGCTGATGGCAAATGTACATGTGTGAATGAGTGGCAAGGAGAAATCTGTGATATCTGTAAGTAAACCATGGTGTGTAGCTTTTGTACTCGCATCTTGACATCAATACAGAGTGTTATGCTTTTCACACTGACTTTATCGGAAGGGTGTCATTGGATATATACACAGTTTTGAGCATTTTTTTGCAACATTTATTAATTTCATTTACAAATGCTGTTGTGTAACTTATACAGATGAGAAATTAAACATTATTTGAAGTTATAATTCCATAAATAAGGAAGACCTGCTTGCCACATGCCACTTTGTAGTGATACCTGTATAGTGAAATGTGATGGTTTATGAAGTGTTATTGGGAAGTTTCCTGATTCAAGTTGTTTTTTAATTAATGCATGTACATGTATCTGATTGTAATAGTGGCATCTATGCTTAAGTGCGTTCTTTGTTTTATGAAAAATCATCTAGACATTCAATAAGGAAACTTGCTAATAGAAAAATTTAATTACAGCTGAAACAACCCACTGGAAGTAATAATAACATGAACATTGCAAGTAATATTTTGTAGACATTTGTTTACATTCTGTGCCCTTGCATCTCTTATCACTTTATCCATTTTATATGATCATTGTGGATGTTTTCAACAAACTAATACACAATGAGATGGTTTTCTAAACCAGTTTAGCTGACTAGAAATTCCAATTAGTTTCTGTGTAGTGTGCGCACTCCAAAAACGGAGAAGACTTTCATATCTGAGCTCACTGCTATCAAAGTCTTTTTCATTGTCTGAATTCTACTGTAGTTCCACTCCCACTCTGACCTCATAGCAATTTTCCCAGACCTTACTTATGCATGTCTATGATTTGTAAAAGGCCTTTCTTTGATTTTTCATGTGAGCATTTCATGTGATAAGAGTAATCTGAATTATTATAATTTACCTGTGTTTCAGTGTGTGGAAACTGGACATATGGTGTGAACTGCAGAAATTCATGCCTTTGTAATCAAACTCAGGCAGAACGGTTAGTGGAATTTGTTAAACACAATATGTCATAAACCTGCAGTGCAAGGGAACTCAAAGCTGTTTACTTCGTCTCTGTTGTAGTTAAAAATTAAATTCAGGTAAAAATTAGATTCCTTTGTCTCTTAACCCTACTTATTCATTGATTATGAATAATTAGCGTTAGAAGACAAAGGAGAATCAAGGTTAAAATTATTTTTACCTGAGTGAATTTAATTTTTAACTACAACATCTCCAACACAAAGAATTGTTCATTCATCCTATATGGCCTACGCTCTAGATGTATCTTAAAATATGAAAATCTCTCACAAGGTTCCCATTAGCTTGCAGTATTTTAGTAAATAAACCCTGTTGCTGAATCAGAGCAAACTGTTTGGCATGTAATATTAATCAACAGGAGATCCATGGACTGATTAAACAAAAAACAAAGTCATCAATAACTGAGTTTAATTAATTTGATGTTTAAATACACCAGATTCTGTGTTCTTCAGAGACCTGTTGTAATAATTAGTCGACAATGTGAGAACTAACTGTGAATTAGTGTTGAAATTATGTAAATTACCCCTTGATTTTCTTCAAAGTGTAATAAATAGCCCAGGGAAGTAATAGAGTGGGAGACCAGGCAGTGTAAAGGAAAATTATTTTAGCCTTAATTAAATTGATGATGTTTATAGTGAATGCACAGCATTATTGTTTTTATACGGTGGGGAGAGAGATCGGGTGATTGCGTGATGGCCTCAGGGTGGAGACTAGAATGAATAGGGTTAGTAGGGACACCTATTAAAGAGCACCTGAAGTAGGACACTAGAAGTAGGAAGATGGCAGGCAGGATAGAATGACTGGACTACTGTGAGAGCATTAGCCAGAATGTGGTGGCCAAGCGAAGAGCATTAGTGATGATGGTGATGGTTTAATATTATTACTACATGATTGGTTTTCAGGTGCCATGCAATAACTGGCAAGTGTTTCTGTAAGAATGGATTCACAGGCTCACAATGTAATCAGCAGATAAGTAAGATACATGGTTGTTAAAGTATGATGTGTTGTGTAGCTACTTAGTATTAGTTTTTGATGGCAAATTCAGGAAAGCATTATTTGCATTAATTTTCACAGCGAAAAGGATAACTAAGATGTTTGCTATCCATTTGAATCTGAATTAATGTGCAAATAAAATGTACCTTTCTCTGGTATGGCCTTCTATTGGCACTAAAAAAGCCTCGGCAATGCCTTGTTGTTGGTATACATGGGTTTAAGTGGAATGATGTTTGGTAACTTACAGATATTCCAAGACTGGCAGTAGTTACAGTACATCACCAGAATCAGGAATCCATAAAATTGGTTTTATTGAGTCAGCAGACAAGTCACCAACCGGGGAAGTATGCAAGATGACATACTTGCCCTAGCAAAATACTTCCCTGGTTGATGACTTCTAGTGATGTACTATAACTACAATAAGTTTGTCAGTCTTGGAATATCTGTAAGTTACCAAACAACATTCCACTTAAACCCATGGCATACCAACAACAAGGCATTGCTGAATGGCAACAGAACACCATCTATTAAATGGAAAGATTACTTTTTTATTTCTTTCACATGATAAGTCTCCTGGTATGTCATGTCTGTAGTTAAGGCTATTGGCAGACATGGAAAATCCAGGTACAAATGAAAACCAAGGCGTCTTTAACTGCCATGAAGGCAGAAAGAAATGCTTTTACTTCATTTCCTGCTTGTATTTGGCTTGTTCTTCTGAATTGTTAACATTACTAAATGCCATATCCTGATCAAAAGAGGTGATGCAAATGCAGCACAGAGCATTAGCACTTGACAAAATGAAAATTGAGCCTGCAATGATTCATTTATAGAGAATACCACATCATCCAAAATGGCTAACTAAAGTGATGATTTTATTGTGTAAAAAAAGCTGTTTTTTCTGTTTTTTTCTGTTCTTTAAAAGTTCCAACTGGACAACAAGTGGTCAGAATGCAGGGAACTCATAAGAAAATTAGAATTTTTTTTTCTGGTAGTGTCAAACTAAACTCATCCATCAGATGATTTTTTAGTCATCACGGACAAGCAGACAAATGTGAACGTGGATCCCAGCTAGAACACAACTTTACAAATTTCTTTTTTATTAGCACTACTTACATATAGCTTCTAATGATTTCCTGTTTGTTTCTTCATTCATCTTACAGAATGCAGCGTTGGCTATTACGGCAATAATTGCAAAAAGAGGTGCAACTGTAACAATGCTGCATGCGATGTTGTTACTGGTGCCTGTGATTGCCCAGCTGGTGTAATGCCTCCATCCTGTACTGATAGTAAGACACTTTACCCTACTTGTAGTAAATATTACTTGAAAGCGAAGTAAACACAATTATTAGTCACACTCCTGGGTGTGTATAAGTACTATGAGAATGAAGTTTCTGTTAAATTTCAACTTGGCAACTTGAGTGCGATGTCCAGGACAGGGAGGAGTCACCCAAGAATTCAAACTGGCCAGTGCTCTGATGACCATGACTTTAATTTAAGTTACTGGCAGAAATGTTATACTTAGCTGAGACCTTAATCATCAACTGGTCCAATGTAAATTTATCAGAGAATAAGAAACAATTTTCCCCATTTTACCAACTTGAAGATACTGTTGTCATTGAAAAACTGTGTCTGTTGATTGATTTGGTTGTTGTGACAGAGTGTCCATCAGGTAGTCATGGTTACAAGTGCCTTGAGGATTGTCAGTGTCAGAATGGTGCTTTTTGTGATCCAGTGAATGGTGCTTGTTCCTGCACGGCAGGCTGGCAAGGCACATTTTGTGAGCAAGGTGAGGAATATCAGAAGAGAAATATGTGTGTAGTAAAAGGTTTCAACTCATTTGACATAAGAAAAACCGATTTTTAGGAAGGTGTTTGAGTGCTTTCTATTTTCTTGGTGTTTGTGATTTTGACTTATTCCAGTTTGGTCTTAAAGTTCAGTCTTTATAGCAAAGGTGATCTAATCCAGAATTTTCTTTCAGTTGTGCTCCACTATTTCTTTTAATACAAATGTCAATACTCAGAAAGAAAATTATGCGTTTATTTCAAAATATACCAGTATCTTAATTGACCACTTCCCCAATGGAGATTTTCAGAGTCAATGGAAACAAATGATGAAACAAATAAAACAAATAAACATAACATGGTTAAAAGTCCCAACTTACTGGAGGCAGGCCTACCAATTGGCTTTTACAAGCATGACAAAGGAGTTGAACTATGGTCTACCCAGAAACAACTCTAGCGTAGTGGTCAGAGTAGGACTTGAAGTGGCGTCCTCCGGATTTCAAGTCCGGTGCCCTAACCACTCGGCGACATTGCCTCCCTTGCCTCACAGAACTTGGCATTATGATAGAGTCTGAGTCAGATCCCTGATTTTTTGAGGGTTCATTAAACTACAGACAGTTTTGTGTCTTGCAATGTCATGGGCACAATGAATGACTGCATTTTACTGAACCTCCCCTTCAGTTTTCGTAGAAAAAAACTAGTACCAAACAGATGCCCAGACAGACAGCAGGACAGATACACAGAGGGACAGACAAAACAGTCAAAATGCTGATTTGTTTTCCTGATTGCGTACAGGTTGTCCAGATGGTTGGTACGGTCAGGGATGTAACAATACCTGTGGCTGTTTGCATGACTCTACTTGCAATCACATCACTGGAAAGTGTTCCTGCAGTGCAGGATGGCAGGGACTCGGGTGCAGCAAGTGTAAGTTATTAACTTCACTTGATGCTAATAAATAAATTTTTTTAGTTTCCAAGTGTTGGTATAATTTTAAGCACAATAAAGTTTGTTTATAAATAAATTGTAATATGTTTGAGGTCAATGATTTATAGCGCTAATCTACTGTATCAAAATGCTAAAAAAACATAGGCATGCAAAGCGTGGAAACTTTTCTTTTTTGAATTTAATAAAAGCCCCTGGAGGTAACAATGATTGGACTCAGAACAGTCATGATGAGGTTAATCCAACAAGTTTCTTTAGTTATAGTGTACAGCACAAAAAATAAATAAATATAATTTGTTTCATCATAGGTGTAGCTTACTAAACGTTGTTTAGTTTGCATTCTGTGGTCGTTGATTGTGCGGGTGAGAGTAGTTCAACAAATGTTCAACAGCCTGAGCAGAAGTAATCTTTTGAGTCACATCAATAGATTTTTCAGTTGATGGTGTAAATAAATGGTGTAAATCTGCTCCATTGAAAGTTATTGGTCAGTTTAGCAATGACGGTATTGGCTGTAAGACTCATGTAAAGTTGGTCCTTAGTCATTGGTTGGCTTCAATCTGTCTTTTGTTAGTCAGGTCTGTTTGAGGTCTGTCTATTGTTAGTCACTGAGTAAGTTGGTCTGTTAGAGTTCTGTTTGTCAGTTTTGCTTACGGTGTGGATAACATCATTTGCAAGGTGGCGGTAATTGTTGACATCTGTTATGAGGCTTTAGTGTTAGGGTACCGGATTTCGTTGAAAATAGTTTGTACTTACCTCTTATTAACTGAGCACGAGGTCTGTATGGGCTTGGATAGGCCAGTACATGGGCTTGTATAGGCCAAATGTTTCAGGTCCCAATGGCGCAACCCCATAAAAAAGTCCTAGCTTACATACCCCCTCCCCCAAGACTGGAAAAGGCTCAAGATAAGTGGAGGAGACAATTTCTTATCCATCTATGAAACTGGTAGTTTATTGTCCAGGTATTATTTACAGCCTGTTTCTTCATAATAATCATCTTATTACTTTCAACACTCAATTGAAAATCGACACAGAGAATCCCTTTCCTGATTATCTTGATGTAATTTCCCGATGTGATTCTCTTTGTTCATTTACCTAGTATATGAAATGTTGAATTTTCAGCCTGTGATAGTGGATTCTTTGGCTATGGCTGTCAATCTATTTGCCAGTGTTATAAAGATAACACCATATCATGTGATCCTGTTGATGGCCACTGCTACTGTAACCCGGGATGGACTGGGAAGGAGTGCACCTTGTGTGAGTACAATATATAATTAATACCTTACAAAGCTTGTGTAGGGAAGCATTCCAGTATCATAAACCACCTTGTTTTTAAAGAAATACATGTAGCTACATATCTTGCAAGCTCAGTGGTGTGATTGACCTATTGATGGAATACTGACTATCATGACATACAGTTGTGTGACAGAAATGCTGCATTACCCAGTTAAACAACGGCTTCAGGTAAACTACGTTATTGTTGTGTATTTTTTGTCAACTGATGTTCTTAAAATCTTGACACCAAGATGAATTACGTATAGGGGAATCCTTGTTTACAATATTTGCCTCATTAGTATAAGCAATTCAGTTTCTGATGGAGCTACAAATAAATCAGTTCTGAATATTGAAAGTTCATAGTATGATTAACTCTG
>OMLO01003351.1_pt1 | contig 13230 bp, 8 predicted proteins | sample 1674811 | NCBI WGS metagenome assembly OMLO01 (sample SAMN06265003, study PRJEB25207) | coral metagenome | isolation source: Coral host | place: Mexico:La Bocana,Puerto Morelos, Mexico | collected 2008-11-13
ATACTGAGAATACCATTCATTCCTCACTTGACTTTGAGATTTGCAATGCTAAAGACCATTCGCACTTTGTCAAGCTCAAGCACAGCCTGTCGGGTAGCCGAAGTAGCACCACAGCACTGGGGGCAGACCAGGGCTGGGGCTTCCTTGGTGATGACTGATCAGAGAGATCCGTGACGCCATGGGGAAAGGCAAACGTGACGCTGAAGAACAAGAGGGTCTGATACTTTGGCTTCAGATTTGGAAATCATCACCTTTTCCCAAAGTTGAAAGTTGGATTTGAGCCCTCATTTGGTATGATTTCGCACCACCTTTTTTTTCCCCATTTTGGACCAGTCTTCCCCAGCTTTTTTTTGGACCTAGGATCGCTGCGGCCTTTGGAGGGATTTTGAGCTCCGTGCGTGGCTGTTTAGGGAAGTTGTCTTCCAGTCGGCCCCCGGAGCCAGCAGCAGAGGTGGTAGAGTTGCTGCAGGATATGAAGATCACACCACGCCTGGTGATGCTTGGAGTAAGAGGTAAGAATTTTTGTTTCAATGGATGTACCAAAACGAGTTAGTTGACGTTGATGGCAACATCATGTTTTTTTCTTTAAAATCAATCTTTCCAGCTGTCGCTGGATTTATTTGAACAGTTTTTGCTGACCTCAAAACGTGCCATGTAAGGATACACTTTCATCAAATCTTCAAGAAGCTGAAGCAGTCGGATCCAATCACTTTGCGAGTGGGACCCAACGAGGTGAGCACTGCTAGCATGACACGTTTGGTGAGGAATCATCGGAAATGGGTGGCCAAAATCCTGGTATTACTCTTGGATTTGGCAGGTTACAAGGATACAGTGACATGGGATGGCTTTATCTATGTCACATTGCAGTTCTGTAGCTTATCAAAGCTTGAACTATGTCAAGTGATGTTTTACATCGTCAGCAAAGAGATGAAGAGCTGGACAGTACACTATGTTACAAGCAGCCAGCTCGAAGAATTCTATGACGACTACTACACTTGCCCCGTGCCTGCCTTCAACACCAACTCCATTGATTTTGCCAAGCTTCCCTTGGCAAAATACCGCATGCAAGACTTCATCGAACTTTGTTACAGGCCTTGCTGCACGCACCTGAAAACTTGAAACAAACATCCGATCATCATGTGCTGTTGCTTTTCCCAACGAAAATTTGCACCCCTTCTTCGTGTCTTTGGTGGGTCTCACGCTTCAAAAAGAAATCAATCTGAAACAGTGGCAATTTGAAGATGCATTTTCGATTTTGACTCCAAGCTGATTTCAGACTCTGCCTCCAACTTGACAGTGCCAACATCATTTTTTCATTCGGAGAACTTGCTCGGTTTTTGGTACCTTTTGATCCCATCCTGTCATCCCCTCACTTTGCATCATGTCGCTTTGGGAGGTTCAGTCAACTGATCAACCCCTGCATGCACCTTCAGAGATCGTTGCAGCAGTCCTTAGCAACTTTGCGCTTTTGGTTGAATGTGGATCGTGCCGTCAAGGTCTACAACCGCAGCTTGGGTCGATGGTTCGGACTGCTGTTAGGTTCTTGGAGATGAGTTTTCCGTGAACCACAGGGTTTGACATGGAAGAAACTGTTGGGGGGAGTTTTCCACTTTGCTCAATCTGAGGCAAGATTGGTATCGACTTCTTTCGTGTGGTCAAAGTGACAAGTATCTTGGAGTTGATGCAAAGACAAGCTGGAACCCTAGTGGGACCCATTCAATCCCACCGTTTAGCCACGCGGGAACACTTTTCTACATCCCTTGGCAAGACGAAGACGGGATACAAGGACTGGAATCAGTGAATGGAGACTGGGAGGGTTCAACAATCCTTTCATGAAGTGTCTCTCTTGACCCCTACAGGCCCTCCGAAGCTCAAGCTCGTTTGTTGGCAGACTGAATACCAAGCTGCAACAAAAATCCTCACTTGGACTTGGGCTTCCCTTTTTTTTCAATTCCAGGATTTTGTAAAACTTTTGTTGCTCCTTGTTTTCAGCGTTATTCCCAGGATGATATTGAGAACTTCAAGACTTCAGTCCTCACAGCCATGGATTCGGTACGACCCGTGAAGTGTGGTATTTTGCCCTTGCCCACTTTGGGAGTACATCGACCTCCAAAAGAGAAGTTGAAACGTGAGGTGAAACTGCCTGAGTGGATGTATCGACAACTGGAATGTAACCAGGCACCAGGTAGATATGGTGGACAAGCACTGGGTCATGCGGCCATGTTGGAATTGGCAAAACGTGAGACACTTGGCACATTTTTCATGGCATTTATCTCAGATCCATGGCTGACATTTCCGTGGCCCTATCCACCTTGGGAATCCTTTGGTTTTAAATCTTTGGGTGCCAAGGAAGATTCCGCCTACGATTCAGGGCCCAGAAATGCCAAAGTCAGTGGAAGAAGCTGAGAGGCAAGGAAGATTTGCTTGAAAAGGGAGATGGAACATGCTAAGTTTCTTCCAAGACAATGCTGAGCTCTTCCACAATCATCTCGCAAATGAGGGAAGAAATGAGTTTGGATTGACAACCTTTGGATCTTTACTTGCCCCAAACAAGGTTGACTGAGAAGGGATTTGTTTTTACATGTCTTTATGTAGCAGGCTGCACCTGCCGGAGTTGGGTCCCCCTATTTTTTTTGTGAGGTTGATCAAATCCACCTTCGGAGAAGTCTCAGCGTTGAAGGCCAGGACAACACAAATACCAAGAGTTGGGTCTGAAAAAAGTTTCAATGCAATCAGGATGCAGACAGAAAATCACTATGCAATTTCAATTTCTCAAAAGGTAATCTTCCAGTTTTAACTATTCTCATGACTCATGTGCGATGAGCTTGATGCTTTGGGGATTGGGCCCCTTCAGGCCGTGACCATTCGCCAGATTGCTGCGAACCTTTTTCATCACGCTGCGAAGCCTCCCTCAGAGGACAGCCGACAAAAGGCAGGGCGACTAGCTTGAAGGTGTTGAAATGTCTGTCTTGCAGGTTGGATTCAGTGGGTTCAGCTCAGCTGCATTTTTTTTTGAAACCCTCTAACATTTGAACATTTTGTTTTGAAAAAGCAATATGTAGCTTGTGGAAGATTGCTTTGAGGGACATGACTTGTTGTTTGGGTGGTGGTGGGACCAGTGCTCGTGCCATTTTGGCTTCAAGAGCACTGGGGGTGATTGGAAGTTCAAGAAATTTGACATCGAGACGACGTTCTGGTTTTGTCTTGGTGATCCTTCCAGTTCATCCCCCTGGTGATCTTCATGCACCTTGCGGCGGGCTTGGCAATCTATGTGGCCTGCAGCATCACTTACATCTTTGGATGCAATTCGAAACTTCTACAATGTGACGCCGGAAGTCTGGCAGGCGTTTGTGGATTCTGCTGGGGACCCAGCAGACGATCTGAAATCCATGGCATCGCTCCCACCGGCGCTGCTAGCCACATGCGTGACCGCAGCCAGACTTCCTTCTGGTTCTCCGTTGACAACAGTCCAAGCCAGCCAAGTGGGACTGGTGTTCAGGGCAGCAAGGCGCAACTTGTTTGTCCAGTCAGGAGGAGATCCGAAGCAATGGATAGACCCGAATCCATGGGAAACTACATCAACGACGAGCCCACCTACATCACCCACGGCTACAAGTTCACATACAATGGAAAGGAAGATGAAATTTGTGAACGTGTTGGACCAGTCGGACGAGAGCGAGTTCAACATCATAGACGACAGAATCCATGCAAAGCTGATGGGCACCTTTGTGACTCTCACCGGTGGACTTCCAGCCCCAGACGAAGAACCCACGAGAGAACAACTATCAGCACTGCATCGGAAGGTCTACGTGTTGAATCAGCCGCCCTACGCGGACTTTGCTGTTTTCACTCCGCACAACAAGCGGTTTCTGAAGGCAATGAAGTACCGGACGTTCGTTCCAACCATGGAAGGTGGATACATGGCCAAAGAAGTACCTGGTCCAGCATCATACTCTCAATGGTTGGGAAGCTTCAGAGTATGGCGTGCCTCGATGCTCATGCTGGAGATCCTGGACTTGGCCCTGATTCAAAGGTACGAACTGCTTGTGGAGAACATGGTGAAGCAGCTGCCAGGATGCTGGCACTTGATAGTGTCGGCAGAGGACCAGGCAAGATCAGATCAGCTTGCAAGACTACAAATGCAAGCGATGATGAACCACGCCGTTGGAGACGTAGTGCCGAGGGGTTGGGTAGAGACTCGACCGTGCTGGGGCCCTATCTTCAAGCTCTTGATCGAGGACCACCAGTTTTGGCAAGAGCATGTACATGCACCAGCAATGTCGTGGTTGGCGTATGGCAGACATGGGCAACCAAAGACGCCGTCGGAGGTCATGGCTGCAGCAAGCCTTGTTGGAGGAGAAGCTGCACTCAAGGCCGAGACCGAACCTGTGGGGACTTCGAAGGCTTCTGCAGATCCGTCGAGCCCATCGAGAAAACAACAAGCGAACAGAGACAAAAGAGAAGCAAGGAAGAAGAGGTTGAAGAACGACAGAGAAGAATTGCAAAGGCTCCGAGGAGATGGGCCGGGAAAAGCAAAAGGAAAAGGAAAAGGAAAGACCGAAAGCGGAGAACAGCTGTGCTACAGCTGGAACAATTCAAACGGTGCCTGCGCTGGATTGGCACCTGGTGCGGAGTGCCGGGGGAATGTCAAACGCATTCACAAATGTACCAAGTGTTTGTCCCCTGGCCATCCCTCTTCACAATGCCCTCAAAAGGAAAAGTGACGGAGCACGGCAATGGAGATGCATCAGGTAGCGGAGGTCCCAACCTTAATGCTCCAGGTGGTCGTAGCAGTGTTGATCCTCAATCACATGGTGATCATCGTGGTGACGAACATGGAGATCAAGGGGGGGATGATCATGGAAGAGCTGGAGAAAGAAAGAAAAGGAAGAGAGACGAGGATGAAGAGGAGTTCACAATGACGGAGGAGCAGTACCTCTCCAACAGGAAGTTCCTCTTCATCCATCACTATGCAGGGAAGAAAGATGTGTTGGGTGAAGCCATGAAAGCCGCTGCACAAGTTCATGGTATCGCCCTAGAAGTCGTTTCAGTAGACAGAGAAGGAGGCACAGGAAACCTGATGGAGTCAGAACCATTTGACTCCCACCTCAACCTTGCAAAAGAAGGGAAGGTGGACGGCTTTCACGCCGGCTGGCCGTGCAGCACGTATTCAAGGCTGCGATGGAGGGAGGCGGTAGGCCTTCCAGGGCCGGTACGGTCGAGGAAGTTCCCGTACGGTTTCCCGAGCAACTCTGCGAGAGAACAGGAGGAGTGTGATGCAGGCACGATCATGCTTGCACGCTCTCTGATGATGGCAGAAGCTGTGGAAGCAGGAAAGAATGGGACCACGTTGGGAGGGTTTGCAACTCTTGAAAACCCACCCCCCAGCAATCTACCTGATCATCAATCAGCTTGGGAGATGCAGGAGACGAAGGCTTACCTAGAGAGGTGGAGATCCTTCGTGGTGGATTTCAACACGTGCGCCTATGAAGTGGACGTGGACCTGGGTCATCGGCATCTCAAACCTCAACGCTTTGCGGGTTCCCTCTACGAGATGGGGTCTCTGGCGAAGAAGTGCCAATGTGGAGAAGCAGGACATGAGCCTATAGTTGGGGCTCAGAAGTCGAAAGCCTCAGCAGAGTACCCGGCAAAACTATGCTCTGAGTATGCGGAACTGGCTATGAAACACTTCATCAAGCTGGCAAAGATTGAGTACTACAGGTTGAGGGTTTCGCACGCTGAGGCGAGACTTGGAAGAATCAAGCAGAAAGCCAAAGAAATGGGTGCAGAACCTACACAGTCGAGAGCTCCGTGGAGTCCGATCAAGGCCCCCATGGAAGTCACTGCATCATCGCAGGTCAGCAGTACATCGGGTTGGCATGGACATCATGAAGTACATGATTGGAGAGGAGGCATGGGTAAGCATGAGAGTCTGAGGAACTCCCAAGCCAAGCAAGCAGATCCCAAGCAACAGTGTTATCTTGGAGGAATGAGACACCCAGCAAGGGTGGTTCGAACCATGGGAAATGCACAAAGCTTGGGAGTTAGGGTCAGAGCAGCGTGGGAGTTCTTCGTCAACAAATACCCCGAAGCTCTGGAGACAGCGGAGAAGTATGGAACACCGGACTGCCAATTGGACAAAGATTTGGTAGACGGTTGGAACGCAGTTCTCAAGGACATCGTGAACGCCCCGGAGGAAGAGCAGGTTGTCCTCACGGAAAACAAAGTCTACAAATCAACTCTGGACAGCAAACTCCTAGAAGGGTGGATCAGAGCTTCAGCTGATCCGGATACAGTCATCCCGACTTGGGTTCGAGATGGAGTGCCCTTGGGGATAGAAAAGAGAATCCCTTGCACAGGGATATTCCCACCTTCAGACGAAGCTGGACCTGCTTTGGCTTCAGAAGATGCGGTCTCTTCCATTATCAGAGGAGATCTTCTGAATTATACCTCGGTAGAGGACAACCGGGGTTTGGCCATCGAAGAACTGAGGAGGTATGAGGAGAACAAGTACCTCTACACCTTGGCGGCAAAGGAGGCCGAAGACAGCTTCCCTCGGCGGACGGTTTCAAAACTCGGGCTGATTCTCAAGCAGAAAGAAGATGGAACTTTGAAGAAGCGTATATCATCATTGATATGCGGCGGTCGCAGGGCAACATGAAAGCCCATCTTCCTGAGCGACTCGTCCTCCCACGCCCGATGGACGTGATCACGATGGTGAGAGACGTCCACAACGTGAAGGCAGCTCGCAGTGCACCAAGTGATGACTTGTGGGGTACAGAGTATGTCCTGGTGGACGTGACCGACGCGTTCATGAGCTTCGCCGTCTGCAAGGAAGAATGGGGGCATTGCTTGTCCCCGTTCCCGAAGATGACAAGCAGTGACCCCGAGATGGTTTGCTTCACGGCTATGCTGTTTGGTTTCAAGACGGCGCCGCTGTTGTATTCAAGGTTAGCATCCCTGGTCTCCCGCATCCTCCAAGCAATGGTGAAGCCGGAGACGGGCATCCACCAGACTTATTTGGATGACAGTCTTTGGTACTTCCAAGGACCGTTGGTGGTGCGGAACAAGGCTATCAGCCTAATTTTGCACACAATGGCGGCGCTGGGACTGAAGGTGGCTTTCTCCAAAGGCCACAGGTCGTCCCACGTACAGTGGATTGGTGTCACCTTCAAGCTCGTGAACGATGAGAAGGTTATCATGGGATTACCAGAGAAATTTCTGGGGGGCACCATCAACATGCTCAAAGACTGGGCCAATCGAGGTTACGTTCCTGTTCGTGAACTTCGTTCAATGGCTGGCAGGATGTCCTGGGTGGCCGGCGTATTGCCACGTACCAGATGGACTGTGGCTGTGCTATATGCTGTGCTCAAGGACGAGGACCGACCCGCACGAGACAAAGGGGGAAAACAAGGTTTGTTTCCCGTGAAGAGGATGGAACAAACCAGAGTGTGGCTTCAGACATACTTGGAAAAGGCGGCAACAGTACCTATGAGAATCTTCCAGCTGAGGCCGAGCGAAGCGGCAGAGGTGTCCTTGACAACAGACGCCTCGCCGGAAGCTATCGGCGGTTACCTGGTGATCAATGGAGCATTGGTAGCGGCTTTTGCATCGAGGGTCACCAAGGAGGACTCAGAGATCCTTGGTTTTGAGAAGGGCACGTCCTCGTCTCAAGGGACGGTCGAAGCTCTGGCTATTGTAGCCGCTCTCAAACTATGGAGGAACAAAATACCTCAAGGCCTGCTGGAAATCAGGATCCAATCCGACTCCATCGTGGCATTGGCTCTTTCAGAAAGGCTGGCTGCTTCGAGCCCGGGGCTGAATTTTCTCGGCGCAGAGCTTGGAGTGCTGATGGAAGAGCTGTTGGTGGAGCAGCTCAAGACCTGCCACGTGCCAGGTCCTGCGAACACGGTTGCTGATTATTTGAGTCGACCGTCCAAATGGCTGACTCACAGCAAACCGGCTCTTCTGGGTGACGTGTCGATCACTTTCCCGGAAGGAAGAGGGGAGGATTTCTACGCTTTGCCTTCGCCGCGGAGGTGCCCAAACCTCTGGGGGCAGTCGGAGGATCTCCCGTTGCACAAGGCATGGGAAGCGTTACGATGAGATTCAACAACAACCTGTGAAAACAACTGTGCCGGCAGGAAAGGGTTGGGGTAAAAAAAAACTTTACCGAGTTTTTGTTGGGTTTTCCCCCCCCCTTTTCGTTTGGCCAAGGTTGTCAGGTTGCTCACTGTCAGGCTTTGTTTTCGTAAGCGCATTTTCAGTGCTCAAAATGGACATGGTTGTGCAAGAGGCCCAAGGGGGCCACTTGCTTTCCTATTTGCAGCTCTCCGCCCTGTACCTCTTCGCTTGTGGCGTGTTGTTCCACGCATGGATCCTGTACAAGGCGATGGTGACTTGTGGAAACTGCTGCGGATGCCGGCGGGTGGACCCAATTCGCCCCATCCCACGGCACGAAGAGGGCCGCATTTGGGCGAGGGGCCATGGGAACCAGATCCTCATGGCGCCGTACAAGCCTTATCCACCCTCATTCGGTTCACGGGAGAACCCAGACGAGTGGAGCTTGGTGAACCTGGTGAGAAGAAGGAGGTGATCAATGGCGTGGACGACCTTGACATCTACACGGATTTGCAGGTGAAAGCTGAAGAAGAACTTATGGAGGCAAAAGCGGCTGAGAGCAACGCTGACATAGAAGAAGTTAATTCGACTTGGGCTCTGGAGTCACCAAAAGCAATGCAGGCTTCACCGCAGAGCGGGTCTTTGCTCAGGAGTTTGTGGAGTAGCCCCACTTCGCAACTACGGAAATTGATCAGAGGCCCCTTTTGGGACTTCTCTGCTCACATGGACTCACTACCACCAGCCGTCAAGGGTGGTTGCATTCGACCGAGATTGAGACCACCAAAGTCATCTAAGGAAAAGACAAAGAAGAGAGGCCGAAAAGCTAAACTGCATCACATCAAGGAGCTGGTGAATAAGTTCGACAAAAGGGAAAGGCTTTTGAGGGAGTTCGAGAGCCAGTTTCTTTCGTCTTCTTCGAAGGCCCCAAAGGAGTCTCGTGCAAACTTTGTCATGCAGATCTTGGAGGAGATAACGGATGGCACTACAACCTTCCCGCTGACCTCAAGGACACTTAAACTACTGAGTGCAATGCTGTGGAAGGCGGGTTACAAGTCAGCCGAGGCATATCTAGCGGAAGCAAAGCAAATACACATAGAAGCTGGGCACCAGTGGACTCAGCTCTTGGAACTTTGCTACAAGAAATGCAAAACAGGAGTGGCAAGGAACAGAGGACCTCGAGTTAAAGCTCCTGAAGTACCAGCCGATGTTCGCAAGGCCAAGCACAAGGCCATGTTGCAACCCAAAGTTCCTATGCTGTTCCCAAGGGAAGTGTTCAGTTTTGCAATGGTCTGGATGCTTAGGAGAATCGAGCTGGAGGAGATCGTCGTCGATGACTTGGTGATCAACTCGGAGGACAAGGAGGTCAAGCTGCTGTGGAAGAAATCGAAATGTGATCAGACAGCGGGAGGCACTATGAGGGTGCTCAAATGCTGTTGTGCAGGTGATCGCTGCGATATGGAATGCCCATATTGGGTGTCGACAGACTTGGTGCGGAAAGTGCTAGGGAAAGCCCCGGGCTCTTTGCACTTCTGTCTTCAAAAGAAGAACCCAGAGAAGAAAGCTTCCAAGGCAGCAATCGTCAAGAGCTGGGCTATGGCTTTTAACATGAAGGTCACAGGGCACTCAGCCAGACGATCGGGCGCTCTCAATTACATCCGAGTCGGATGGACAATTCCCCAAGTTTCATACTTAGGGAGATGGCGTAGTGGCGTCATTTATGACTACGCTCAGGAAGCATTGCAAGAGAAACCGGTCAACGAGAAGGAGACAGGGCCAAAGAGAGCTGTAGTCGTCAGGAGAAACAAGAACCTGGACGCCGTCGAAGAAGAGCAGAAGAAGGAGTGCGTGGCAAAGCTTCAGTTGGAGATCGACGAGTACAAGCGAGATGCCAAGAATCCTTGGAGGCCTTAGAAAAAGAAGTTGGTGATCTGGCGAGAAATTTTGGCTCGCCGGAAGGAAAACCCCCAAACGTTATGGCCATTCACAGCAAGCTGGTTCACAAGAATGTCACACCAGTCACGAACACACCACCCGCACTTTGGAGGACAGTATGTGGCTGGTACTTTCGAGACGGAGGTTTTTGTTTCGTGACACCAGCTACGCAAATTTCGTGCTCAAAGTGTTTGACATCGGTGGATGCGCGAGGCAGAGAGGTGTGATGGGCATCCACTGATGTCTGGCATTTGGTCCAGGGTGGCACATCGCCATACTGGTTCTCTTTTGCAACAAAAGATTCAAAAGCAAAATGCCTTTTGGTCATCGCCACCATGAATCCAACCACTTCGGAAAAAGCATTGCTTGTTTTGTGGGTGGTGGGAGGTAAAGCAAAACACTTGAAGAGTCTTGTCCTAAAAAAAAGAGTTCTATAAGTTGTGTTGATTTTTTTCCTTTTTTCTTTCCTACCAGGCAGTGATCCGCAGTCAAGAGCTGGAGTTCATACGTATGAGTCGCCGTGACAACGAGCCTCCCAATTTGGTGGCTACGATGCATCGACTCTTTCAGGAGGAACTGATTCATCGGCGTCAAGATGGTGAATTGCCCATCTTCACCGTGACCTCTGGGGTTGCTTATAATCCACTAAAACCACATGGGGCACATCCCCATCAAGGTACACATACTCAGGTTGAGGCAAAAGAAACGAATGCTAAGTAGGTAGGAGTGACTGGAACCTTAGCCATCACTGAGCCATGCTGTTTAGAATATTCCTTTGGGAGGGAGGGATGTTTTTTTTTAGCTTCAAGCACAGAATTGAAGGGCTTTGTGTAGAAACTGATGGCTATGGAATTCCAGTCTGTAGTTAGGATGCTTTTGCAGAGCAAAGAATTTGAAAAAAAATGCATGGTTTCACTGTGGCACAAAGACGCTGGCCTACAGGTAGTCTCTCAATTCTGGGACTACCTTTTAGATGGGAGCCACTGACAGTTTGGATTTGGATGTCTCAAGACTGAAAGGCTTTTGCTGCACTTAGAACCTATGAAAAAGCCATCGACTTTTTACCAAAACTCCAGATCTGAACGTGGCATGTAGGTAATGATGTTAGCGACTCTCGCAAAAAAGGTGCAAAACACTTGAGCCCAAGGGGTTTGGGCGCATTTCAGGTCGTTTGGACGTTTGGGCCTCTTGCTGCCACGCTCATTTGACCCAGGTTTGCGGCAGTGTTAACCAATGACCTGTCATGACACTGAGAAGGGCTTGGAAGTTTTTGGAAGTTCTCCAGATGCAGTGTAGCCTAGCTTTATATTGTATAGACTTTCTTTAGAGTTTTAAAGCACAGGCACATTCCAGAGCTGTCACCCAGACTGAGCTCTGACTCTGGTCTGGATTTCTGCAGCGAGAGCATCCGAACTTCCGTCAAAAAAACTGTGATCCCTCCTCGCATTTTGCATACACCGTCTGTGGGAGACATGCAGCATCGTTGAGCTTGAGAACCTTGAGGACCATTCCCATCCTACAAGCATTCATGTCCTGTGCCCATACTGCCAAGACGCTGGTCTGCAGGTCTTAGCTGCTGATGGTTTCACCTACGAACGGCAGGCGTTGGATCCCTTGCAAACAGCCTCTTCCCTGAGGGCGGAGTCTGGAAATGCAAATCGCATTCAACTCAATATTTTCATATCTTTTAACTATTCCAACTGGCATGGGATTTTGTCATATTTTTTCCATCAACAGTATGAGTGTTGTTTTACCCGGACAGGCCATCGAGAAGTGGCTCTCGATGCACAACACCTCACCCATGACTGGTGCAGTACTGGCACACCGGTCTGCTGGCGTAGCAGTGGAGCTGAAAATGGGAAGACATAGGAAGCACAAACTGAGCAAGTACAAGTTGGTTTAAGTTGGTAGAGGGAAATTTTTGAAAAGGTGTCGTTTCTATTTGCTATCTCAAGGTATTTGACGGAGAACTTCGCATTACGACATTTGATTGAAGCCTATGAGACGCAGTTGGCTGAAAAGAGGACTTGGTGTGATGATGTTTGCTTCAAGAGCACTGAAGATGTGGATTGACAGAATCCAAGTTCCAGGAACACGCTTTTTAAAACCAATGGTGAAACCTTTCCCATTGGGTTTTTTCAGGACATGTGAAGGCCGAAGAGGTGGAGTTGCCATGAAGACTTGTTTGCCACTGAGACGTTTCTGTTGTTAAACTGTTGAGACAGGTGAGGTGTGCCATTTGAAATTGGGTGCTAAGGTGATCTTGCAGATCTCTCAGAAAATGTGCCATGCTAAGCTACAAGTGGATAGGTGTTTTTGTGTGGTTTCACTGGGAGATCTATGATGATCAAAGATTCATGTGACACTGATGGAAATGTTTTCCAGCTTCAACCGGTCTCCTTTGGTTCCAGCAGTTTGTACACACATCCTCCATGAAGCTTTGGCAGCTCATTGTCATAAGGATGCTCCAAGTGATGAGGACAGTGGTCTTCCACACCGGATGTTACTGATTTTGGTGCCCTTGCTTGGTTCAGTTTGCAAGCAGCAAGTTTGATACGTGAATTTGCAGGATGAGGAGTATGATGATGGTGACTTTGACGAGGATTGGGATGAGGCGGAAGCATTTACGCCCTTGAACAGCAGCATCCTTCGTTGCTTGAAACCTCCGCGTTGTCCTCACACTGCGAGGTCCGAGCTCGTCATGTTCGTGCAGCCTTGCGGGTAGAGGAGGAGCAAACTTGGCAAATTCACACCTGTCGATGGTTGAAGATGACTTGTCATTTTTGTCCATTTATGCTGTCACGTTTTGCAGGAATTTTTAAAGATGGAATTCGGGGGGCATTCCAACAGACAGCTGGTGTTTCAGTGCTTCAAGCAAAACGCATATGCCACATCCCTTCAGCTTTTTGGCTTCAATATGGTGCACAACCACCGGCATTTCAAACATTTTGACATGATTTAAGGATTTAAGTTATGCAGATCTGGCTTTCAGAGATGTAGGTGCTTTTAGCTTTGTGCTCATGCAGCCTCCTTTAGCACCAGCACCAGCACCACCAGCACCACTACCACCACCACCAGCAGCAGCCCTGAGTTTCTGGAGTGTTGGGAATCAGACTGCGATTTCACGCTTGCAATGGCCAATTCCCTTGTTGTTCGTGATGTGTCCAGCGTGTTGTG
>OMLO01003352.1_pt1 | contig 13228 bp, 7 predicted proteins | sample 1674811 | NCBI WGS metagenome assembly OMLO01 (sample SAMN06265003, study PRJEB25207) | coral metagenome | isolation source: Coral host | place: Mexico:La Bocana,Puerto Morelos, Mexico | collected 2008-11-13
TTTCCCATTCCCCGGAATCATCCCATTCCCCATTCCCCATTCCCCATTCCCCATTCCCCATTCCCCATTCCCCGTTTTAGTAACATCCCACAGAAACGAAAAAGATTGCTTTGAATACTCACGTTCACCTGAGGACCGCAAATTCACACATTTCACGTTCTGAACGCCATGTGGACGACATCACTGACATGCGCAGATGTTGCCGGTCAAAACACTTTCGGTCGGTGTCCACTTGGCTCGTCGTCCAGGTTGCCTAAGGTCCCTAATATAACGTCTGCGAACCCGAGCCACGTCAACGATTTCACTGATATACCTAATAAACTGGCGATTTTTACCCGAGAAATGTAGTTTGCCCACTGCTTTTCATTTCCTCGGACCTGTGTGACGACAGGAACGTCTTTAAGAGCTTGACTGGACATGTTGGCCCACCAGTTGCAAACATGTTCGGCTGAACCACTTTTCTTCTTTTGAGAAGGCCACCCTGACGCGTTTTTGTCGGATTTTCTTCGTAGGTGATGTACTCGATGCCATTGTCGTCTTTGCTGAATGAAAAATCTTCGACATACGTGTCGTAGTGTTCCTGACAGCCTCGTAATCGGAAATGCTGCATCAAAACAAACCACTTTGGAGACTGGCTGCCAAGGAGCCCTTTGGACCACAACAGCTCTCCATCTTCAGTGGTTAGTGCCTTTGATGCACAGTGACGTTTGCCGTAGCCCTGTTCACGGAGGAAGCGAGCTTTCCCTTCGAGTACTTTGCGACTGTTGACAAACTCTCTGTCCTTGGCAATGGGAATGCTGCTGCCTGCTTCCTTTAAATGACGGTCCAGGGACGCTATCATTACCCGCAAACTGTCTGGCTTGTAATCTGAACCATCTTTTTTCTCACCTTGGCGAAAAACTTCTGAAGCTTCTCGTCAAGTTCCTTGGCTTCGTGGCTTTTTCTTTTTCTTCAGCCCATGCAGTCCAAACAGTAACCCAGGTCTTAATGCTTTTCTTTGCGTTTGAATTTTCTGCATTTTCCGTAGTTCTTTCGCGTCACAATCGGGAAATCTATCCGCCAATGGTTTAAAATTGGAAAAAATAATTTTTCAGTTACCATGGAAACTGACTGTAATTTTTGCAAGTAAGTATTTCAAATTTGGCTTTAATGCTACTGGTCTTAGCCAATCACATTTTAGACATTTCTCAGCCTGTGGTATAAATCCACGTATTCAGTATTTAAAACACTATGAAATCACGCGTAAAAATTCAGTGAGAGAGAGCCTATTTATCCACGTATTCAGTATTTAAAACGCTATGAAATCACGCGTAAAAATTCAGTGAGAGAAAACCTATTTATCCACGTATTCAGTATTTAAAACATTATTGAATTACGCGTAAAAAAAAAATTGCAAATAATTAACAATTAGACCCGCAGCCCGGAAGGGCTACGGGTCAATAGCCCATGAGGCGAAGCCGAATGGGCTATTGACCCGTGGCCCTTGAGGGCGAAGGAATAAAACGAAAGAATTTCGCTACTCGATGGCTATTGCTAATAGCCCCCAAGTAGCGTAGCCAATCAAAATGCAGGATTTGCATTAGTCCACTAGTTGGGTGTGATACTAACCCGGCGTTATCAATCGATGAAATCGATGATCGATTAAAATCGATATCAGTCGATGGCAATCGATATCAATTAATCGATTGATATTGATAATCGATGACCAATCGATGAAGAAGATTTTTGTGACCTTATCGATTGGCATCGATTGCCATCGATTGTTTTTTACTCTTTAAATATTGCCAATCGATGCCAATCGATGAACTTAATTGCCAATCGATGCCAATCGATGACTTTTTTTTGTGACTATCGATTGGTCATCGATTGGCCGATACCAATCGATATCAATTAACTAATTTTATCGATTGATATCGATTTATCGATTGCATTTCCGATGATCGATTCATCGATTGGTAACGCCGGGTACTAAAAGTCATTATTCTTCGCGATCGCATTTTTGCGTGTTGTCTATTAATAGACCAAGCCGTTTGTTCACATCGAGTCACGAGGCTATGGAAAATATGAATATTAAATAACTCGTTCAAATTCCTTCCGATCACATCAACGCTAGTTCTGCTGAGTACAGCTGTTTGACCGTGGATTCCATCCATGGAAAATCTGAAGTGGGAAAATTTACCAGAACACATTGTGGTGGGGATCTTTTCATACCTAAGACTACCAGACAGACTTTCAGCTTCGGTAGCTTGTAAACTGTGGCGAGAGTGTTTCTATTCCCCAGTGTTATGGCAGACATTTCTGTTCAGATTCGTCGATTCAAAGGAGTTTAAATACGGTAAATTCTTGGAGAATCATGGTCAGTACCTCAAACGTGTTGAGATCCACTGTAAGCAAGACGAAACAATCAACCGAGAAAGCGCTTGCACTCTTATCCTTATGTTAAGCGGCATTAAAGTGCGAAGACTAGAGAAATTTGTTGTCAAGTTTATCGGAGAGAATCCTCTGTTCTACGCTGGACAAGAATTCATCGACTGTTTGCGATATCTGTTCGATAAACCAAAACAGGATTGCGAAGTTCTCTTCACACTGAAGTCAGTGGACCTTAGTAAACTACCGATTGCTTACAGTGACAATTTAATTAACTGTCTAGTGGAAAATAATCCCGAATTGGAGTCATTAAATATTCAAAACGCTTCGCTTGTTTGCAAAGTGTCTTCCGGTTGCATAGAAAATGTCGTCAATAGGTGCCGGAAGTTGAAGTCGCTCGCTGTTCATCACACCAGCGTCACTGAGGAGATATTGCTGTTGTTTACCGAAGAGGATCGAACCGCCTTAGAACATCTATCTATTGATTGTCGACGAGAGGAGAAATTTGGAAGAGACATAACCTCAGAAACGTGGGAGCTTGTCACGAAGAAGATTCCGATGCTTCGTGTCACGCTAGCGTTCGACACTTCGTGCCCGATGTTCAAGGTGGACACGATTTTAAAACCAGAAATACCGGTAAAAGACCTGCGATTAGAGGTTATGTCCAGAGTTGTGACCCAAGTTTATTTTGCGGCAATGAACTACAGTAAAACCTTGGAAAGGCTCTCCATCAGTACCACAGGCAGTGAAGAACTGGAACAAGCCTTGCTGTATCTCGCTTCTAAGTGTGAGAGGCTTTGTGAACTGTGCGTGTTTCAATGTTACATTTCTCAAGAGACTAAACAGAAGATTCAGGAACTCTGTCCTCAATTGAAAAAACTCTTTATTAAAACCAGGTAAAGGTTGAAGATTTACGCAGTCTGAGGTTATGGCACGTCTTTTATTACATGGCAAGGTAGTCCTAAGGTAAATCCGTGCGATCTGATTAGGTCATAAGCTATTGTATTTTTCGAGGGCCATATGATTAAATTCTTACTTGCCTAGCTTGTTCCAGCGTAGACTGCGCGCAATATCTCTTTTCATGAAAATCCGTGCAACGCTAAACAAGTAAGCGTGACTGTAATTGGGACTATGAGCGTGACATGCGAGCGGGGATGCCGCGAGACGCGAGCTGTAGTAGTGTGGACATCGGGAGGACCTCTGGGACCCCAGCATGGCCATCACGCTTGGTTAGTTAAAGCTTATATTTTTATGCCCAGGCTGGATTAAATTTTTCGGCCAACTAAAGGTAGAAAATATTCTTGCGTAGATTTTTTGATGCAGAGATTTCAGTTAGACAAAACGGATGTGAACTTTTGAACTTTGAAATATATATGGTGTCCCTCATAGCGCATCATGCTTTTCCAAATGTCAGTGGTAAAATGAAGTTTATCGTGAAAACATCTTGTGTTTTTATTGTATTTTTATTTACCATCAGCACGTAAAAACTTTTTCTTAACCTGCTATCAAAATCTCAGCTTTGGTCATGGTCATAACATACTCTAAAAGTTTTACCCAACTTCTTCGTCAATATTCTTGTTAAAAAAGATTCTTCACATGAACAAGAAAAAGAGTGTAGTGAGGCCATCTTGGATATTCAAGAATAGCATTCTTAATGCAGTAATATTAATAACATATTTTTTTTATTATTCTCATTGTAAGAATAAATATTTTATAGACAAGTACCAATTGCCCATTTTGATATTACATTGTTTGTGTCAGAATTTTAGATAAGTATTTTTTACTGAGAGTCTCCTATTTCATTCTTTTTTTTTTAAATATTTGTTTGTTATGTGTGAATACCTGTTGTTTTGAAAACAGTTCAATAACACCTAGTGTTTGAAAGAGTCATGCAAGCAGTCCTTAAGTTTTGCACTCCACGCTTCATCAAGGGCAACAAGAAAACGTCACTAAAACCTCTTAGCCACCTGGAAATGAATTCAGGCAACCATGAGATAAAATCTCTTTGCAAGGATGCCTCAATGACAGCCAACTAAGCTTTGTGTGTAAGCAGTGTTTATGCCTGTCGTCCTGAAACATTTCCGGACCCAACAGCGTACACACTAACCATAAGACCACCACGTAATGCTATAAAAAACTGTTTAGGTGAAGTTGGGGATCCCTGGTAGAAGGGGTACCCCGCCTACTGCACGTAGATTCTTCATTCCTCGTTTGGAACATCCGACTATCACTGGGTAAGTGTATAAACGTCACGATTTCAGGAAAACATTTGGAGACTAACTGATTGTGCAAACAACTCGGAAACAATGGTGATGGGTTCAGACGGTAACTAACATATTCCTCATCGCCCCATCCCACCCTGGTATTTAATTTGTACTTTTTCTCTGACCTTTTAGTGAAGTCTGTCACAAGCGTGCTACAGAAAGAGATCCGCTCGCTTGACTAGAACGTTCAGAGTGTATACGTTGTGTACTGTGCGCAGATTTGGGTGGTATGTCTGTGACTTTTCAAGGGAATTTGCTACGAGGTAGAAGCCCGGGGGGGTACTTGGGTCAATCTTTGTTGGGTATGTTCCGCTGGCCTCTCAGAACCCATACCCCGTTATAGTCATATTCTAGGGACAGTTATGGACCCCATCTTAGTCACTTTTGGGTAGATGTAATTTTCACGCCCCCCAACTTAGTCACTTTCTGTTTTTGCGTGAAACGTATAAATCCTTTTAACTAAGTCTTTCTAAAACAACTCTGTATTATCTGTATTATCTGATAGATTACCAGTAGCCAGCCGTGTACCACAAGGGAGTGTATTAGGAGCATTACTATTCAGCATTTACGTAAACGACCTACCAAACATCTGTCAGGATTGTTCAACTGAATGTTATGTGGATGACACAAAGCTTCTATTATCCTTTAATGCGAATGATCCTACTAAAGCTATTGAAAGATTAAATTCTCAGTCTGTTTTACAACGAATCCGCAATTGGTGTTTCGACAATTGCTTAATGAAGACGAAACTGATGGTCTTTGGCAGTCGAAGAATGGCTCTTAAAGTTCCAGAGTTTAAATTGTCCTTGCTCGGTAAGGAAATCATCCCAGTTCAAACAGTCAAAGACCTTGGTGTTATTTTCGATCCCACACTATCCTTTGATAATCATATCTCTGCTGCCGTCTCATCCTGCATGTCGAAACTAGTTTATTCGTGACCACACGGAAACGCCTGCACTGCTCATGGCTCAAGCAGATCCCTCAGATCCTTCGACAAATCCTCAGACAAAGCAGCAAGACAGCCATCATCTAGCCAGCTTAGAGGACGAAAGCGATTTCCCGGCATCTTCTTTGTTTCCCGAGTCTCACGACGTCTCAACGCAAAAAGGAACTAAAGGGAAAACGAAGCGTCCGATTACTGAGCAAAGTCCTCAGCTTCTCGATCCCGACTGTCCGTATACAGATCTTGAAAGTCAGCGATATGACCTTCATCTCTCCAATCAAGATCAACTGAGGCGTCTCCTTCCTCGGATCTTAAACCAGTTAATAACTCTCCGCCCACAAGCAACGTCCCAAAGAGCCATTTATCTTCACTAGCATCTCCTGAACGTGATCGTAACCAAGAGATTCGCCTGGTCCAGCTTCAGGGAGAGAAGCTCGCGTAGGAGTTAGTTAATTTAGTTGTTGAATCGAATCGCATTATTTCCCCTAAAGTACCGCGGCGCTCTGATTTTCTCGCGTCGCAGTGCGGGCTTTTCTCAATATTCGCGCAACTAAGACCATCCAGTTTTTGCTTCGGGCCTTATGCATTCCACTTTCTATTATTCCGGGTTCTCCCCTTTGTCCCGTTTCGGTCCTTGCACACCACCTTCGTATTAATGCTGTTGGCCCATCAGACCCACTTTTTTCAGTTAGATTGGGTTCTAATCAGTCAACGCGTCCTCTTACTTTTCGTCATTTTTCCAGTTTTTTAGCCCTGGTTGTTGTAGCGCTACGCTTAGACCCACAAGCTTACTCGCCTCATAGTTTTCGACGTGGTAGTGCGTCTTTTGCTTTCGAATTAGCAATGTCCCCGCAGAGCATATTAAGTTTCAGGGTGATTGGAGCAGCGACGCATATTTAATTTAGTTTATTTAGAGATGTCTCCAGCTCAGAAACATCGCGCGGTTAATTCTATGGCTACTAATTCGTCAGTTGCTACCGCATTAAGTTTCTTTTAGTAAATTTCTTTTTGTTTCTTTTTTTTACATCTCAGCTGAATTATCATATATCAATGTTTTTTTCTTATCATCTTTCCTTTAACCACATACTAGCTTTTTGTTTGGGTTTGGTGTTGGAGTGATATTGTCATCAGCTCTTGTATTTTGGTTCCCAGTCTGACAATAAACTCTTTGTTCCAAACTCGTGGACTGTGGAAACAATTCGGTAGTCATTGTTAGCTAAGGGCAGTGAGAACTTTATTACGTTATTGCTTAATCTAGGCCTTACAAAGTAGTAAAAGGCGTCGCGTTCGATGCTGTAAGCATCGTTCACCGGCTTGAGTTAGTCCCTAATTGCAAAATGGAATATCACTGAATACATTGCCGAAATGAGCAAAACCGAGTTACAATACAGCAAATGAAAATCACGCGATATGGTTGAAAATCACACGATATAGTTGGGTTCCTCGCTTTTCTGTTTACATCATTAGCGCCAGATATAATGCAATGGAAGTAAACCGATCAGGGCGAAGCTGAAAGAAACTGGTGAGCCCCCGTTGCACTTGTCAGTTGTACAGCACGAAACACCACAGTCGGTTTCGCTATCCTCGCAATTGTTCTTGTCTTCCTCACAGACTGTGTCGTTGCATTGGTGCACCCCATCGTTACAGAATGGAGATCCAAAGCAGTGACATGTGTCCTCTGGCAGGTGCCTAGTGAGCAATCCGTTACGTACTTGGCTTAATCTGCTTCCAATTTCGACTTCAAGCAAACATTTTCTTCGTCATCTGCCGAGCCTATCTGAAAGCAGGTGTAGCACTCGAGACTGTAAACTGAAACAAAAGGAAAATACATTAAAACAGCTCCGCATCAATCACGACTCTTTTTTCTAACTTGCTGAACTAGGAGTTTGATTGCTATCACTGAAGCTTAAAGTATCATCGATAGGAATCCTTTATTGTCCAACAATCACTAAAATATATAATATTGAAGATTACAAACTACGCGAAAACTTACGTGAAAACAGAATTTTTTTTTGTGCGCTGTTGATCAGTAAATATATTGACTCACAAGTTAAAGTGACGCAATTCACATTAGAGGAGAACTAACTGATGGCCGTCTCCGAAATAAGATCTTCATTCTGTAGCCACCGGTTATATCTTAAACGGTGGGAGACGGCGTAGTGAAATTAGGACGATTTTTTAGGACTTCAATCTGTGTCAGGAATTTTTTTGAGACTCAGTGAAGTTGAATTTTTAAATAAATTAATGCAGTTAACATTTTGTTTATTGGGTTTGTTAAATTCAAGACAAAGTAAGACCCATATGTAAGAACCAATCAAAATGTGAGAATAACTTGGGCTATTATATAGAGAAAAATAGAATATATCGTTCCGACGGGCATTAAACAACTATCTTCGTTAAAAACCATCGGCGAACTTATGAATACACTGTGCACAAAAAGACGAAAATGCAGAAAACTGCTGTAGCTTATTCTTGGTTTTCACCCACGTGACTTCTGCCTTGACGACGGTTCAAGTGCTATCCGCCATGTTGGTGCCCAAACAAACGCGCTCACTTTGTAGAGAGGCCACAGTGAGAACGAAAGCTTAAATCTGTTCTTTGAGTAGTTTTGTGCTGTGGAAGCAGAAGAGACTGAGATAAACTTATCTACAGAGCGGAGAGAAAAATAAAAAATTAAAGCGATCAGTAGCGGAGAAAGACGTGTTTAACAGCGAACGGCCGTATTTGGCAAGCATTCTGTTTCTGGAAAGCCAGCTCCTTAACGGCACGACATAGATTGGGTTCCCGCATTGCAACTTGCTAAGTAAAATTATCCCGCTAAATTAGGCCATGATGCGAACGCAGAGAGAGATGAAAGGACAAAGAAGCGATATGAACTTGCGCGCAGTCGAACAAGAACGCGAATTGAAGCGGCAGAGAACGCCGAAGGCTTGTGAAAAGCAGTCTTCCTGGTGCTCAAATCAAATCGATTACTTCGACATAAGAAGAGGGAAATCAAAACAAAGGCAAACGGCAAACGCAGTCGCTCAACAGATTTCAAGAGTTCATGTGCAACCTTCGCAAGGCGATAAAATGGCAAAGACAAGTCGTATAAAAGCCTAATTAGTATGGATTGAAAGCTTAACTCTCCTACAATTGGCCTATGCAAAAAAACCGCATGAAAAAAGACATATTAGAAGAGAAATAACAATTTATCCAAGAGTGCCTAAAATGGCGATTTTTTGCAAAAGAGCATAGGGGGAACCATAGAAAAATCTTCAAAAATGGCCGATTTTTTGTGCAATCTTCGCAAGGCGATAAAATGGCAAAGACAAGTCGCATAAAAGCCTAATTAGTATGGATTGAAAGCTTAACTCTCCTACAATTGGCCTATGCAAAAAAACCGCATGAAAAAAGACATATTAGAAGAGAAATAACAATTTATCCAAGAGTGTCTAAAATGGCGATTTTTTGCAAAAGAGCATAGGGGGGACCATAGAAAAATCTTCAAAAATGGCCGATTTTTTGTGCAAACTTCGCAAGGCGATAAAATGGCAAAGACAATGGCAAATGATCCTGCCGGGAAAGGAGGAATGGCAGGGAGTTTGTTCCTCGGGACGAGGTTTTAATTTTTAACTTAAACCGAAACAAAAAACCGTGGCATTAATATCTAGCCTGGGAGAGGCAGGATTGAAAACTGTTAACCCTTCAGTGCGCGAAGAGGAAACTGGTGACCTCGGAGAGTTAGCTTTTCTTGGCCACGAAGAAGAAGTTCATTTCCATAGCTTTCAGCCGGCTAGTGAAACTCCAATCCGAATAACGTTGTTTCTGAATTAAAAGAAAGGTATGGCGAAGAGAAAGTCACCGAGGAGGTATATCCAAACGGGGGTTTTGATAGCGCAAATGGTATGCTGCAAGTTTACTCTGATGACAACGCGTTTTGCGACAATTGTTAAAAGTAAATGTTTGATTAGATGCTGGAATGGACCTGACCTGCTCGGACTTTGCATGGACGTGGATTTATCTGTGATAACTTGAATCTTCTGTTCCGATTAAAATTGTACGGAACTGTTGTGGCATTCCGTTGTGGTTGTTCCGTTGTTATTAGTGAGCTTTCTTCGTTGATTTCAACAATTTTTATAAGCAAAGTCAAATTGCTCCTACGTTTCGTATTCTTAGGCATTTTGAGTGAATTATTTAACATAGAAATCGCGTCCAAACAAAATCAACAAACAAAATCGACACAAGTTGTTTATGTTTTAGTTTGTGGGATCATTTGCGGTCCACATCGGGGATCATTTCCGGTCTGGGGATCATTTGCGGAGCCGTACAGTGCTGAAAGGGCAAAAAAGCGATATGAACTTGCGCGCGGTCGAACAAGAGCGCGAACTGAAGCGGCAGAGAACGTCGAAAGCTTATGGGAAGCAGTCTTCCTGTTGCTCAGATCCACATCAGTCAGCCAATTACTTCGACAGAAGAAGAGGGAAATCGAAACGAAGGGGGCTCGATCACCAGCCTCTGTTCGGGAAAGGAGCCCGCGCTCCTCCCCCGAAGGTTCTTCTCGGGGAGGGACGCGGACCAGACACGAGAGAACGGCGGAAATCGAGCCTAAGGTTTTTACCGTAGGATGAAAGCAAATGCCATATTATCTTTGCATACAATTTCACACCTCGCGTGGCCACCAACATGGCGAACACCTAATTTGCATAAGCTTATGACGACAGCTGAAAACCAAGAATTATTTCACTTGACTTTCAAGTACTGCTGGCTCTGACATATAGACTCTTAAGTTTATGGAGGTTTAAAATACTAGTTATCTTTACTTATCCTTAAATCATCGCAATTTGCTTCATTCGTTTGTTCAGGCAATTCAATAAAGTTTAATTGAGCAGTTGTGCTCAGAGCATCTAAAGCCACGGTTTGAAGCACAGGAAGAAAAGAACATTTCTTGGTTTTGTGCAGAAGAAAGCATCCTTTTTAAATGTGGCATTTTGGGAATTTTTGTTGCTTGGAAACCATTTCTGTTTCGACAACTGGCTGAAACCGCCTACACTTCGTTGTCATGGTACCTAAGCCGATAATGAGTAAAAGAGAGCTACAAATTTTTGCAGACTTTAGGCTCCGAAACTATCAAAGAAAGAATTGAATTTTCGTGACTTCGTTAACGGAAAATGCTGGTGATGTACACGCGAAATTTCGATACTCTCAGGCTTTGCTTTCAACCAACATACAATAGAAATAAACTACTGCGTCCTAAACTATGACAGTGTATTAAACTACTTATAATTCTATGAAGGGTGAAAGTTTCTAAAGAAACTGTGGTGCTGCGTCGGTGAGGGTAACAATGTAATTTGGTTATATCAACTAAGTTGAAAATGTAAATTGGCCATCGTAACGAGTTATAAAGCTGACGTTTCGGGCGTTAGCCCTTCGTCAGAGCGACGAAGGGCTAACGCCCGAAACGTCAGCTTTATAACTCGTTACGGTGGCCAATTTACATTTTCAACTTAGTTGATATAACCAAATTACTTATAATTCTATCTTTTATGATTACCAAATATTAACTTTTTAGTTGTGGCTTGCTGTTCATTATACATTGAGATTAAACGCCAACTGAACTCCTACTGAATGATAGTCCCTTTGCAACGTTAGAGCTCATCACTTGCACTTCACTAGTGCGCTCGAGACGTTTAGCTACGTCAGTAAACTGCTAACTGCTAACTGCTAAATAGAAACAATTATTACTCACCAGCTGCTGCAAACATTAAAAGAGCGCTCACTGTTAACAAGATGGTACGCATGTTTCTTAGCTCCTCTATTTTGACCGTTACTCTGTCTTGGATGTTTGCACTATGATTGCTCATGAGAAACTGACGTTTACATGCATGTAAAAACACATCTCATTCCACACTTGTTCCCAGGCCTGATATTCTCTTTCCATTCCGGGCGTAAATAAAGCGTTTGAACTTCGCACAAACAAAGTAAAAATTAAAATTTGTAAACATGATAAGGAAGAACGTGCGTTCTGTTAGGGGTAAATATATAATACAGCAAGGTTCAATCAAACCTTTCCCAACTTCTAAACACTCCATTCGCCGCTAATTTTTAAGCGGGTAACAATCTCGAGCCTAGACTACCCCAGTTCTCCTGCTTCGCGGTCAAATGACCGTGGAGCCCGGAGCCAGATTCGGATCTCGATTTTGACGCGGTATAGTCATTGACCTTTGGTCCGTGTAACAGAAGGCGGACGCTACTAGATCAGGTAGCTTTGCTGGCCGTACGCTCTGAGCTAAGCTTTTTCTGCTCCCTATAGTTTTATGATCGCACGCGCACTGGGGACAAAAGCTTAAAGTAATCGGAAAATGTCAGTGTTTTTTGATATTTTACTGACCTCAATATAAGCACAAAAGGCAGAGCAGACAGTCAATTTTTCCGCGTCTCCATGAATTTTACTGTAGTACCCATTGGGGCTTGTTTTTCATGGAAATCTATCTAATCAGGTTTTCAAAAGTGGTAAAAGACATCAATTTGCAAAATCGAAAAATCTGCCTTTACAAACCCTACTTTATTTGTGTTCAAAATTCGTATCCCATCGGATTCGACATACTATAAGAATTTTGACAATTTTACTAAAGGAAATTCAAGAAAATCACAATTGATAAAAACACAGAAACGGCAAAAACTATATGTATAGGCATTTACAATTTTTGACGCTACGCTAGAGGAAGACTCGTAGTAACGAAAACACCGTGTATTAACTTGTGTTCATCGGCCAAACGGTGAAAATCCTGAGTCAAATTAAGTGAATGTGTCAATCTTTCAAATGAACGCATTTCACACTGAATTGCGAGCGAATCGTCAATCCTAGTCTCGAAGACAGATCTCCAGCGACTAAGCTAACAGAGTGGGATATGGGTACGAGATCATAGCGATTATACGGCAATATAAGTTACATTACATTTAGCATTATCACAACTTAGTCGCGGTTAGTAAATCGCTAGACCGAGCTATATCGGCTCAAACTGAGCGACCGCAACGCGGCAATGGTTTGCAAGACAATGTTTAGGTACTTATATTATAAAAGTTCCCTAAAAATGACAACCCTTGGTAAAACAACAGGAAAGACAGTAAACGGACAGCAGTAGCACTACACACACACAAAAAAACTACAAATTGCAAGAGCGAGAGCTTAAACTGTCTTCAACATGAACCGCAATTCTCTAGCTGTCACCTGAGAACGTAAGTCTGGAAATGTGGAAATATGCGTTGAACGGTTTAATCGTTAACGTACTAAGCTGACATATTAACTTGCGGTCGGTAATGTAATTACTTTCGGCCGAAGTAATTCGCAAGTGCATGAATATTGATATTTCTTTCAGCTTTACATACCACATGCAGTAGTTTCACATGAGCGAGGCCATGCAATTCGAAGTTTGTTTTCCTAGACGAATAAAATTTTTCGAAAAAAATGCGATTCTTTGAACAGTATTTACATCAGAGCGTTTCAATCTTACGATAAGATGGATCAAATCACACGCAAATCGGTCAACGAGTGACTAAAGATTTAGAGATAGAAACTCAGTGAAATCTCGGACCCTGGGGGGGTTACTCCCTTATATGGGCTATATAGGTATGTGCGGCCCCAAAGGGTATGGTTTTTCAGCCGTTTTGGTCA
>OMLO01003353.1_pt1 | contig 13225 bp, 11 predicted proteins | sample 1674811 | NCBI WGS metagenome assembly OMLO01 (sample SAMN06265003, study PRJEB25207) | coral metagenome | isolation source: Coral host | place: Mexico:La Bocana,Puerto Morelos, Mexico | collected 2008-11-13
GTGTGTGTATGAGAAATGGAATGTCCCATTCTCAGAGATTTTTAGTTCAAGTACATGTATCTGAAACATATTTGCATCTTATTGAATAGCAATGGTTCCTACTGTTTTCAACTTCCAAAGTCATTCTGCAATTGCTGGTTAGCTTTACAATTATAACAAAAAATATATTTATATTCTCCTAGGGCATCAGAATAATCTTAGAGTGCTGTACTGTCAGAGTAAGCCGTCTGCCCCTAAAGCAAAGTCAACAAGATATATTCCACAAGCCGAGGATAGAATTCTTGATGCACCAGATCTGCTAGATGATTACTGTGAGTCTTCATCATGCTTGATTCCAATTTGCTAGTTAATTTTTGGTTGCTACAGGTCCTAGATCCTTGGCCTTTTGGTAGTAAAAAGAATAGACCACCCTAAAAGAAAAAAAATACAGTTACCCTCAGACTGGTTAGCTTGAATAATGCTGAAAGTTCTGATTACTTCTCAAATGCTTCCCTGTTTTTGGAAGGGAAATGTTACGGTGAAATATTCAGTGACAGGACTTGAATAACATAATTTTTGATGTCCAAATAATTTTTATGAATTGCAATTTTGTGCATTGGTGGTTCATTTTTATTCATCTGTAGTACTGATAAACAATTTAGTAGGAAGTGCCAAGCCACCTTAAGTTACTGGTTAGATTGTTCTCTCAATTCTGTTCCACTTTTGCTCTAGATAGTTTGATTTAAAAACTGTTTCTGCAATCTAGATCTAAATTTGCTGGACTGGGGATCATTAAATCAGCTTGCCCTTGCTCTGTCTGGTGCAGTGTACATATGGAATCCGTGCAGTGGTGAGACACAACACTTGTTCCAGATGGAGGGTGATGATTATATCTCTAGCGTCAGTTGGATTGGACAGGGCAGTATATTGGCTGTCGGCAATAGCAATGGCCAGGTCCAGGTGAGGGGTCCATGTTGCAAGCAAATAGGACGTGAATGTATGGGTCTTGGATCTTATCATTAAACTGGATTTGCATAAACCTTCCCCCCTCCAATTTGCTACATCAATCCAGCACCCCAGCCAGATAAGGTAGTAATTCTGACCAGCTAATGTGTTGTATTCATATATTGATAAATAATATTTGACTCTTTTTTTGTAAACCAAAGGCAAATAAATGCATGTGTTTTTGTTCTTAGTTATGGGATGTAGCGCAAGCCAAGTGTGTTCGTTTGATGGCTGGTCATGCTGCTAGAGTGGGGTCACTTGCATGGAACTCCTTTATCCTGTCAAGGTATGTGTTATTTTCCTGGAGAGCGGATTGAAACAGCTTTGTACAAGATGCTTTAATTTGTTTGTGTTTTAAGGGCATGTAATTCGGTTACTATGTCTTGCCCTTTTTACTTTCCTTTCATTGCTTCTTATTTACCCCTGCTGTATTCCAATCTTTAAGTGGAGAAATTAAAAATACAAAGTACAGCATACAAATTAATCTTGAATTTATTTCTCTCAGTGGTTCACGCAGTGGTGCAATCCATCACCATGATGTACGAGTGGCATCACATCATATCGGGTCCCTCCTAGGCCATAACCAGGAGGTATGCGGTCTTCAGTGGTCTCCTGATGGTAAACTGCTAGCCAGTGGCGGCAATGATAATGTCCTGAATATCTGGGGTCAGGGCAGCACCTCAGAGGCTGCAGCTAGTCCGCTTTACACCCTGACACACCACCAGGCTGCAGTAAAGGTATACTAGGTGACATTGATAGCTATAAGAATGTAGACACTGTCACATCAAGTTCAGTTCAGTGTTGCAGGCTGACCTGTTGGAAGTTTTTCAACAGTGAGCATGTTCTTGGTTGGCAATAGCAAAAAAGATGTCGATTACAAAAATGATTGAGTTAACAATGTTATTACAACAGTTTGGCTGCCAATGTTAGGAATCCTGTTTAGACTAAAATATCTTTATTAAGAACAGCATACTGTAAACTCCAAATTACCTTGTGCCCCACCCTCCAACTCCTAGTCTTTAGTTTTGCCGATAACAAAGCTCCCCCTCCCAAATAACAAATATTTTGTTGCTCAAATTGTTTATCTGGAGTGGCTGACTAGGCTGGCTGCGACTTACTGCTCTTTAGGCAGTGGCATGGTGTCCGTGGCAACCAAATGTCCTGGCCAGTGGTGGTGGTACTGCTGACCGTCATATCAAATTTTGGAATGCAAACACAGGAACTTGCCTCAACAGCGTGGACACTAACAGCCAGGTGTGTATTTTATATCTTCTACTGCTCTGTGGTGCAACTAAACTGTTACAGGAGCTCATTGCAGTATTATAAAGTTAGTTTGGCCATATACAAGATCACCTTTAATTTGGAGGAAACCTGAAAAAAGTGGCTTACTAAGATAGAAAAACACTGTGGCTCTGTGAGTGGGAGAGATGAATAAACTCCTGCACTGTGATTGGCCACCTGAGTAGGCAAGATAGCTCCATCTTTCCTGCTCGGGACTACCTGTTGTGTCCTGCTAGTATAATTTCCCCGAAAGCCATATAATAAATCCTTCATTGACCAAGCATGTTTGGTCAAGATGGCTTGATATTGGCATCATTTGTTTTTGTTAGTTAGAGGACTCAGTCCTCATCCATAAACATGCAAAGAAAGGACTTGGCAAATACCCAACCATCTTGAGTTCACACTAACAAACTGTTGAGTTATGGACACTGTCCAGAATTTGCAGGTTTTAAGCATCTATTATTGTGACATCATGTTCTCTTTCAGGTGTGTGGACTGCTGTGGTCTAAAGAGTACAAAGAATTAGTTTCAGGTCATGGATTCTCCCAACACCAGCTCACTATCTGGAAATACCCAGCCATGTCACGCATCACAGAACTGACAGGGCATACGTCACGCGTTCTCCATATGACCATGTCACCCGATGGCCAACATGTGGCATCAGCTGCCGCTGATGAGACCTTGCGCTTGTGGAAATGTTTCACCGCTCAAAGTAAAACTAAGAAAGTGTCTGGAAGGGGTGTGGAAAAAGATGGGGCTAGTTTAATGTCCTGTATGAAAGTGCGCTGAAGGAGTGACTTGAGTTAATGGCAGAAATTCTGCACCTTCAGCCTCCAGCTTTGAAACATTTGAAAAGTGTTTCCTTAAAAGCATGAATTTTCTTGAAAAATGCAGTTGAAGCCTGTCATGGATGTATTAATTATTTGTATCCACACTTTGTTATAGTGGCAATGACATTTGGAGTACATGCATCCATCTTGGGCCTACGTGTATTGAGGAAAAAGTTTTTAGTTTTGAGAAGTTGTATTTCATGGGCTGCTTGTGCCAAGAACAAAGGGCCTGGTAAAATGCACCATCCTGAATGCAAACAAGGCTTAACACGCATTTTGAAAACTATTATGGTATTTTTAAAAAGGGCCTGTGATATGAATATTAGAGTTAGTTTCTGTAAATAAAACTAGTTTAACGAAATGTAATATTATTCTAAACTGGGTCTCTTTTTGAAATGCACTGGTTCCCAGAAAATATTAAGTTTTAGAATTAACAGATTGGGATTTAGTTATTGTACATATTTTGCTAAATTTTCTACAGAGTTGTATTCATTTAATCAGCAGTTATTTTTTAAATTTGTATTTATATTTATTTATAATAAATGGAAGAAGTTTTATGTGGGCTGTTTGCTTGTGTTCATCATCTACTGAGTTTTTATCTTTAAATCTCCCAAATAATTGGGCAGATTCCATTTTCTGAGTTTTCCTTAACTCCTCTGGGTGCATATTTGAGTTAGAGATCAACTAGTGATATCTTCGGGAGGGATAAACTGATGATCCCTACCTCAACCTTGATTATATTGAATATCACAACAACCTCATCCAATAATTGTTTATAATAACAAAAACAACGATAATGAGTTCAATAAAGATTAGTTTTGTTTAAAAATAATTATGTTAATTATAATTATGATGATAATAATAATAATAGTAATAATAATAATAATAATAATAATAATAATAATAATAATAATGATGGTTATTTATATAGTGCTTTTACCATCTATGTCCAGAAGTGATTTACACTGTGCGTATTGAAATAAAATTATAAAACTCAAGATAAAATACTCGAATATAGAGCTAGTGGTTTCACAGACGGAGACGTACCACAAAGCGTTACTCAAGTGACAACAACCATGAAAGGTTAACAAAAGAGTTCAACTCTCACAGGATTGGGCCAGTCCACTTAACATTGGATAAATTTTAAAACAACCATCACCGGTCATGGACTTTTGTTCAAGGAAAACTCGGTCAGGGAGACCACATGGTTAGCATGAAATAAACTTTTTCGCATAACTACGGTTCAAGAATGTTTTCAGTTCGTTTACACTAAAACTAGAAGCCGGTGTTTTCAAACTCCTGCGGTTTGAAGAGCTTTCGAAGCACCGTTTTCGTGCCCGGATTAGTTTGTACGGTTGGTCTATCTGTAGAAATAACGCAGCGTCTTCAAATTTCTACGGCGTAGTGCGGTCTTAACATGGGCGCAGTTAGACGCCAATATGGCTGCCGTGACGTACTGTGAAAACACTCTTTAGCGCAAAAGTGTGATTTCCAGTTTCAAAATTCGATTGAAGATTTTCAATTTGAATTTGTCAGTTAGGTGTCCTTTGCATGAATTCACTTAGGATAATGAAATGTTACTCGACAGATGGGAGCAAAAAGGTTTTGAAAAAAGCCAGCAACTTTGCAGTTTTGAGAAACGAAATCTAATTCAGAAAGCGCATTTTATGACAAAATGAAGGTACGCAGTTTGAAAGGAATTCCTTTTTTTTGTGGCTTTTCAAGTTAGCAAGTGTTCAATTATCCAAATATTGCACGTGAGAGGAATGGCTAGAAATGCATGATCTGTATAATTTAAATTAAAACAGAGACTGTGGAAGATGATCTGTACCGTTGTCTCTTAAACAGGCGCGGTCACATTGTTGCAAAGCTGTTTTAGAAACAAGTAAAAATATATATTCCTAAACTGAACTCGTGCACTTCATTATTTTGTTGCTTCATCGGTTCAACCCGTCCATGTCTCATTACATTTTCTTCCGTATTTCCGGATTCTGTGTTTTTCTTTCCCGTGAGCGGAATAAAATAAAAGACGAAAAATTAAAAATAAATGCATAACTGGCGACGCTATTAATAAAAACATCGACAGATAATTTTTCGGGTTCTCTGATTGGTTTCTCTAATGGTAAATATCTCTAGTTTCAACTTGTTTGAAAGCCAGAAAATATGGTTGGCCGAAAATATTATCATGCTTTCAAAGAATAGTTCTATATTGGAAAGATTTGTTGCTGGCACGAACCGTCTGTTAATAAAATCAAAATGACATGCACAATAAAGATAAAACAAAGATCTATTTGGCATTATCTCCTCCCTCCATAGCCGTCCAGTCTATGAGAGATAAATACTTAGTTTTATCAGTACGACAACACCAAGAAAACCGATAAAGATTTGTGACTTTTTCTTTTGACAAGGGCGTTGTGTTTTGTCTCCGTGATAAATGGCTATTTTAGAATTGAAATAACTTCCTTTTCTAATTCCAAACATTACCCAGATGTTGCCACATTTTGCGTTAAATTCACGCAATTAACACTGGCTTCTTGAAGATTAGTTTCAAAAATTAATGCACCTTTATGGCACCTTTAATCCTTATGGCATTCATTTCAACAGAAATGACGAACTTTATTCACTTGAAGAACTTAAAAGAACTGTTCTTGCGAAGCGACGAAAGAATTAATTTATTTATTCCTCAGAGGGTTGCTAAATGCAACGCAAGGTTGTTTTATTGTGAAGCCAAGATTAATTAGTTGACAATATGGTGTTTTTTGTTTTGATAAAGAAACAGAATATTTTGCCAGCTTTAATGGCTTTTTAATAAAATCGCTTAAACGGCTAAAATGTTTGTCCCGTTCAGTATTTGTTTCGCGAAACAACCACAGTATTTTCGACAGTAAAACACGCGGTAAAATGCTTTGTGTGGTGAGTAATCTATTGCTAAGAGAAACAATTATATCTCCACACAGAATGTGTAGTTACAAAGCTTTCAATAAAAGGGGCTGACCTTTAGGTATAGTTCACTATTTTGATTTTGGTTACAATATTGGCAATATCGGAGATGAAATAAATATGGTTTCTTTAACTATAGGAAATTTTTTCAAATGTCTTGTTTAAAATATTTTTTATTACTCCTCTTTTGTTTCAAAAACTTTCCGTATTGATATCCACAGATAATGCTGTAATTTTGAAACGTTTGTATGATACAAAGATAAGATATTCAATATTCTGTAAAACCATTAGTGGCTTTCACAGTACTGTTTACTTACTAAGACTTAATTTGTTTAAAATTATCGATCTCCTTTCTTGCCTTAGGCCAACGTATGTGGTAACGCATATTGCTCGACAAAATCTTGAAACAAAGCTATTCATTGCAAAAAAAAACAGAAAACAAAAAACAAAAAAAGAAATATGTTTGGAACAGCGAGGTCACAAAATTCGTTTTGTCATTAGAGACTTCCACGTTTTAATCAAACGTCTGTATTAGTTTAAAACGTAGTAAAATTTCGGTAAAACTAACCAAACAGCTTTGGTTTACCGACTCTTTTTCTTCGTTTTATATTATTTTTCATTCAAGAAGATGCGTTTTCTAACAATATGGGCCTTTCTGTTCAACTTACACAGCAAATGCCCAGCGTGACATTTCACACAATGAAAATGTTCAAATCAAAAGCACGGTTTGTTAAACTCTGTCAAATTCAGTGATAGCTGAAATGATCTCTTTGTAGGGGGTGAAAAACTTTGTTAACATTTATAGTCTCGATAAAAAGCCATATTTTTTATTGACAGGAAAACGGCTAATTATAAACAGAGTGATAGCTTGTTTAGTAGAGTTCCGCTGAGAAAGTATTTTCTACGTGAGATATTTAGTCATTTAACCTGTGAAAAACTATTCAAACTTAAAAAGCTAAATTTTGGGGGGCATTCGGCAAATTTACTAATAGATAACAAAAGTTAGAATGCAAATTGCCACCGCTTGTTTGATGAATATGTGAAAATTAATTGCAGAATTTCACGGGCACTTTTGCTCATAGACTTGTCCACCTTCGCTTAATTCTTTGTTTATCCGTCTCCCTCATGCGACCTAGCAGGCCAGACCAGGCCATTATTGGAAAGGACTTTAGGAAGTTTATTTTGCTCATAGTCAGTCTCGCTCAGTTTGTATCATTCAGTCTTTCTTAAGAAATCTAAAGCGAAAATTTAGCCATTTTGCAGAGCTCTTGAAATATCTAGAAATAAGTAAATCCTCATTAAATTAACACATTTTTTAGCTAATACGTGGTTTGGGCTAGTTGCTAAATAATTATTTATTTTGAACTCGGTATTCTAAGGGCGGCCCCATCAAAGTTCTACTCGTGTTTCTCAAACCTGAAAAAGACTGATGTTAAAATCATCGTAATTTTTCAAGATATCAAGAGAATTATCAGATTCATTTTTGTTTCGATATCATTCATATACAAGGCGCCAGCCTTTCCAAGAAGAAAACATCGCAACATTACCTTAGGTTAACAAAACTACTGTTTCAAGCAACGGACTCTTCTTTAGAGAAATGTTATTTTCGAAACATGAGTAATGGATGCGCTTTGTTTTCAAACCAAAATAGTTGCTTTGATTTGTAACTAATAAAGACGTTCGTTGAAACACGGGTAAGGAGCTTGCAATATTGGTAAGCTGTCCTGTCCTGCGCGTGCGTAGGAGTGGCGAGCCGAAAAGCTCAGAGGTCAAGCGCGCCGGCGTGAATCGATCATAAAGTGATGAAAAAAAAAATCAAACAAAACAAAAACAAATATCTAAAAAATGATATGTATCTTAAATGCAAACCCCGAGAAAAGGTAAATATTTTTTTAGTATTATTTATTTCGCCCTGGAGGAAAGAGAATATTTCAAGTTCAGTCTGAGAAGCGGACCGCACTGTCCGAAATATAATACGATATGATAGTACTTATTCAAGTTAGATACTGACCCTTTTCTAGAACTGTTTTACTGGGTGCTAAAAGAACTTCAGCGAAAAATCCACTCTACGTGCAGATATGTGGTTAATCTTAGAAAAGGTCGACTTATGAAATCTACCACCTTTCAAAACATTTCATACAGGTGAGTTGAAATCGGCTTTTGAGATCGATTACTCATTTGGCTGTTCATGTCACATTCCATTCCAGCGACTCATTTAATTGAAATAAGGTCACAGTATTTAATTGCTTTTCGATTCAAAAAACCCTTAAGCTTCTCGGTGTTTTCTTATACCAGAGTCAAAGCAATCGTTATATTGAAGGAAGTGCATTTTAATTAGCATATAATTTCACTGCTGTATACTAAACTACTGAGAAGACCGAAGTTGAGAAAAGACGAGGCAAGCTATAAAGTATACAAGTTTTTTTTTAATGACACACCATTTGACTACGAACTTGTGTTTGAAGCGCGCGAAAACGGAATATGTATCGGAAACATAACAAGATAGTGGAAAATACTATCACCTATTACTGACAACAAATGATTCTTAGTTTATGAAGCAGTTTTGACCGCTCAGTTTTTCCAACGGTGCAAGTTATTAAAAACACACTTTGTTATAACCTTAGGCAAGCGGTCACGCTTGAAGAAGAATTAGTCGGATAAAAGATTTTCAATTGAAACAATTAATTTGTCGCACTTTAGACAGACTAATTAGTGCCAACAGTAATTAGTCCATGAAATAATAAGTGTCCACTTCAAATGCACAGAAGTTAGCGAGTTTAACTTCGGAAATACCTCAAGATATCGTCGGCAAATAGTCTTGAGATTGTTTGCTTCATAAGGCTGGGTCGCGCGGCACTCAAATTCCGAGCGAAATCTTGCGGCGTTGTTGCCTTGAATTTTTTTGTTTGTTTATAATTTCCTGCGATTGCTCAAACGAACATCTTATTAACGCGAGCGGCTTCTCGCCTCTCCTAATCATTTCTAATTAGGAGATGATATTAATTAAGAGGTTAATTACATATCAATAGATTTTGACAGGTCGGTGAAGAACTCGACAATACGCGCTAAACCTTTGCGAAGATGCCGGCGTAATACCCCTTACAAAGCCGTTGAAAAACACGCAAATACTGCACTTGAAGATCCAACTCTCCTGTTTCGAAGATTCCACTTGAACGCCCGGCAGAATTATTCAATTTGAGGCTATTAATCCCAAACGAATTTCCGTTGATGCATGTTCCTTTAATTTCCTGAAAACTGACAGTTTTTTCGCGAGCTAACGAAGTCGGCCCGACGAGCGTGATAAACAGCATTAATTGCATTAATCTCTTTTAAGCTACCCTGGTTTAATTTCCTTTTTTTGCAAAGGCAAGTGCTTAAGAGTAGTATCTTCGTTAAAAGTTTCATTTCGTCTTCTTTAAGTAAATGAATATTTCACTTTCGCTTGTGATGCCATTCTCTGAGACGGTAATGAAATAATCGAGACGAACTTTTCAACATCCGTAGTATTGGCAAAACTAAAAAGTGATATTTGATTGTTTCCAATTAAACCTTGGAAATTGAAATGGCATGATCGCTTAATTTGTGCACGGGTCTAAAATATTTGTAGCGAAAACTTAGCGAAAATATCCGCGGTTTTTAACTGATTTTCATGCGGTCCGATACTAGAAAAATGTGATTTCTAATGATCCAGGGACGCGGAACCCGGTCTTGTGTTTCGGAAGTTTCCGTCGTTTTGAAACATTTTCAAGTGGTCATATGAATGGTGTAAACTTTGTGATGCCGTGTGTTGATAACGCAGCGCAATTTGCGGTAACACGCTTAAATCTCCAATGATAACTCAAGCAGTTATTTAGATGTACTCTAAAAGCTTGATAAATTCGAAAATATTTGTTGATGTGGCTGACAGGCGAAGAAAGGCAGTGTTAATTAAAATGATTTTTTCGCCCGACACTCGCAAGATGGCGGCAATTACGACCAATTACTTCTCATCAAAAATGTGTAAATTTCATTATTTCGAATTTTCCTTTTCCCCAAGTTGTTTGCTTAGTAAGCCGACGAATGGTCGCGAAACGTAGCTGTAAGTTTCTTTTTCGAAATAGAGCGACTGCTTCGGAGAAGCCTTTTAATCACTAAACGATGGCCAAGTTAGGAAAGAAAGGCAAAACAGAGAATTTCGCCTGGAGCAGTGTTTATTATATATTGCGCTTCTCGTATCTCATAAAGGGAGTTTAATGTTGATATAATTAGGTCTTTATTGGAGTTCTATAGGATTGTTATGTTAATCTAGATAGGGATTAATGTTAATAAATTCTAATTATATTTTACTTGAATGAATGTTTTGCCAATAACTGTGTTCGCGGATAAATGCGTTGATTGGTTGTGAAAAGGGAACTTTCACCCAAAAGAAAACCGCGAAGCAAGAATCCCTTAGCTAATAATAGCAATTTAATTTAGCCAGTCGGTCACCGTGTGAGGGTTATAATTCACCCTGCGGGCCTACCATTCATGCACGACTAACTAAACTCCCGGCATCATTATGAACGAAAAAGCGAAGCGCTTTCTATGATGCGAAGTACTCTTTGAACAAGCTGCTGACAGTATTCTTGACGCAAAGCGAAATGGAAACTTCTAACACCGACAGCGTGCCCACCAAAGAAAGATTTGGCGTTGTCTCCTATAGCATAAACGGAATCTTAGGCCTTACTAGCGAGCCTGTTTCGCTCAAAGATCTTAGCAGTAAAAATGCGAAGGAAGCAGAAGGAACCGAAGGTAATTACAAACGTGCTAGTAACGACTGTCTGTTAGAGCACTGACTACATGCATATTGACGATAACAGGACAGGTTGCTCTTTTTGGTTCAAAGAAATTAAAATATTGAATCAACGTTCAAGGTAGAATGATAATTTCAACTGCAAACTTAACTCATCGATGTCGTTGACTCATAGCAAAATCCGTAGCTATTTTAAGTTTATTCTTCTTCAGAGCTTTTTCTTTTCTTTTCATTATGTACAACTTGTCGTGAATTATATTAAAACTGCCATCCAAGGATTCTCATGTTAAGAGCTGCGCTTTCCCCTCTACAAAAGAGGCTCTCAGAGTTCAGGAAATTACCTCCTCGACTAGGCAAAGTTCGAGCAAACGTGTCATTGTTAAATCTTTATATTCGGACTGTATGACAGAGCAAATTTAGCGGGAAAACTCACGGCGGACACAAACAGAGTCACTATAGTTATTCTTCGAAATTCATGCGCATTTTAAAAAACCATCCTGCCCAACTTTCCGAGCGGCTTGTTATTTTATAGACCGTCAGAATTTTATTATTACTTCGTCGAGTTTTTGACAAGAAATATAATAGGATTTTGGCACATGTAGATCGATTTTGTGTAAAAGCATTAATGAAAGCAGTTCGCGGATGGAGCACAAATTGTACCATCAGTTGAATTTGAGTGTCTCGCTTCGCGAACCGTTTTTAATCGAGTTTATACTTATTTTATCTCTTAGTGATGCAATTTTATTAAACGTTTTTTTTTGTATTCGAGGTGGACAAAAAAATTAAGGTCGATTTTAGATTGTTCAAGATCGATGCTTTCTTTCGTAAAATTGTATTGGTTGAAAAGATGCGATGCCGAGAAATCGTATATTAACATTTCGCTAATTTATTCACCGCTTCTTTTTCAGCGAAGTTGGACAACTTTTGTCTCGGCTGAGCGGGGACCAAAATGTTAAGAATGAAAAAGTTATATTAGAGTTTAAGTAAAAGGTGACCCCAGCGAAAAAAGACAGATGGGATAAAAGAGATGGCGACACTAAAACATAACACAGGGAAAATTAGCGTGGCATTTCGTAAACTTAGTTTATTTCTGGCTTCAAACTTTATCACTCAACTCCAGCGTTTTGCACCAGCTGTCACCATCTTGACCCTAATAACTGCTGATATTCAATTCAATTTACATCAATTTGTATGAAAGAATACTTATTACTTTCTGGTTGCTATACAAAAGTCGAGCTATTTGAATAACATCTCGATGGGACTTATTTTCACGCGTGCCGCTTCGCAATTCGCGCGAACCTTAACGAACTGAAATAAAATGACTTTGTGGCCTGCCTACTGAGTCTCGGCGTTTCCAGTAAACAAAACAAATGATTAATAAATTGCCCCTTTTTGCAGTTGTTTTCTTTAGTCTGAAACAAAAGGGCGACACAAACGCAATCGCGTCGACAATATGGCAAAGAAAGAACCCGGAGTATGCAAAATTAAAGTATATATCTATTGAGCCGAAACAAGCAGTTTCATTGGGCGGACGCTAATATTGAAATAAAGCCCTTGAAACTTTAGAAGTTTTGTCCATCACGCAACAGACAGCCTGCCTGCTAAACCTATAAGAACTATTTTCTCCATCTGTTTGAGGCAGTTAATCGGCTCCGATCGAGAAAAGTGGTTTGGAACTGTGCTGAATTCACGGTGGCTGACGATGAATTTAAATCCCGGTTCGTTTTTTACTGGAATGGCTATTAAGCTTGTTAACTGGGGGCTTGCTATAATGGTAGCTTAACTTTCCCATATAGAGGAGAGTTGAATTTCACTGTTGTGCTTTCCAATTTGTTATCTCGCAAAGAGTTAGGATGTAGGAAGGTGTAAAATTTGTCTTATTTGAGGTCAGCTTAACAGATTTAGTAAAAGCACAGATATATTTTCATAGCCACTCGGCTCAGTAGAAATTTCTCTGTGAGATAAAAACGAGATTTAGTCATATTAGGGCAATAAAAAGGTAACGAAATAGTTAAAGAATGATTTGGCTGCTTTGAGGTAATTCCTGAATTGCCATTAAAAAAACACTGCTCTACCTATAGTAGTTTTAATTTTGTTCCGTCTGATGCAATTTTTTATCGTTCTCTTACCTATAACAGCTGAAAGTAACGTTCAAGACAAGACAAACGAACAGATCACCGGAGATGGAGACGAAGAAGTCAATTCTCCTACTGATGATGCTTCAGCCACAGCGAAAAAGAAAAAGACTCGTTACCGAACAACATTCAGTCAATATCAACTTGAAGAACTTGAAAGAGCATTCGATAAGGCGCCGTATCCCGACGTATTTGCACGGGAAGAATTAGCTTCAAAACTTGGCTTAACAGAAGCGAGAATCCAGGTAAAAATAATGTACAACTTGGCTTAAAATCAAGAAACA
>OMLO01003354.1_pt1 | contig 13222 bp, 11 predicted proteins | sample 1674811 | NCBI WGS metagenome assembly OMLO01 (sample SAMN06265003, study PRJEB25207) | coral metagenome | isolation source: Coral host | place: Mexico:La Bocana,Puerto Morelos, Mexico | collected 2008-11-13
AAGTACCCTCCAGGGAACGATCACATATCCCACTAAACGAAATCATCGACTCAAAAGTGCCGGCTAGGAAAAGGATATAATAGTTTCCAGGGTACACATGCGGATATTTTGCAACAGTGTCTAGCTGAGCAAGCAAATCACAATGATATAGCATTTCCTGGTGATTCTTCCAAAGATTACTATTCGTGCAAAGAGTTGCCAATGCATCACTTGTTTTAATGGAGAACCATCCTCCTTTGTTTGTTTGAAAAACTCGCTAACACTTTGTTGAGCTCAGCCATGGTATGCGCGTCGTTTCAACAACGACAATGCTAACCAACAACTATCAAAACCAGTTGCTGCCCAAAAATGGGGCAAGATGTGTGCTCTTCAAAACGAATCAACTTACACTCTAGTTAGCAAACTACTGCAGATTGCCGGAAATTCGTTTTTCTAATATATACAATATACATCATACATAGCAGATATATTTTCGATTGCTATGGTTGCCAGAGTGTATCGTTTCCAAATAATTTCCAAATATTGGATGTTCTTGGGGTGTCGCCATCCTCAACAAATCCGCAAAAATCCGACAAGTGACAAATGGAGTCAGAGTTGTAGTCTTGCTACCGCCTGTCAACGTGGTCGTTGAAGTACAGTCAAAGTCAGTGCCACAATCAAGCCTCAGTAGCATCTGTAATATAGAAAAAGAACCTCGAAAAAAAAGTGGAAAAGAGAAGAGAAATCTTAATTAGATAACATGTATGATTCCTTCCCATCTTTTTTGACTATACATGTTTGGTCACCTTTGAGTTTGAAATGAAAATTGATCTGATTAATCCTAGTTGAGGGTTGAACCACCCATCTGAAGAATATGCGGAAGTCAAATTGGATCATTCCCCCAAGTATGCAGAGGTGAAAATGCAAAAAAATCTTTGAAATCACCACCTATAGAATGCCCTTTGAAGCACTGGGACGTCCTGTTGAAACTAGACATAGTCCCAATGGTGAGTAACCAGGTTTTGACCCCCCAGTATATCAGACATGTATAAGCAAGTTCCAACGTATTTCTTGAAATCATCGCTGTCCTTCAAAAAAGCTAAGTTGAATCAACCTACTCCTCCGTGCAACGGAAAATTCCCTCTCAGATTCCTACCCTGTGAATCCGATCTCGAAAAAAATCAATCGGGATTGATGGAGATCAATCTCAATCAATCTGGATTGGTTTTTGGTTTTTTGAGCTTCAGGATTGGTTTTTATTTTTCAATCCCCAAAGAAGTTGAGGATTGAAAAAAAAATCAATCTGGGATTGGTTTTTTTAGCAGGCTCAGATTGGTTTTTGACACAAGAGGTACCACATGCACTCAGAACTTTTTGGCTCATCGTTTCAAAGCATGTAGCAGGCTTGCTTGTGAAGCCACAGTCACTTAATGTTTGGCTTTTTCACAAGCCTCAAAGATAATTGTTGATCCTGAGCTGGAAACCCAGCAAATACTTCTGACAGAAGCTATTAGACAAATTGGTTGCCTTGGTTCCATGCGCGCAGGAGTGTGCAAGGGTTGACATGCTGCCAACCCAGCTTTCTTGCCTATATGTCCAATAAGTTTTTGGGTTCTGCCATTGACACATGTAGCCAAGATGGTATGCCCAGTGGAATTTAGGAGTGAGCTGGAACAGAATGTCATTGCCAGCATTGGCTTTCAACCAAGTATAATGCCTTAAGCATTTCTTGATTTGACTGAATGCTGCTTGGGCTTCATTCTTTGTCATAAAAAAATCTGCAGTGGACACAGTGTCATAAAAACATGCCAAGCTGTGTAAGCATTCAGCCATATGGCTTTCTTTCAAGCCACCAGAGGCACTGGCTTTCTCCCAAGCCACAGAAGCCAAAACAGGCACCAAGTGCCTGACTTCAGCTGCTCTTCCTTTCAGCAAGGGCGCTTGGCCCCATGGTGCCTCTGCATTGGTGAATTGTGCTAGGTTCAGGTTTGTAAACCTTTCTTGCACTTTCATACTCTTGTATTTCTCATGAATTGAGTTCCACACCTCTCTCATATTGTTTGCTGCTTGGGCTTTGTTGCAAGCCTCTTTGTAGCACCAGGAATGCAGCACGCTACCACATACTCTGGAGCTAACACCTAGGTCCAGGGTATGTAAAATGTCGATGGACACCCTGTATGCCATAGAACAGCCTGGAATCTGTGTAAGGAGGGTGTGGCTGCTTGGTGGGCTTTCTTTCAAGCCTCTGGCATCATGCAGCTTCCAAGCTGGCTCATCCCGGAAATCCCATGGAGATAGTCTCTTTTCATTTTTGTGGCAGTTGCAAAGCCAGCAAAATTGATGCCTTTGCCAATGGGGAAGCTTTAGTGTGTTTGCATAATACTCCAAATCTCCTAAATAGTTCCAAATATAAAATCTCCACCCTTCTTTGGTCAAGGGCTTTCCAGCTTGCTGGGCCATTAAGCCTTTCAAGGCCCTTCCTTTCCAATCTATTTGCGGGTGGTAGCCTTCCCACAAGCTTTGAAAGCTCCATGCAAGGGCTTGGAAGACTTCTGCCCAGGTCTCTTTTGCTGTGGCACTTTTAGGCCAGGCTGCGAGACAAAATGAATTGTCAATGATGTGGCTTTGTTTCAAGCCTCTGTGGATGTCTTGGCTTTCTCTCAAGCCACTCAAGCATCCCCCAAAGCTGAACAGAAGCAAGGAATCTGTGGAAAACTCCACTCCATCCCCATGGAGCCATAATGGAATTGTGTGTTGCCTTTTTCTTTGCCATTGGTGAGGTGTATTGGCTTTCTCCCAAGCCACTGGGCTGTCCCATAATCTAGGGTCATCCTCTGCCACTTGTTCCCAAAAGTTGCTAGCCTTGCTGGGTGCAAAGCAGCTCTCAATAAGCGCTGAGTAGCTGTCGCAAAAACTGGAGATCATCAAGTGTGGCAGAAACATGTGAAAGTTTGCTTCTGTCATACCTGATGGATCTTTGGAGTCCAGGGCTGGAACCTTGATCACTATCTCAGGGCTTTGTTTCAAGCCACCCAAAGTACCTGCCTTGATTTTTTTCTGGAGCAGCCTTGTCAAGTCCCTGTGTATGTTTGCAGGGTGTTCTCCCCAAGCCCCAAGACTTGCTAGTTCAACCACCTCTGTTTCCAAGCAACCATCTTCATGGGCAGCAAAGGCTAAAGCTTGCATTGCTGTTGCAGATAACTTTCCTAAACCCCATAGGTTGAGCATCCTCTGGGACAAATGGCTCTGGCCTTGTTTCAGGCCCCCTTCTCTTGGCCTTTTCTTTGTATCTGCTTCAGCGATTTCTAAGGATTGCTTTAATCCAGGCATGTTGCAAAGGTTTGTTTCCAAGCCAGTCTTCTTCAATGTCCCTGCAGAACCTTTGAGCCAAAAAAACAGAGAGGCCAAAAAAAGCTGAACACACAGCTACTGTTTAACCTATGCAACTCTTCTGTAGCTGTGTTGACAGAGAGCTTTTACACACACTCACAGAGCAGCTTCAGGTTTTCTGTTTGCTCTAAAGCAGGAGCACTTTTTTGCAAAAACCGCGCCTGGCAGGCTGCTCAAGTCTTTCTTCTCCAGCTGCTTTCCTGCTGTGGCTTTTTTCCAAGCCTCTTTTCTTCAAGGAAGGATAAGCTTCTTGTTTGCTTTCAGCTTTTGGGCTGCATTCTTCAGCAAATCTTGTGCAATGCTGACTTCAGGTTCTTCGACCATAGCATCCTCTAGTTGGCTGTGGACCTGTTGCAAGCAGTCCAGGCTTTCTTTCAAACCACTGGTGTCAGGCTGCTTTTTGAGCACCACTTTGGTGCTTCGAATCTCCTGGGTCATAAGGGTCGTCATTTTCATGATGTGTTTTTTTCACTGCATTTTGTGGGCAATTTTGTGGGCAGTTGCTCATGTTGTCAACATTCTCATGCCACTTCTTCAGCTTTTCTTCTTCTTTTGCCTGCTTCTGAACAGCCTTCTCCTGCTTTTCTGCACTTTTTTGTCTTTCTTTTTCCTTTTTTTCCTTCTCCTTCTTTTCCTTTTCCTTTTTCTTTTGCTCTTCTTTGTTTTTCTCTTGGGCCACCTCCTTGGGCTTGCTGCTGGCAGGGGCACCAACCTTGGCCAAGAATGTCTCCAGATCATCTTCTTCTTCTTCTTCCCCAGTGGCACTTCCTTCAGAAGCAGAGGGCATGCAATTTTCTATTGAAGCATTCCTTGGCTTTGTTCCAAGCCACATTTGGTCAAAGAAAGTGTCTTCTTCCTGTCCAGGCTGGACACTTTTGATTGCCTTTGAAAGCGCTTGGCGCTGCTCTTCTGTGGTGTTGCCAGCGCCTTGGTTTTTGACGGTTTGTTTACCTTTCCTGCCCATGCTGACTTTCTCATCCACCTTCAAGAATTGCCAAATTTTCAAGCCTTTTTTCCAGGCATCTGGGTCTTTTCTCATTTGGATGAGTCCAGCCTTGACTCTCTGTTTTCCTTCTTCTTCACCATACTCATCTGTGATTTTTTTCCAAGAGACCCAAGCCAAGTCTTTGTTTTCCTCCCATCCTTGTTCTGCTGTGTCTTCAGTGGTGATTTGGCTTTCTTGCAAGCCGCCTTTTAAGAAGGCAAGCAGGAAGTTTTGTTTTTTTTTTGGCTCCTGCGCCTTCAATTTTGTTCCACTCAGATGCCATTGCTGGTGTGCGTTTGCTTTCCATGACCTTGAACAGCCCTTGCCTTTGCTTGTGACTGAACATGGCTAGGAAGTCGTGCTCCTGGATGTGGCCTTCTTTCAGGCCTCTAACTGCTTGCATGTATTTTTCATGCTGAAGCAGCTGTCCAGTGGTGAGGTGTTGCAAGTCTGAAAAGTTGCTATTCAGATCTGCATCCTTTTCCACCTGGTCTGGCTTTGGTTTTTCTGCAGTTGTGTTCGCATCGGTTTGCAAATTTCCTTTCTCAGACCTTGGTTTTTCTTGTACAGGCTTCTCTGGTGGCTTTGTTTCAAACCTCTCATTGTTCCCCTTTTCTCTGTCCTGCTTGCTGCCTGCCTCTGGTTCGATCTCTTCGTCCTGAGTAAACCTTTCTTCTTCGGCTTCTTCTGAGATATCTTTCTTTTCAGTACTTTGTGTCTGTTCAGTTGTCTCTGTCTTTTTTTGTTTTTTTTCTTTTGGCTCTACTGTGGCTGCTGTTGCTGGTCTTTTGACAGCAGCTGGTCTTTTGAAGGCAGCTGGTCTTTTCATGGCTTTTTTTCAAGCCGCCATTTTTTGGTCGAAAAAAAACTCGATAGGTACAAATGGCTGCATAAAATAATTTGAATCAATTTTTTAGGACTGTGTGAGGTTTCCTTTTTTAAAAAAACATCATTTTTGTGAACCAAAAAAACATTCACAAAACCATTTTGTGAAGTACAAAGTTTTCACAAAACTATTTTTGTGAAGAATACATCCTTCACAAAACCATTTTGTGAAGAAGAAACTCTTCACAAAAACCTTTTTATGAAGGATATACCATTCACAAAACCATTTTGTGAAGAAGAAACCCTTCACAAAATCCTTTTGTGAACCAAAAACCATTCACAAAACCATTTTGTGAAGAAGAAACCCTTCACAAAGTCCTTTTGTGAACCAAAAACCCTTCACAAAATCATTTTGTGAAAAAGACACCCTTCACAAAAACCTTTTTATGAAGGATACACCATTCACAAAACCATTTTGTGAAGAAGACATCCTTTTTCCATTTTTGAGGTCAGATATTTTTGGTTTAGGCCTTGGACTAAAAAAACATGGAATGTGCAGGTCATAGATTGCTGGGGGCCTTGCCTTCAAAATTTTTTTCCCATTCATAAGGTCGGATTTTTTTTCTTAAGGCCTTGGACTCCAAAAAAAATCTCTAGAGTGTGCAGGTCATAGATTGCTGGGGGCCTTGCCTTGAATTTTTTTTTCCCATTCATAAGGTCGGATTTTTTTTCTTAAGGCCTTGGACTCCAAAAAAAAAATCTCTAGAGTGTGCAGGTCATAGATTGCTGGGGGCCTTGCCTTCAAAAAAAAATCCATTCACAAGGTCAGATTTTTTCTTAAGGTTTGGGACTCCAAAACAAAGATGGAATGTTCAGGTCATAGATTGCTGGAGGCCTTTTCTTGCTTTATATAAAAAATTAATTTAATTCATATTACATTTGCATATCTATATTCAAATCGTATTTCAAACATATTATTCATATTATTAATTCTCTTATCCTTATTAATAATATTTTATTATTACAAGTTTTTGACTTTCTTATTCTGGAATCCTTCTCAGAGATTCACTTCAAAAAAACTCACACAGCACACTATACCTGTGGCTCTCACAAAAAGAACCACTGGCTGCGGATCAAAAAAATGGCTTTTTTTCAAACCACCATTTCCAAGCTTTTTCATTTCCACCTACATGGCTTTTTTTCAAGCCTCACAAGTCATTGGGATCAACAGTCTTGGGCTTTGAGTCCTTTGAGGCTGACTCCTTGGAAGAGCTTTCAGACTTTTCATCCTCTTCATCCTCCTCATCCAGTGGGCTTGGTTCAGCCTTCTCCTTTTTCTCGAGTTTGAGGCCTTCCTTCTCCTTCTCCTTTTTCTCCTGCAGGCATTTTTCCCTCAACCTTTCCGCAGAAGGGCTCCTCCATTTGCTTGAAGCTCCTGGTCCTTCCTTTAGGATTAAAGGAGTCTCAGCCTCTTCAGAGCTGCTCCTTTGGCTTTGTTTCAAGCCCCGCTCCCACAACTCCTGCTGCCTCCTTTGCATCTCCTGGACCTCCTCCAGTTTGTCCATGAGCCTTTGGTTCATTTTGGTTTCCTCCTCCAGCTGCCTCTGCTTCCTCTCTTGCAGATTCCGTCTTTCCTCTATAAACTCCTTCTCCAACTCCTTCATCCTTTTCCACCTCTGGCTGCCTTCTTTCAGGGGCTCTGGCCTTGTTTCAGGCCACTGGCCGCTCTTCTCATATTCTTCCTTTCTCTGTTGCACTTCAGGGTTCTTTTTCCTCCTCTCTGTTCTCCAGTGCCTGTGCCTTCTGCCTCTGGATTCTTGCAGGCTTGGGTCAAAGCCTTGGCTTTCCTCTTGCTCCTTTAGCTCCTGGTGCCGGGTTTCGTCCAGTGGGTCCACCTGCTGACCCTTGCCCTTGCCCTTTTTGCTTTTCCCCTTCCCTTTTCCTTTCTTTTCTTCTTTTTTGCCCTTCCCACTCCTTTGGCTTTCTTTCAAGCCTCCAGTTTCCCACTCTTCTTCCCACGCTGGAAGATGCCACCATGGCTGTTGCCAGTCCTGTTCCCATTTTCCTTGTTCCCACCATGGCTTCCCTTTTCCTTGGTGTCCTTCAGAGCTGCTGCTTTTCTCTGGCTTCCACCCTGGCTGGCTTTGTTTCAAGCCCCGGCCTTTTCCTTCTCCACTGCTGCTTCGCATACAACTCTGAGACCTTCTTCTCTTGTCATTCCTCTCCTGCGTGCTACTGGGGCCAAAGTTTTTAGGCCTGTACCGGTAGCTTGTGGAATCTGAGCTCTCTTCATCTCCTCTAGGCATGGCTTTATTTCAAGCCTCAGCCTGGGAGATGCAGCTGCGCTTGTTTTTTGGCTTTGTTTCAAGCCACAACCGTAAAAAAAAACCTTTTTCCGCGAAAAAAGCCAAAACAGCTGCAGACATAGAGCAAGTAGATGTTGCACTGGCATGACATGCGGTTTTTTTCAGTCATAACAGGAAAAAGCTATGACTTCAAAACAGGAAAAAATTTTCAGACCAAGGCCTCCAGCCTCCAACAATCTATGACCTGAATGAATAATCTTTTCAGAAGGCCCCCAGCAATCTATGACCTGAACATTCCAGATTTTTTTAGAGTCCAAGGCTTCAAAAAAATCTATGACCTCAAAAAAGGAAAAAAATTGAGACCAAGGCCTCCAGCAATCTATGACCTGAATTATCCAATCTTTTCAGACAAACCTAGAACCCCCAAACAAAAAAAAACACAACCATCTACAACCACACTTACTCAGGCATCTTTGAAACCTTTTTTCTTTTTTCAAAGCAAAACTGGTATGTTTCCTAAGCTAGCTACTAGCCATATGGCTTTCTTTCAAACCACCCTTGCTCACCCAAGCCAGAAGCTTTTTGTGGGCTTTCTTGCAAGCCACCTAAAGATTCATGGGCAGCAGCAACTTTGCTTGGGCTTTCTTTCAGGCAAGCATATTATTCCTCAGCTCCACCAGCTTGTCCTTGTTCATGCCTTGCTGGTGGCAGTGAGGCTCCAAGGCATCAATCACTGCATGATGCCCACCTGGGTATGAGCTGGCCTGCTTCTCACTGCAAGCCACCAGCAAGTGCCACTTGTCAGTCCACCAGCCTCTGATATAGGACTGCTTGGTGTACTTCTCTGCTTTGATTTTTTCCCAGCCGCTCTGGCCAGGGACCACTTCTACCCCCTCTCTTTTTTCAACAACCTGGCGTTGTGATGCTTCATCCAAAAGGTTTGCTGCTGGCCTTTTTGCTAGCCTCTTTGCAGCCTTCTGAGAAGAAGAACTAGCAGCTGGTCTTTTCCTTTTCCCAGCCTTAGCTTTGCGCTTTTTCTCAGGGGTTTTTTCAGCTAGGTGCTCTGCTGCAGCTGCTGCTTGAGATTCCAAAGTGTCTCTGTGGGACTGTGCTTTTTTGCTCAAAAGAATTGGCAAATGATCCTTCTTCCTGGAGGTTTTAGGGCTTGGTGTCTTTCCTTTGAACACCTGAGGTGCTTGGCTTTCTTTCAAGCCTCTGCAGGAGCTGGCTGCAGCACCTTTCTTGGTGTCAGGTGTGCGCAACATGTTGGGAAACCCTTTCGAATCCAAAGAGACTTCAGACAGGCTGCTCTCATCTGCCTCTTTGGCTTTTTCACAAGCCTCCCCAGAACTTGTCTTGGCTTTATCATAAGCCTCAGACAAGCCAGGCTCAAGGTCCAGCAGCTTCTGCACAGATGCTTGCATCTGAGGGGTGGCCTTTAGCATTGCCTGTCTTCTCTTCTCAGGGTTGTACTTCAGCCTTCTCCAGTGATTCAGCAAAACGACAAACTTAGCAGCCATCCTGCCTGCCCAAAGGTCATCTTTATAATGCGACTCATTGTGTGACCCAGCATGCTTCTTCAGACACACCTTCAGCTGCTGTGGCACTATTTCGCCATTGCAAATAGGTAGCAGCTTCTCCAACCACCATTTACAGTCATACAAACCTTGGCAAGAAGCTGCTTGGGTGGTTTTCACACCTTCATATGCCCCCAAGTAAAAGGCATTCGCGCCAAAAGCAGCCACAGCTGCATCAATGACTTCCTGCAGCTGGTCTTGGTTCACTGGAAGTATTTTCCTTCTGTTTGAACCACCCCTGCCAGACATGGCTTTATTTCAAGCCTCTGCTTGTTCTTTCTGTACAGCCCAGGTGGCTTTCTTTCAAGCCTCTGCTTGCTTCGATCAGTCGTTTTGACAAGCTACCAATTGAAGCTAGAAACAGCTGCAAAGCACATGTCGATGTGACAGAGTTGCATTCTTCACATATGGAAGGCCTTATAGGCTACAAAGTAAGTTTCCAGGATTGAAAAAAAACCAATCTGGGATTGGTTTTTTGGAGACCCCCTAGATCAATCTCCAAAAGCCTCTTTAGCAGACCAACATAAGCTTCAAAAACCAATCTTTCGATCCTGTTTCCAGATTGGTTTTTTTCGAGATCGGATTCACAGGGATTATCAACCCTCACCGGAAAAATTGGATACTGGGACGGAGATAATCCCCTTTCACAAGGAGAAGAAGAAGAAGAAGGAATCGAAATCCCTCAATGCGGTGGCTACAAGAGGTACCACTATGAAAGGCTTACAAGGGCAGCTGGCCAACAGGGCCCTGGCTGCCATGGATCAACACCGATCCAAAAAGAAGGAGAAGAAAAGTCCAGCTGAGAAAGTAGGCGAAGCAATCGTCAAAGCCTTGGGGGTTGGCAAAGTCAAAAAGGAGAAGAAGGGCAAGAAACGCAAGTCGAAGAAGGAAGACAAGAAGAAGAGGAAGAAGAGTGGGGGAGACCCCTCGAGCTCTGGGGACAGCAGCAATTCGGGAGAGAGCTCCGGAGGATCATCCATGGACCAGGACAGTGGGTCCAGCGAGGAGTACGAGAACCCGATGAGGAAGAAAAGCCGGGATCGGTTTGGGGCGGTTCTGGAGATGCTGGTTCAGCATGCGAAGGAGCAGTTGGAGCAGTCGTCCACTGTCTCCATCCCCCAAGGAAAGGCACGGGTGGATCAGGGAGTCAAGCTGCTATCCTACTTCCAGATCTTGCTGCGTCCTCAGCTGGGACCGGTGACAGGCCCAGTGAGGGAGCTGTTCTTGATAGCCTCGGTGCTGGATCAACTCCGCAGCGGGAACTTGAGTGCCGTCGGGGATGGACTGGCAGCTCGTTTCTTCGCGTTGCACCAGAGCATCATAGACGGGAACTGGAGCGCAGCCAAATACCTCGAGATCTTTGTTTTGGAGGAAGCGTCTGCCACGACGACGGCTATGCTACTCCAGACTCGTCGCCATGCGAAGTTGGCAGCGAAGGCCTTGGGATTCGAGAGCGCTTCAAGTTCATGGTGGCGAGGCGGCCGTGGACGTGGTGGAAAGGGTCCCAAAGGTCAAAAAGGGGATCTGGATCCAAAGGGAAAGAAAGGTGGCAAAGGAAAAGGAGACAACCCCAAAGGGGGAAAGAAAGGCAATTGGAACAACGACAGAAATTGGCAGACAGGAGATGGACGAGGAGGCAAGGCGGTCCAGGAGTGGGCCGATTCAAAAGAACAAGGGAAGGACGCCTAATTGAGGGCGTTCATGGCTTTCGGCTGGCAAGTGGCCGTGCCGATGCTGATGGTGAGGAGTTTTTAGAAGAACTAAGGCAGCCGCTGGCGAGCTTTGGCCGAGCGATTGAATGGTGCGATACCTTGTCTCGGACGGGCTGTGTTCTATGCTGGCTCCTGGTTCAGAGCTTTTCTGATGAGAATTCACACCGAGTTTCACTGGAGGTTTTTCAAGCGTTTTGGAAGAACGCAGCTGCCAAGAGCAAGGCCTCATCTATTCGTAAGAAGGGTGAGGCCTTTCCGCTACGTATTGGAGACTTATGTGCATTGATGGATCAGTTGGACAACATGACACTGGCGGAGGTTGCTGACCAGGACTTTGTGGACAAGACCCATAAAGAGGCCTGGCTGCTTTTGACCATAGCTGGCTTAAATCTTTTGCATGGGTCTGGAGCTGTCTTGATAGACGGGCCCTGGACGAAGTTGGAGTTGACTGCTGTAGAAAACCTACGGGCAGCCATAACAAGGCGATGTCGTAACGACCCTTGTGTGAAGACCAGTTTCGAAGAGATTGGAAAAGATATTTTGTCGAAGCGTGTGGGGTATGGGGGAGAAGAGATTTTTATTTGTCATCAGCTGAGTTTAGAACAGGTTGAACCTTCATTACCCCCTTTAGGACATGGCGGAGTCATTGATTCTTTAGATTGGGTTGGCCCAGCCTCTCGACGTTTTCTCCTTAACCCTCAGGACTGTTTGCTGGACAGCCCGGAGTTGGGGAAGGCTCGCATCCCGGGAAAAGTCCATGTGGTGGCAGGTGAAAAGGTTAAGCTAGCTAGGGAACTAGTACGAAGGGGTATTTGTGTTTGGCACCCGCTGGAAGATATCCATTGCGTGGGAAACACCCCTTTGCTGAACGGGATGTTCGGTGTTCCCAAGGCGGCTACCGTCAAGTCAGGGGCTCCAGTACTCAGGCTTATAATGAACTTAATACCAAGTAACTGTTGCCTTCAACAACTCCAGGGAAAAGTCTCTTCCTTACCCAACATCAGCGTTTGGCAAAGCATCTTTATGGAAGACGATTCTGAGCTTAAGCTTTTTCAAAGTGACATGAGTTCTGCCTTTTATCTTTTTGCTATTCCTCCGTGTTGGTATAGATATCTTGGTTTCAATATAGTTGTTAACGCATCAGATATTGGAAAACAGGGCGCTGGGCAATGGGCCCTTTGTTGCGCTGTCATCCCCATGGGTTGGGCTTCATCCGTGGGGCTGATGCAAGAGATCAGCGAAAACTTGCTTCTTCGCGGGGGGGCTGGACCCTCGTAGGCAGGTGAGACGGGGCAGCACCCTACCGGTCTGGATGCTGGATGTACTCCGAGCATCCAAGGAGGAGGGGGCGTATTGGTGGCATGTTTATCTTGACAACTTCTGTGCTGCTGAAAAGGTATCACCTCCCGAGTTGGGCGATCGAGGTGATGAATGCCATCAACTTGCCGAGAAGCTGTGGGACGACGCAGGTGTCCTCTCCTCCTCCAAGAAGCGGAAGCGAGCAGAGAGCAGGATAGAAGAGTTGGGTGCTGAGGTGGATGGTCAACAAGGCACCCTGGGGGGAAGCAGTGATCGTCTCCGTAAGATTTGCTTGGCAACCATGTGGCTGCTATCTCAGAAGTATCTAAAGAGGAAACAGGTTCAGATCGTGGCTGGACGGTGGGTCTTTGCCATGCAGTTCAGACGGCCCGCCATGAGCATTTTTAACGCAGTGTGGACCTTTGTTGGAGGAGCTGGGAAATGCCGTATTGCTGATGTTCGTCAAAAGCTGGCTATGGCTATTATGCTGTGCCCTCTGATGCACACTTCGTTGAGGGCTCCAATTACAGATCACATTACGGCTTCTGACGCTTGTAGTACGGGTGGTGCTGTGAGCGTTTCGCGTGCACTAACCAGTGAAGGACAGGACTTCACTGGTTCAAGCCGGCTGGCGGATGCCGAAGCCAGGCCTGCCCCCATTGTTGTCCTCTCTCTATTCAATGGAATTGGAGGAGCCTTCAGGTGTTATGATATTTGTGGTGTCAGGCCTATGGTGAGGATAGCTTTCGATACTTGCAAGGAGAGCAACCGAGTAACTCAGAAAAGGTGGCCCGACACTCTGATATATCTTGATGTCCGGGACCTGGGACCGAAGTTGGCCAAAGAGTGGCGTCTGAAGTTTGGTGATATAGAGGAGATCCACATCTGGGGCGGTTTTCCTTGCGTTGACCTGAGCAGCGCTAAAGCTTACCGACAAAATTTGGAGGGCCCTGGCTCATCACTCTTTTGGGAAATCCCACGGATTTTGGGCGTGCTGGTGGCAGAGTTCCGCGATACAGTCAAGATAAAGTTCTGCTTCGAAAACGTGGCGTCGATGGATCTCTCGGCTGCTCAGGAAATCTCAGAAGCACTCCGTACCAAGCCGTATCGGCTAGACTGTGCTGACTCAGTGCCGATGCACCGTCCGCG